>Ga0070754_10001353_pt1 | contig 19906 bp, 8 predicted proteins | sample VirMetDEL_Sep_01_FD_75181 | JGI IMG/M metagenome (GOLD analysis project Ga0070754, IMG submission 75181) | Aqueous microbial communities from the Delaware River and Bay under freshwater to marine salinity gradient to study organic matter... | ecosystem: Environmental > Aquatic > Marine > Coastal... | reverse complement strand
GGGTGCATCCAGCCTTCGTGGGAGCCGTCGAAAGCGAAGGACATGAAGTGCAATTCGCAATCGGCCGGGCCGGTTTCGTAGCGTTCGCCGGTGGCGATGATATGCGCCACCAGCGGACCGTGGGCCACCGCCACGCCTTTCGGCATGCCCGTAGAGCCCGAGGTGTAGATCACGTAGGCGAGGTTGTCGCCGTCGAGATCAACCGACGGCGCAGTGTCGCTGAAGCCGCTCCAGGTTTCGGTGCGGTCGATGGCCAGCGTATCCAGGCCTTCGGCAATCGGCAGTTGCTGCTGCACGGCAGTATGGGTCAACAGCAGCTTGGCGCGGCTGTCCTGCATCATGTACAGCAGGCGATCACGCGGGTATTCGACGTCCAGCGGCACATACACGCCGCCAGCTTTCAGCACCGCGAGGAACGCCACCATGATCTCCGCACTGCGCGGCATGGCAATCGCCACGCGCACTTCCGGGCCGACGCCACGGGCGATCAACGCGTGGGCCAACTGGTTGGCCTGGCGGTCCAGCTCGCCGTAGGTCAGGGTTTGCGTGTCGAACTTGATCGCGATCGCCTGCGGGTTTTCCCGCGCACGCTCGGCCACCAATTCATGTACCAGGCGCTGGGCCGGGAAGCCGGCGTCGGATTGATTCCACAACTGCAGGATGTGCCGCTGTTCATCCCCGTCCAGCAGGTTCAACTGGCCGAGGGTCTGCTGCGGATCGGCGACCATCGCCTGCAACAGGTTCTGCCAGTGGCCGGCCATGCGTGCGATGGTCGCCGGGGCGAACAGGTCGGTGGCGTAGCTCAGGGACGCACGCAACAGCGTCTGGCTTTCCTCGACGTCCAGCGCCAGGTCGAATTGGGCGACGCCTTCATCCCAACTCAGGACCTCGACGTCAAGCTCGGTGAGGCGCTGCCAATGGCTATCGACCGACGTCACGCGGTGGTTGAACAACACCTGGAACAGCGGGCTGAGGCTCAGGCTGCGCTCGGGCTGCAAGGCCTCCACCAACTGCTCGAACGGCAGGTCCTGATGGGCCTGGGCCTCAAGGGAGCGTTGACGCGTCTGGTGCAGCAAATGCTCGACGCTCATCTGTCCGTGGATATCGGCCTTGAGCACCTGGGTGTTGACGAAGAAGCCGATCAGCCCTTCGGTTTCCAGGCGATTGCGGTTGGCAATCGGCACGCCGACGCGCACGTCCTCCTGACCGCTGTAGCGGTGCAGCAAGGCCTGGTACGACGCCAGCAACACCATCGGCAACGTCACCCCGGTGCGCTGCGCCAGGCTGCGCAAACCGGCGAGCAACGGCGCCGCCAGCTCAATACCCAGGCGCGCGCCACGGTGGCTTTGCAGCGCTGGGCGCGGGTAGTCGACCGGCAATTCCAGCACCGGTTGCACACCGCCCAGTTGCTCACGCCAGTAAGCCAGTTGACGCGCGGTCTCACCGGCCTCCATCCATTGACGCTGCCACAGGGCGTAGTCGGCGTACTGGATCGGCAAGGCCGGCAGGTGCGGCGTGGTTCCCTGGCTGAACGCGGCGTAGAGCCGCACCAGTTCTTCGACCATCAGTTGCATCGACCAGCCATCCGAGACGATATGGTGCTGCACCAGCACCAGCACGTGGTCATCCTCAGCCAGGCGCAGCAACGTGACCCGCAGCAACGGCCCGCGCAGCAGGTCGAACGGACGCGCGACCTCGGCAGCGACCTGCGCCTTGAGCCCGGCTTCGTCGCTGTCGGCCTGGTCGACGTCGATCAGGCCCGATTCTTCAATCACTTGCCGTGTGCCGCTGGCGTCCTGATGCAGATGGGTGCGCAGGCTTTCGTGGCGCGCCAGCAAGGTGTCGAAACTGCGTTGCAGCGCCGCCAGGTCCAGCGTGCCTTTCAGGCGCAGGGCGCTGGGGATGTGGTACGCGGCGCTGTGCGGGTCGAGTTGCCAGAGGAACCATTGGCGTTCCTGGGCATAGGACAGTGGCAACGGTTGGGTGCGGTCGGCCTTGAGCATCGCCGGTGCGACCACGCCCTCCTCGCCCAGCGCCGCGACGAAGTCACCCAGCGCCGGGTGTTCGAACAGGGTCTTGAGCGCCACTTCCAGCGCCAGCGCCTGGCGGACCCGCGACACCACGCGGGTGGCCAGCAGCGAATGCCCGCCCAGTTCGAAGAAGTGGTCGTCGAGGCCGACCTGGGGCACGCCCAGCACCTCGGCCCAGATCGCCGCCACCTGCTGTTGGCGCAGTGTGACGGGGGCAACATGGCCTTTGAGCAACAGGCTGGCGTCCACGCAGGGCAGAGCCTTGCGGTCGAGCTTGCCGTTGGGGGTCAAGGGCAGGCTGTCGAGGCACATCAGGTACGCCGGCACCATGTAGTCCGGCAAACGCTCGCGCAAGGCAGCTTGGTAGACCTGCGGCGTCTGTGGGGCGGAGGTCACCAGATAGGCGATCAAGCGGTCGTTGTCGGCCAGCACCACGGCTTCGCGCACGCCGGGGTGTTCGCGCAGGCAGGCTTCGATTTCGCCCAGTTCGATACGGAAACCGCGCACCTTGACCTGCTGGTCGACCCGGCCGATGTACTCCACCACGCCGTGGTCGCGGTAGCGCGCCAGGTCACCGGTACGGTACAGGCGTTCGCCCGGCGCGCCATAAGGGTTGGGCACGAAGCGTTCGGCGGTGAGCGCCGGCCGTGCGTGGTAACCGCGCGCCAGGCCGACACCGCCGATCAGCAGCTCACCGGCCGCGCCCAACGGGCATGGGCTGAGCCCGGCGTTGAGGATGAACAACGCGGTATTGGCAATCGGCCGCCCGACAAAAGGCTGCGGCGCCAACAGGCGATGGGCGGCCGACCAGATGGTGGTTTCCGTGGGGCCATACAGGTTCCACGCCGGGCCTTGCAGATCGAGCAGACGCTGGGCCAGGTCGGCCGGCAGCGCTTCGCCGCCGCACAGTGCCTTGATGCCATGCAGCCGCTCGGCACGCGGGCTGTCCAGCAGCATGCGCCAGGTTGACGGCGTGGCTTGCAGCACATTGGCGCACTGGTGGTGCGCCAGGTCGATAATCGCCTCCGGGTCGAGGGCCAGGGCCTGGCCGCTCAGCAGCACCGTGGCGCCAACCGTCAGCGGCACGTACAGCTCCAGGGCGAAGATGTCGAACGAGAACGTGGTCAGCGACAGCACCCGCGCCTCCCGGCCGATGTCCAGGCTGGCGGCCATGCCGCAGGTGAAACTGCACAGCCCGCGGTGGCGCACCATCACGCCCTTGGGCTGGCCGGTGGAGCCGGAGGTGTAGATCACGTAGGCCAGGTGTTCCGGACTGACGTCCACTTGCGGGTTGTGTTCGCCAGCGTCGCTGTCATCGACCAGCAGCACGTGCAGACCTTGCGGTTGCGCCAGTCGGCCGATCAGCGCTGGCTGGGTCAGCAGCACCCGGGCGCGGCTGTCTTCGAGCATGAACGCCAGGCGCTCCGCCGGGAACTGCGGGTCGAGCGGCACATAGGCGCCACCGGCCTTGAGGGTCGCCAGCAGGCCGACCGCCATGTCCAGGGAACGCTCCACATGCACCGCCACCAGCACGTCCGGGCCGACACCCGCCGCGATCAGGCGATGGGCCAGGCGATTGGCGCGGCGGTTGAGTTCGGCATAACTCAAGGCGTCGTCGTTGAATTGCACAGCGATGGCGTCGGGCTGGGCCAGGGCCTGCGCTTCGAACAGCTGATGCACACAGCGCTCGCGGGGGTAATCAAAGGCCGTGTGGTTCCACGCTTCGAGCATCTGCCGCCACTGCGATGCGCTGAGCAGCGCCAGCTCATCCAGGGGTTGGGAGGCATCGCGCACCACGGCGCGCAGCAGGTTCTGCCAATGCTCGGCGAGGCGCTCGATGGTCGCCGGTTCGAACAGGTCGGTGGCGTAGGTCAACGCAGCCCAGAGGCCATCGGCCGACTCCTCGGTTTCCAGGTTGAGGTCGAACTGGGTGCTGTGGCCGGTCCAATCCACCGGTTGCAGGTCCAGGCCAGGCAACTGCAGCGGGCCGGCGCGCAGGTTGTCCTGGTGATTGAACATCACTTGGAACAACGGGTTATGGCTGAGGCTGCGTTCCGGTTGCAGCGCTTCCACCAGTTGTTCGAAGGGCAAGTCCTGATGGGCCTGGGCCTCCACCGCACGTTGCTTGACCTGGGCCAGCAAGCGGTCGAAGCCCATCTGCCCATGCAGCTCGGCCTGCAGTACCTGGGTGTTGACGAAGAAGCCGATCAGCCGCTCGGTTTCCAGGCGATTGCGGTTGGCGATCGGCACCCCGACACGGATCGCGGACTGGCCGCTGTAGCGAAACAGCAAGGCCTGGAACGCGGCGAGCAGCAGCATGAACAGGGTCACGTCCTGACGCTGGGCGAGGGCCTTGAGTTCGGCGACCAGCGCGGCGTCCAGATGCAGTTGTCGGCGCGCGCCGCGATGGCTTTGCAGCGCCGGACGCGGGTGGTCCAGGGGCAGCTCCAGCAGCGGATGTTCGCTGCGCAGGCGGGCGCACCAATAATCGAGTTGGCGCTGTTTCTCCCCGGCGGCCATCCACTCGCGTTGCCACAGGGCATAGTCGGCATAGTGCAGCGGCAACGCCGGCAACGGCGCCTGGCCCTGATACAGGGCCAGCAGTTCGTCGACCATCACCTGCATCGACCCACCATCGGAGATGATGTGGTGCTGGGTGATTACCAGCACATGGTGCTCCGCTTCGACGTGCAGCAACGTGACGCGCATCAGCGGGCCGTTGACCAGGTCGAACGGGCGCTGGATCTCCTGCGCCACCGTCGCTTCGATCGCGGCTGCAGCGATGTGCTGATGCGCCAGTGCAATCGCCAGGTGGGGGTGGATCACCTGCCAGGTCTGCTCGCCCTCCTCCACGAAGGTGGTGCGCAGCGGTTCATGACGCTGCACCAGGGCGCGGAAAGCGTGTTCCAGCGCAGCGATATCCAACGGGCCGCGCAGGTGCAGTGCGGCGGGGACGTGATAGGCGGCGCTGGTCGGGTCCAGTTGCCAGAGGAACCATTGGCGCTCCTGGGCGAACGACAACGCCAACGGCCGGTCACGCCCGGCCGCCTGCAGCGTCGGTGCCGTGTCGCCCTGCACGCCGGCGCACGCGGTCGCGAAGGCCTCCAGCGTCGGCTGCTCGAACAGCGCGCGCAACGGCACTTCCAGCTTGAGGTCATGGCGCACGCGGGAGATCACCTGGGTGGCCAGCAACGAATGGCCGCCGCGCTCGAAGAAATGGTCATCGAGCCCCACGCGCTCGACCTGCAACACCGCTTGCCAGATCGCTGCCAACCGGATCGCCAGCGGGCTGTGCGGGGCGCGGTGGGCCTGTCGGGGCTGGTTCAGGTCCGGTGCCGGCAGTGCGCGGCGGTCCAGCTTGCCGTTGTTGTTCAACGGCAAGGCATCGAGCACCACCCACTGCGCCGGCACCATGTAGTCGGGCAACACACGGTGCAAGGTCGCCGCCAGCGCCTGGGTGTCCAGGCGCTGGCCCTGGGTCGGCACCACGTAGGCCACCAATTGCGCACCCACGGCGCCCGGCTGCGCGATGACTGCCGCCTCACGCACCTGCGGCAAGCCTTGCAGGCTGGCCTCGATTTTGCCGATTTCGATACGGAAACCGCGAATCTTCACCTGATGATCGATGCGCCCGACGTACTCCAACGCACCGGCCTGGTTGTAACGGGCCAGGTCGCCACTGCGGTAGAGCCGCGCCCCCGGCACGGCGGAAAACGGGTCCGGCAGGAAGCGCTCGGCCGTCAGCGCCGGGCGGTCGAAATAACGCTGGGCCAGGCCGTACTCGGCACCGATGCACAGCTCGCCGACGCCCTCGGTGGCCAACAGCTCGAACGCACTGTCGAGCACATACAGCGAACGGCCTTCGATGGCCTGGCCGATGGGCACGCCGAACGCGTCACCGGCATCCAGCAACTGGCAGTCATGCACGCTGGACACCACCGTGGCCTCGGTCGGCCCATAGGTGTTGACCAGCCGCACGTGGCCCAGGCCGGCGGCGTGCCAGGCGCGCAGGCCTTCCACCGACATGGCTTCGCCGCCCACATGCACCTGGCGCAGATTGCCCAGGGCGCGGTGTTCGACCGCACATTCCTTGGCCAGCAGGTACCAGTACGCCGCCGGCAAGTCAGCGAGGGTCACGCCCTGCTCGACGATTTCCCGCGCCAGTTGCCCGGCGTCCCACAGTTCATCGCCACGCATGATCAACGCAGCGCCCATACACAGCGGCGGGTAGCACTGCTCGACAAAGCCGTCGAAGCTGAACGTGGCGAACTGCAGTACACGGTCCGCTGCACACAGCCGGCTGTAGACCGCGGCGCTGTCGCAGAACTGGCCGAGGGCGGCGTGATCGATGGCCACGCCCTTGGGTTGGCCGGTGGAGCCGGAGGTGTAGATCACGTAGGCCAGGTCGGCGGCGCCCACGTGGCTGGGCGGATTGGCGCGCGGGTAAGCGGCCAACTCAGCGCCGGATGCGCTGAAGTCCACACGGATCAGACCTTGCGGCAGCGGCAGGTCGGCGAGCAGCCCGGTTTCGCTGAGCAGCAGGTCCACACGACTGTCCGCCAGCATGTAGGCCAGGCGTTCGTTGGGGTATTTCGGGTCCAGCGGCACATAGGCGGCGCCGCTTTTAAGTACCGCCAGCAGACTGACGATCAACTGCGGGCCACGTCGGCAGGCCAGGCCCACGCGCTGCCCAGGCCCCACGCCCAGCGCCAGCAGGCGATGGGCCAGGCGGTTGGCGTGGTCGTTGAGCTGGGCATAGCTCAAGCGCGCTTCGCCGGCCTGCACCGCCAGCGCATCCGGGGTGGCGGCGGCCTGGGCGGCAATGCGTTGATGCACGTGCAGCTCACGTAGGGCCGCGCCGGGTGCCCGGCCCAGGGCGAGCATGTCGCGCTGCGTGGTGGGGTCGAGCAGGCGCAAGTTGCCGAGCGGCGCCTGCGCATCGACGAGCAGTTGCACCAGCAGGTGCTGCAGGTTGGCGCTCAATCGCGCGACCTGATCGGCACTGAAACGCGCGCGGTCGTAGCTCCATTCCAGGCGCAGGTTCGCCCCCAGCTCAATCCCCAGGGTCAGCGGGTAGTGGGTGCGTTCATGGTTGTGCAGGCGGCCAAAGGTCAGGCCTGCGGGCGCGCCCTGTTTCAGGGCTTCGGCCACCGGGAAGTTTTCGAACACCAGCAAGGTGTCGAACAACGCGCCCTGCTGGCCCGCCCAGCCCTGGATGTCGTAGAGCGGCACATGTTCGTGATCGCGCAGGCTCAGGTTCAGCGCTTGCAGCTCGCTGAGCCAGCACGCGGCCGATTGGGCCGGCGCGGCCAGGCTGACGAGCGGCAAGGTGTTGATAAACAGGCCCAGTTGCTGCTCGATCCCCGGCAGCGGCGCCGAACGCCCGGCGACGGTGGCACCGAACGCCACGCAATCCTGGCCGGTGTAGCGCTGCAGCAACAGGCTCCACGCCCCTTGCAGCAAGGTGTTGAGGGTGATTTTCTGGCGGCGGGCAAACTCGCCGAGCGCTTGGGTGAAGTCGCTGTCGAGCACCACCTGATGGTCAGCCATCCCTGTGGCGTGGGCCGGCACGCGCAGCGCCTCCGCCAGCAAGGTGGGCGCTTGCAACGGCGCCAGCGTGGCTTTCCAGAAGGCTTCGCCCGACCCTTGGTGTTGCAGCCAACCCAGGTAGTCGCGGAACTGTCCCAGCGGTGCCGGCACGGTATGGCCGGCATAGTGGGCGATGACTTCGCCCAGCAACTGGGCGTTGCTCCAGCCATCCATCAGGATGTGGTGGCTGGTGAAAATCAACTGCCAGGTCGCGCCGGCACCGCGTACCAGCAACAGGCGAAACAGCGGCGCCGCGTCGAGCGCGAAGCCCTTGTCGCGCTCGGCTGCGGCGAGAGCCTCGACGTCGGCATCGGGGTCTTCGATGACTTGCAACGGCAAGTCGACCTGCCGCTGGATCAACTGATGGGCACTGTCCAGGCCCAGCCAGTGGAAGCTGCTGCGCAGGATGTCATGCCGCTCCAGCGCGGCCTGCCAGGCGCGACCGAACGCCAAAAGATCGAGGCCGCCGATGTCCAGGCGCAACTGGTTGATATAGGCCTGGGCCTCGGGCTCGTACAGGCTGTGGAACAGCATGCCCTGCTGCATCGGCGACAGCGGGTAGAGATCGGCAATGGCCGGTCCCGCGACGGGCAGTCCATCCAACTGGCGCTGGGTCAGACGCGCCAACGGGAAGTCCGACGGGGTGACCTGCCCTGCCGGCGTGGCACAACAATGCACGATCAGGGCCTTGAGTTCCGCCGTATAGTCATCCGCCAGGCGCTGGATTGTCGACGCCTCGAACATCTCACGGCTGAAGCCCCACTGCAGGGTCAATTCCCCACCGTACACCTGGCCTTCCAGCGTCAACCAGTTGGCCAGCGGCGCTTCGGGGTCCTGGGCCTGACCGCTGCCCCCGGTGGCCGGCACGAACAGCGCCGATTGGTTGAACTGGCGATCGAATTGGCCCAGGTAGTTGAAGGTGATGCGCGGCGCGGCAAGGCTTGATAGGGCTTCGCGGGCGTCCGGTGTGCCGAGGTAACGCAACAGGCCGTAGCCGATGCCTTTATCGGGCACGCCCCGCAGTTGCTCCTTGACCGACTTGATCGCATCCGCCAACCCGCCCTCGGCCTGCAGGCGCAGCGGGAACAGGCTGGTGAACCAACCGACGGTACGGCTCAGGTCGACATTGTCGAACAGGTCTTCACGGCCATGGCCTTCCAGCTGGATCAGCGCAGCCGTCTGGCCGCTCCACCGGCAGATCACCCGCACCAATGCGCTCAGCAGCAGGTCGTTGACCTGGGTGCGATAGGCGGCCGGGGCGTCTTGCAGCAGTTGACGGGTGTGTTCGGCGTCAAGGCGGATTTCCAGCTTGGCGCCCAGGCGATTTTGCAGGCCGCCTTGCGGGTTGTCGCAAGGCAAATCGGCGTCGGCCGTCTGCGCCTGCCAGTACGCCAGTTGCGCGTCGAGGGTCTGTGCATGGGCCTGCAACTGCCGGGCCCACACTTGGTAGGCGCAGGTCTTGGCCGGCAGCGGCGCAGCGCCGTAGGCCTGTTGCAGGTCTTCGAGCAGGATGCGCCAGGACACGCCGTCCACCACCAGGTGATGGACCACCAGCAACAGGCGCTGGGTGCCGTCGGCCATGCTCACCAGAACGGCGCGCAGCAGCGGGCCTTGTTCAAGATCGAGGCTGCGCTGGGCCGCCTCGCAGAGTGCGGCCAGTTCTGTGTCGTCGCTGGCGTGGGATTGCCACAATCCGGGCGCGGCGATCGGCGCGGCATGGGTTTGCTGCCAGCCTTCGGCCTGCTCGACAAAACGCAGGCGCAAAGCGTCGTGATGATTGATCACCTGGGTCAAGGCCGCGTCGAGACGCGCAGGCTCCAGGGCTTCACGCGGGATCAACAGCAACGACTGGTTCCAATGTTCGCGCACCGGGATGGCCTGGGCGAAGAAGCTCTGCTGCACCGGAGTCAGCATCACCTCACCGCTGACCGGGCCCTGGTCGACGCTCGCGGCCTGCTCGAAGGTCGCCACCAACGCCAGGCTGCGCACGCTCTGGTACTGGAACAGGTCGCGCGGGCTGAGGCGAATGCCTGCCTGGCGCGCGCGGCTGACCACTTGGATGGAGATGATCGAATCGCCGCCCAGCTCGAAAAAATTGTCGTCCAGGCCGACCTGCGGGATGCCGAGCACATCGCCCCAGATTGCGGCCAGCGCCTGCTGCACGGGGCTTTGCGGGGCGCTATAGGCCTGCTGCGCGGCGGCGTCCGGCACTGGCAGCGCTTTGCGATCCAGCTTGCCATTGGCGGTCACCGGCAATTGATCCAGGTGCAGCATATGGGTCGGCACCATGTACTCCGGCAGGCTGCCGAGCAGCCATGCCTTGAGGTCGGTGGGCGCTTCGCCTTCCAACACCAGGTAGGCCACCAGGTGCTTGCCGCCCTGCACCAGCACCACCGCCTCACGCACGCCGGGATGCTGCAGCAGGCGCGTCTCGATTTCGCCCAGTTCGATGCGCAGACCGCGCAGTTTGACCTGATGATCGAGACGGCCGAGGTACTCGATCACGCCGTCGGCCCGCTGGCGCACGCGGTCGCCAGTGCGGTACACACGTGCGCCGTCAGCGAACGGGCTGGGCACGAAACGCTCGGCGGTCAGGGCCGCACGCCGGTGGTAACTGCGCGCCAGGCCGCTGCCGCCCAGGTAGAGCTCGCCGGAGACGCCGGCCGGCACCGGGTTGAGCTGGGCGTCGAGCACGTAGGTGTGGAGGTTGGCGATCGGGCGGCCGATGGGCACGCTGTCGGCGCCTTCATCGACACAGCTCCAGTGGGTTACGTCGATGGCCGCTTCGGTCGGGCCATAGAGGTTGAACAGAGCGGCCTGTGGCAGTTTGGCGAACACTTGGCTCTGTGCATCCAACGGCAAGGCCTCGCCGCTGCAGACGATGCGCTTGAGGCCAGTGCAGACCTGCACGCCCGGCTCATGGATAAACGCCTGGAGCATCGACGGCACGAAATGCACGGTGGTGATTGCGTGTCGGCCGATGGTCGCAATCAGGCGCGCCGGCTCGCGGTGTTCGCCAGGGGCCGCGACCACCAGGCGCGCACCAGTCATCAACGGCCAGAAGAACTCCCACACCGACACGTCGAAGCTGAACGGGGTTTTCTGCAGCACCGCATCGGTGGCCTCCAGCGTGTAGGCCTGTTGCATCCAGCACAGGCGGTTGACCAGCGCGCGATGGCTGTTGCCGGCGCCCTTGGGTTGGCCGGTGGAGCCGGAGGTGTAGATCACATACGCGAGGTTCAGCCCGTGAATCGCCACGGCGGGCGCTTCGCAGCTGTAGCCATCGAGCCACAGCGCGGGCGCGTCCAGGGCAATCACCTGGACAGCCGCGACCGGCAGCGACGGCAGCAGGCTTTGCTGGCTGAGCAGCAGCTGGATGCCGCTGTCTTCGATCATGTAGGCCAGGCGTTCCGGGGGATATTCGGGGTCGAGCGGGACATAGGCAGCGCCGGCTTTGAGAATCCCCAGCAGGCCGACCACCATTTCGATCGAGCGCTCGATGCAAAGACCCACCAAGGCATCGGGGCCAACCCCCTGCTCGCGCAAGGCATAGGCCAGCTGGTTGGCGCGGGCGTCGAGCTGGGCGTAGGTCAGCGTGGTCGCACCGAACACCAGCGCCGGCGCCTCCGGCGTGGCGCGCACCTGGTCTTCGATCAACTGATGAATGCCGCGCTCGCTCGGATAGGCCTGCGCGGTCTGGTTCCAGGCGCTCACCAGGACCTGCTGCTCATCGGCGGCGAGCATCGGCAACTCACCGACGCGCTGCTCGCCATCGGCGACCATGGCCTGCAACAGACTGATCCAGTGCCGTGCCATGCGTGCGATGGATGGCGCGTCGAACAGGTCGTTGGCGTAGGTCAGCGCGGCATGCAGGGTGCCGGACTGTTCGTAGGTGTCGAGGGTCAGGTCGAACTGGGTGGTGCGGCCCTGCCACTCCACCGCGGCCAGTTCCAGGCCGGAGGCCGTGCGGATCGAGGCGATGTCGGCCACCACCGGCTGGTGGTTGTACATCACCTGGAACAACGGCGTATGGCTCAGGCTGCGCTCGACGTTCAGCGCTTCCACCAGGCGTTCGAAGGGCAAGTCCTGATGGGCCTGGGCGCCCAGGGCATGCTCCTTGATGGCATGCAGCAGCTCGCTGACGCGGGTTTGCCCGGTCAGTTCGGTGCGCAGCACTTGGGTGTTGACGAAGAAACCGATCAGCCCTTCGACTTCGGTCCGGTTGCGGTTGGCGATCGGCACGCCGACGCGGATGTCGCCCTGGCCGGTGTAGCGATGCAGCAGCACATTGAACGCTCCGAGCAGCAGCATGAACAGCGTGACGTTGTGTGTTTGCGCGCAGCTGCGCAGTTGCGCGGCCAGATCCGGATCGATCGCGAAGGTGTGGCGCGTGCCCCTGTAGCTGGGCATGGCCGGGCGTGGGCGGTCGCTGGGCAACTCCAGAACCGGATGCTCATCACCCAGCCGCGCTTGCCAGTATTCCAGCTGACGCGCCTGCTCCCCTGCTTCCAGCCAGCGGCGTTGCCACAGGGCATAGTCGCTGTACTGGATCGGCAGCGCCGGCAGTTGCGGCGCCTCGTTGCGCTCATGCGCGTCGTAGAAACGGATGAACTCGTCGATCAAGACGTTCATCGACCAGCCATCGGAGACTATGTGGTGCAGGGTCAGCAGCAGCACGTGTTCCTGCTCGTCGAGTTTCAACAGCTGCACGCGCAGCAGCGGACCGTGCTCCAGATCGAACGGCAGCAGCGACTGGCGGGTGGCCGCGGCGTTGACGGCCTGCTCGCGCTCGGCGGGGGCCAGGTCGCTGAGGTCGTGCTGCTCGATCGCCAGCGCCGGCTGTGCCGCCACCTGCGCCAGGCGCTCGTCGGCCTGGCGCTGGAACACCGTGCGCAGGGTTTCATGACGCTCGACCAGGCTGGCGAACGCCTGCTGCATCGCGCCAAGGTTCAGCGCGCCCTTGAGCCGCACGGCGCCCGGCAGGTTGTAGGCGCCGCTGGCCGGGTCCAACTGCCAGAGAAACCACATGCGTTGCTGTGCGTAGGACAGCGCATCGCGGTCCTCCACATCCACCCCGGCAGGAATCGGAAACCGCGAAAAATCCACCCCTTCCTTCTGCAACGCCTGGAGGAACAGCTGGCGTTTTTCCAGGGGCAACCCGATAAACCGGCGAGCAAGTTTCAAGGAGTCTTCAGCATTCATTTCTTGGAGTCCGGAGCAATAGGCGGGAAGCACAAAGGCACGTCGTCCCTATAAAACGAACCGGAGAGGGAAAAATTAGCGGGGGGATGGCGGCGCGGAGCGAGGTGTCATCAAGGGTTACATCAATCCCAGGAACGACAGAGGAACCCGAGCTAGCATTGACGGACACCACTTTTTGCAACTACATTTAGTTACACGCAGGGAACGCCGTGTCCAAAAATGAAAAGCTGCTCGCCAAACTGCTCAACGAGCAAATGGCATTTACCTGGCCCGAGCTCGTCACGCTGCTGCGTCGTCTTGGCTACACACAGATTGAAGGGGCGGGAAGCCGCGTCAAGTTCGACATCGGCGACCCCAGTGCAATGATCACCTTGCACAAGCCTCACCCCGGCAATGAACTGAAACACTACATTCGGCGCCAGATCATCGAACAATTGAAATCAGGAGAACTGATTCAGTGAACAACCAATTGAAACACCAAGGCTACATCGGCTCCATCGAAGCCAGCCTCGAAGACAACTGCCTGTTCGGCAAGATCCTGTTTATCAAGGCGCTGGTGAGCTACGAAGGGAAAACCGTCGCCGAACTGGATGCGGCATTTCGTGAGGCGGTGGACGACTATCTCGCCACCTGCCTGGCCCTTGGGCAAACACCGGAAAAACCATGCAAGGGTTCATTCAACGTGCGGGTCGGGCATGACCTTCATCTGGCCGCAGCCCTGGAAGCTACACGCAAGAAGGTGACCCTGAACGACCTGACACGCCAAGCGCTGAGTGAGTTCCTGCTACATCACTGCGCCAAACCCACCCCCGCGATCGGCTGACTATCCCAGCCGCCGATACCCCAACACCGCCGAACCCAACACCACCGCCCCCGCCGCCAGCGCCACCCAGAACCCGCTGGCCGCGCCGAAGTGGTCGATCATCCAGCCGGAGCTGGCGGCGCCGATGGCCACGCCGATGCTCAGGCCGGTGATCAGCCAGGTCATGCCTTCGGTCAAGCGGCTCGGTGGCACGATCCGCTCCACCAGGGCCATGGACACGATCAGGGTAGGGGCGAAGAACAGCCCGGAAATGAAGATCGCCACGGCCAGGCCGGGGATGTTGGTGACCAGCAGCAACGGCAAGGTGGTCAGCGCCGTGGCGACACCACAGCACAGGAACTGCCGGGGCAACGGCGCCTTGAGTTTCAACGTACCGAACGCCAACCCCGCCAGGCACGAACCGATGGCATACACCGACAACACAATGCTCGCCGCCGCCGGTTGGCCCTGGTGCTGGGCGAAAGCGACGCTGACCACATCCACCACCCCGACAATCACGCCCATGGCCAGCAGCAGGATCATCAGGATCAACACCGAGGGCGAAGCGATCAGCCAGCGCCCGTGATGATCATGGCGCTCATGCACGGGCGGCTCGGTCTGGCGTTGCATCACGAACACCGTGACACCGACCGCCAACAGCAACGCCGCCAGCAAAGGCCCGGCCTCGGGAAACAGCACCACGCACAACCCCACCGAAATCGGCGGGCCGATGATAAAGCACACCTCATCGAGCACCGACTCCAGGGCAAACGCGGTCTGGAGCTTGGGCTGGCCGCGGTACAGCTCGATCCAGCGCGCCCGGACCATGGCTGACATGTTGGGCATGCAACCGGCCAGCGCGGCGAACACGAACAACGCCCAGTTCGGCGCCTGCAAACGCGTACACAACAACAGCAACAACAACGCACCGCCGCCGATCAGCGCGGCGATCGGCAGTACCCTGCCCTGGCTGTAGCGGTCAACCAGCCGCGATACCTGCGGCGCGCAAAATGCCGTAGCCAAGGCAAACACCGCCGCCACCGAGCCGGCCAGACCGTAGCCGCCATGCACCTGCGAGAGCATGGTGATCAAGCCGATGCCAGTCATGGAGATGGGCATGCGCGCGAGCATGCCGGCCAGTACGAACGCCCGGGCGCCGGGCGCCTGGAACAACTCGGCGTAGGGGTTTGCCATGATTGAAACGCCTTCTTTCCTTGATTTGCGCAACCTTTTATCACACCAACCGTGTGATCGGCTTGTGCCGCCACACCATCCGGTAGTACGCCGTCTGCAACGCCAGCATCGCCAGGTATGTCACCGGAAATGCCATCCACACCCCTTCCAGGCCGTACCGCGCATTGAGCAGGTAGGCCACCGGCAACTCCACGCCGAGCACACAGAAGATCGAAATCGCCACCGGGATCAGCACCACGCCGCTGGCGCGCATGATCCCGCCTATCACGGCCTGGAAGCCGAACACCAGGATGCTCCACAGCATGATATGCAGCAGGTGTTCGGCCTTGATCCGCGCGGCGTCGTCGGTGATGAACAGGCCGAGCAACCAGGGCGACAACAGGTAGCCGAGCAGGATCAGGCCACCAGTCAGGCAGGTATTGATCAGCAACCCGGTGCGCAGGATCGGCCCGATCCGTTCCAGGCGCCCGGCACCGATGGCCTGGGCGCCGAGGATCGACGCGGTGATGGCAATCGACAGTGCCGGAAACTGCACGTAGTTGACGATCTGCGTCACCGCGCCATAGGCCGCCGTTGCCTGGGAACCGTGGTGGTTGACCAAGGCCAGGATGACCAATTCGGATAATGACAGCACCACCATCTGTAGCCCGGTGGGCAGCCCGATGCGCAGGACTTTGCCGAGAATCACCCGGTCCAGCCGCAAGGCCGCGAGCAATGCGCGGTCCGGCGCCATCACGTGGTTTTTATGCCGCAGGCGCAGCACCAGAAACAGCATCGCCGCGGCGTTGCCCACCAGGCCGGCATACACCGCACTCTGGATGCCCATGGGCGGTAGGCCGATCCAGCCGCGGATCAGCGCCGGCGTCAGCAGCAGACCGACGAATGTCGAGACCATCAGCGCCAGCAGCGGCGAAATCGTGTCGCTGACGCCGCGCAGCAGCTGGGTATAGAGGATAAACACCAACAACAGCGGCATGATCAGCATCATCACCTGGGCATAACCTACCGCGTCATCCAGCACATCCAGCGGCGTGCCCAGCGCCAGTAACGCCGGACGCGCAAACAGGCTGCCAAGCACCGCCGCCACCAAACCCACCAGCGCGCCAAGGGTCAGGGTGGCGCCGGTGATCGCCTTGACCATCGAGGTTTCCCGGGCTCCCCAGGCCTGGCCGATCAACACCGAGGCCCCCGCCCCCAGGCCGATCACCAGGGCGATAAAGAAAAACACGATGGGGAACATCCCCGACACCGCCGCCAACGCCTGGGTACCGAGCATTTGCCCGACATAGATGCCATTGAGCGTGCCGGTAAAGCTCTGCAGAAAGTTCGACAGCACCATCGGTGCGAGGAAGACCAGGTAGATCTGCCACAGCGGGCGTTGTTGGGTCACTTCCATGGTAGTTCGAGTCCCTGGATGATGATCAGGCAGTGAAAGCGTTGCGCGACAGCCAGGCCAGGTACGTCTGCACGTCCACCGGCCAGAGCGCGATCTTGTTGGAAAAGTCTGCGGCGTTGTGGGCAAACAGCGCCCGCGAGGCCTCTTCGAAACCCGGCAGGTCACCGCCGATGGCGCTCATGAAGCGATAGCTGGCCTCTTTGGCCTGGCGCATTTGATCACGACTGGCATGGGCATTGCGCGCTTCATCCACCAAGCGCCGCAACGCGGCCGACGCACCGCCACGCTGCTGGCTCAACCACTCCCAATGGCGCGGTAGCAAAGTCACTTCGCGGGCGACCACGCCCAGCTTGGGGCGCCCGACCGCAGGGGACGTCGGCGGCTCATCTGGTGCCTCTGCGGGCGCGGGCAGCTCGGGTGCATAACCCGGGGGCCAAGGGTAATCGACCTGGGTGCCGGTGGCATCGTCGAATACCAGGAAGCTGCCGGCCGGCAGATCAAGGTCTGCCAACGCCTGGGCAACGTGGGCATAGGGACCGTCCGCCACACGTCGGTGGTGAACGAAAGCGGTGCAACGAGGGGGATGTTGAGAATCCATGATTTATACCCGGGTAGTATTTGTTTTACCCGGGTTATATTAGAGGGGGATTTTCAGACTGCAAGTCTTATTGCGCAGAACTACCCAGCGTATGCGTTACCTCGCGGTTTTTCCGTGACCGTCATGGGGCAATTGCCCGACCGGGCAGGCGGCGACGCCCACGGTGCCGCGGGTGATTTTCTCCACGTTCTCCTGGGCTTTTTGCGCATCGAGCACCCAGGTGCGGTAGAACTCGAACGGACAATCGGCCACGCCCTTGTCGCCATCGCCCGAAGCATGCATACCGGTGTAGCCGCGGTGCAGCAGCTTGAACAGGTGGTTTTGCGACTGATCATTGGCCCGCGCATCGCGGATCTGCGACACCGATAGCTGGGCGTACTGGATGCCCATCTCCTCTTCGCCGCATTCGCCTAGCGTGCGCCCGTCAAAACCGATGATCGCCGAGTGACCGAAGTACGAATACACGCCATCGAACCCGGCGGCGTTGACCACCGCCACGTAGCAGTTATTGGCCCAGGCCATGCTCTTGGACATCAGCACCTGCTGCTCCTTGGCCGGGTACATATAGCCCTGGCAGCGCACGATCAACTCGGCGCCCTTCATCGCGCAATCGCGCCAGATCTCCGGATAGTTGCCGTCATCGCAGATGATCAGGCTGATCTGCATGCCTTTGGGCCCATCGCAGACGTAGGTGCGGTCGCCCGGGTACCAGCCTTCGATGGGGCACCAGGGAATGCACTTGCGATAACGCTGCACGATCTCGCCGAGGTTATTGATCAGCACCAGGGTGTTATAGGGCGCCTTGTGCGGATGCTCTTCGTGGCGCTCGCCGGTCAGCGAAAACACGCCCCAGGTGTTGGCCTGGCGACAGGCGGCGGAGAAGATCGCGGTTTCTTCGCCGGGGATGCTTGCGGCGGTGGCCATCATCTCGTCGTGGTCGTACATGATGCCCATGGTGCTGTATTCCGGGAACACCACCAGGTCCATGCCCGGCAGGCCCTGCTTCATGCCGAGGATCATCTCGGCAATCTTCTTCGCGTTCTCGATGACCTCGGCCTTGCTGTGCAGGCGCGGCATCTTGTAGTTCACCACCGCGACACCGACGGTGTCCGGGCTGCTGGAAATATCGCCATGACGCATTGCAATGCTCCTGGTCTAGTGACTGATCATCCACGGCCGTGGACCGGTCTTGGTCTTGAGGCCCAGCGGGTTGGCCTTGCTCGGCAGCACCTTTTTGCTGGTGCCGCAGCAACTGCAACCGGCCGGATTGCGACGGTTTTCCTGGTACTCGCCGACCGTTTGCGGCGCGTTGGCGCTGCGCTCGTTGCCGGCGATGGCCTTGCGCTGGTTGGTCGACAGCAACTGCAAGGCCGGGGCCGACACCTGCAACGGCCCTCCCGGCCCGGCGCAGTACGGGCACTGGCTGGGTTCGTTGCGCTGGGCGATCGGCCGCAACATCGTGAACGTGCCGCACGCCTCGCAGGCGTATTCGTAGGTCGGCATGGCTACAGGTCCGGTGCGATGGGCAGGTCGACGCTGCCGTCGAGGAACTTGGTGGGGCCGTTAGCGTTGGGGTTGATGTCGAACTCGAAGATTTCCGTAGGCAGCCACAAGGTCGCGCACGCATTCGGAATATCCACCACACCGCTGATATGCCCTTGTACCGGTGCCGAGCCGAGCAGCGCATAGCCCTGGGCCGGTGAGTAGCCGAACTTGGTCAGGTAGTTGATCGCATTCAGGCACGCCTGGCGGTAGGCGATGTTGACGTCCAGGTAGTGCTGCTGGCCCTGCTCGTCCACCGAGATGCCTTCGAAGATCAGGTAATTCTTGTAGTTCGGCGTGATCGGGCTCGGCTTGAACACCGGGTTCTTGATCCCGTACTTGGCCATGCCGCCCTTGATCAGCTCGACCTTCATATGCACCCAGCCGGCCATTTCGATGGCGCCGCAAAAGGTGATTTCGCCGTCGCCCTGGCTGAAGTGCAAGTCGCCCACCGACAGCCCGGCGCCCTTGACATAGACCGGGAAGAAGATCTTCGAGCCGCGGGACAAATCCTTGATATCGCAGTTACCGCCATGCTCACGCGGCGGCACGGTGCGCGCGCCGGTGGCGGCGGCATCGTCGCGGGCCTGGCCCTTGAGCTTGCCCATGTGCGCGGTGGCGGCCAGCGGCGCGTTGGCCAGTGGCGGGACACGGGTCGGGTTGGTGTCGATCAGTTCCTGTTCGCGACGGTTCCAGTCGGCGAGCATCACCGGGTCCGGCAGGCAGCCGATCAGGCCGGGGTGGATCAGGCCGGCGAAGTTCACCCCTGGAATGTGCCGTGAGCTGGTGAACATGCCCTTGAAATCCCAGATCGCCTTTTGCGCACTGGGGAAGTGATCGGTGAGAAAGCCACCGCCGTTCTGCCGCGAGAAAAAGCCGTTGAAGCCCCACTGCGAATCGGCCTTGGCGCCGATGTCGAGCAGGTCCACCACCAGCAAATCGCCCGGCTCGGCGCCGTGCACACCCACCGGGCCGGACAGGTAATGCACGGTGGACAGGTCCACATCGCGCACGTCGCTGGCGTCATCGTTGTTCTTGATCGCGCCGGCGGTCCAGTCGTAGGTTTCGAGGATGAAGTCATCGCCCGGCTTGACCCAGCAGGCCATCGGGATATCCGGGTGCCAACGGTTGTGGATCTGCTCGTTTTCGGTGACGGGTTGGTTGAGGTCGACTTTGATCAGCGTTTCGGTCATGGACTGGCTCCTGGACGGATGGCTAGTGGCGTTGAAACCAGTCTCGTGGAGCGAGGTAAAACGGGAAATACGTTGGATGACGTATGGCTCTGCCAGAGAGTGAAACCCAAACAAAAATGTAGGAGCTGGCTTGCCCGCGAAGGTCGTTAACGATGACGTGCATCACCAGGATGAACGCGGTGCCTGGGCGTTTTTCGCCGGCAAGCCGGCTCCTACAGGTGGGTTCGCAGCTGTGCGTTTCTGTAGGAGCTGGCTTGCCAGCGAAGGTCGTTAACGATGACGCACGTCGCCAGGATGAACGCAGCGCCTGGGCGTTTTTCGCCGGCAAGCCGGCTCCTACAGGTGGGTTCGCAGCCTTGC
>Ga0070754_10001352_pt1 | contig 19912 bp, 26 predicted proteins | sample VirMetDEL_Sep_01_FD_75181 | JGI IMG/M metagenome (GOLD analysis project Ga0070754, IMG submission 75181) | Aqueous microbial communities from the Delaware River and Bay under freshwater to marine salinity gradient to study organic matter... | ecosystem: Environmental > Aquatic > Marine >... | reverse complement strand
TATGATGGTCGCTGTAGTAAAACTAGTGAATTTCAAAAAATGTCTCAAAAAAATATTAAAAAACTCTTTAAAAAATATAAGTATTATAAAAATAAAAAAGAGGAACAATTATTTAAAAATCTTAGATTACCTGATGATAATATATCTGGCTTATCATATTCTTGTATGGTAGTAGCAGCTAATAAGTCTGATTAGATGACCCAAATCCACCATCATTTCTAACTCTATATCCACATATAAGTTTGTCATTTAAACATACTGCCTTTATTGAAATCATTTCAGGTATTAATTGAGCTATCCACTCACCCTTTTCTACTACAATACCCTCTTTACTATTATTACATAATAAGACCTTTATATCTCCTGTAAAATCAGAATCTACTACACCAGCACAAACATCTAGACCTTTTAAAGATAAACTACTACGAGGAGCAATTCTAATATACTGATTTTCATTTATTCTATTTTCTAATCTAATTCCTATATTTATTAACTCACGACTATGTGGGGCTATTAATATATTTTTTTCACAATTTACTACATCATATCCAGCAGAATACTCAGACCCTCGTCTTAACTGAGCATCAATATTTGTTTTTATAAAATTAATACAGTTATCAGGATTTTCAACACACAAATTCATTTATTGTATTTAGACCCTTTTTTTTTAAATACAAAAAATAAAACTACTTAAGTTGTATTTAACTATTTATTGTAAATGAATATTGATAGTGGATACCTTGCCGACGATGAGGCTGAGGCTGATATCCATCAATATTTTAAAAATGGTAAAGTTTATAAATTAATAAGTAGTAAAACAGATAAAATATATATTGGAAGCACCTTTCAGACATTAAAAGATAGAAATAGAGTTCATAAATCTAAAAAATCTAATAATACATTGTCTTATTTAATTACAGACTTTGGCGATTTTGATATTGTTTTATTAGAAAAACTACCGTTTGCTACTAAAAAACAATTACACGAAGTCGAAGCAATGTATATTAGAAGACATAAAGATATTTGTGTTAATAAAAAAATACCTTTACGAACCAAAAGGCAATATTATTTAGATAATCGTGAGGTAATACGTAATAGAAATAAAAAATATAGAATTAAAAATAGACCCAGTATTCTATTAAAACAAAGAGAATATAGAAAAAAAATAAAGAAAGATTAAATATATTTGATTTAAAACGATATTATTATATTAAATCGTGGGGAGGTAATCCACCATATAATAATAATTTATTATCTATATCATTAGACCTGTTCATCTAATGAGTCTTGAAGTATTTTTCCAATAATAGGAAATTGCTTATTAAATATTTTTTGTATTTCTAAAGCGACCTCACGATGTTCTTTCTGCGTTGATTTATGTAAACGCACTTGTAAATAATGAATATATGACCTACAATTACCATTCATATACATTCGTGTAGATGTATTTTGAGGTAATATAAATCTGGCTGTTTCTTTAGCTATACCAGATTTTAACATTTTTCTATATAAATTTTTAGTTTGTAAATTATGGATTTCCCATTCCTTTCCTAATTCATCTTTTATAGACTCGTCTACATTATCAATAGAATTTTGTCTATTTTTATTATCCTGAGACCTGAACTCTGGGACAGTAAAGTCAGCATCTACACTTGAATACCTCTGGCTGAATTGCTGAAAACAAAATGACCTATGTCTTAGTATTTGAGTAGCTATCGAACAAGGACATTCTACTTCAACACACATATTAGACATCTCAAAAATACTCCAGTGTCCATTTCTAAAACAGTATTTTATTAAACCCTCTATATTTTTATTTTCTTGATTTTTTGGATTACTTACACGAGCTGTGAAAGCGATTTGAACTTCAGGGTCAGGCGTTGTCCAAATTAATTTAACTTTTGTCATTATATATTATTTTGATTTTTTCTTATATTTAATTAATACTTTTTCACCTCTACTATGTTTTTCCAATCTATCCTTCATTATATTAAATATATCAGGGTCTTTTTCAATACCTATAAATTTTCTATTCATATTCATACAAGCCACTCCCATACTACCACTACCAGCTGTAGGGTCTAAAATTGTATCACCTTCTTTAGTCCAGTATTTTAATAGAAACTCCATTAATTTTACAGGCTTAGCAGTTCTATGATTTATGCCTTCATCTAAATTAAATTTTAATACACTTGTAGGTAAAGGGTCTTTGTGCGTATTACCTGCTTGATATTTAGCACCAGTCCCAGAATAAATATTTTCTTTATAAACTACATCATATTTTTTACCTTCAGAAATTAATTCTTTATGACTGCTTACATCATATTTAGGTGTTTGTTTAGCAAAACAATAAATCATTTCGTGCTTCCTCATTGGTAAGCGATAGGCGGTCAAATAGGAACAAGCTTTATTTTTTTCCCACGATAAGTCCCATCTAAACCAACCCTTAGGGGCTGTATTAAATAATTCAAAGCCAAATTTAGTATTACAACTAAAAAAAAATGGTGTTCTATCATTTTTAGCAATTCTTTTTAATTCTATCCATAGTGCTGTAAGGTCTATTTTATTATCCCAAGGCATTTGTGTTTGCCCAAAAGGAAGGTCTAAATACACAAAGTCTATAGAGTTGTCCTTTATTTTTTTTAACTCTATCAAACAATCACCGTGTATTAAATTCATTAAGTCCATTACATTTTATAATATATTAAAATCTATTTAGATACGCAAATCTTTTTTCTTTTTTTAGTTATAGTATCCTTTAATTTAGAAGTCCAACAATATGCTGGGGGTTTACTGTATTTTTTCTTTTTTTTTTTAAGAACACCTCCAGATGCTTTATTTACTTCTGGTCGTGTTAATCTACCTTTTTCTTTATAAGCCTTAACTAATCCATCTAATATTTTTTGTTTTTTTCTTGCTTCTGCTCCAGTGGCTGGTGTCCGTAGATATTGTTTTAATTGACTTCGATTCATTATATATATAAAAGATTTTAATCTTCCTCATCTGACTCAAACAAATCATCTAAATCTACTCTCATTCGTGCTAATTCTTCTGCTTGTTCAGCCATTACTCCTGCTCTTCCTGCTGCTTCTGCTACTTGTGATGCTACTGCTGATGCTCTTTCATTAGCTGCTGTTTTTGCCGCTTGGTATCTTTTTAAATTTACTATTGATGCTGCTGCGTCTGCTACTGATGCTTCTAGTGCTGCTCGCATCGCTGCCTGTGATGCTACTGATGATGCTGTTCGTTTAGCTCTTTGTAATTCTTTTACTCTTTCATATATAGAACCAGTAGTAGTCATAGGTCTTACTTCTTGAGCTTGTTTAGGTTTTCTGGGACGAGACATCTTAGTAGGTTTTGCTGGTGCTCGTCCTACTTCTCCACTTAAATATGGGTCTAAAATTGCGTTTTTTTCCTCTCTACTTAATTTACTACCTTTTTTTTCAAAGGCTTCAGTTATTTCTCTTAAAGCTTTAGCTGCTAACGGGTCATCTGATTTTAAAAAATCTTTACCCTTCATTTTTTTAAAGCCTTTATTAGATTTAAAGGCATTCTCGTCAGCTAATTTTGCTGCTACCATTTCTTCGCTTCTTTTCCTACCATATTTCCGTCGCATACTAGGGTGAATTAAATCGGACAACTCGCCTGGAGGACTTAAGACTTCATTTATTACTGCGAAGCTTCGTATAAATTCATCTGGTGTCCAATTGCGGCTAGTACTAGATAGTCTTCTCTCTATTTCTTCTGTTAAATCTAAACTATTTAATTGATTAGTTAAATCATCAAATTGTTTATCTGGAAATTGCCGTTTCAAAGATTTTTCTGTTATTTTTGTAAGACCTTCTTTAAATTCCTCTGGAGTAATTTTATTTCTAAATCTATCTAAACTAAGTTCAGTTGCGTTTTGACCTTCTTTAACATTAAACATAAACCGCTGACCTAACCACTCTTTAAGTTTTTGGTTTAACCAATCCTTGTCGAAGTCTCTTGCTCTCCTTTGAGCTTCTAGCCTTTTCGTACGCATTTTTGCTTCAAGGTCCTCATCTGAAGCTCTACTCTGGTATCTTGTAATACCTTTTCTTAAACCAGACATTTCTCTAATATTATCTACAATTTGTTTATTCCTCATTATTTCTGCTTGAGCTTTACTAATTCTTTTTGGGGGCATTATATACATTATCTATATTTTTTTATTTGGTATATAAAAAGGAATTCCTACAAATTGATTTTTAATTTTGTCTTTTTTTGATTCTTTTATTGGTTTAATATTTCCATCTTTATCTAACCAAGACCCTACATATTTCCAACATCTATCACATTTCCTTTGATATTTCTTTTTTTCTAAATTACATATTTTACATTTTGACATTATATAGTATATGGCTCTATTTTATATTTTTTAAAAAACAAATACGCGTCTTTTGTAAGCCATTTACCTCTACCTACACAATACTTATACCTTGACTCTATTTCACTACCAATCCAAAATTGTTTTACTGCGTTTGTTATTAAACCATTTATAATAATATGTTTATGAACAAACTTATCTACTTCTTTATTTGTAATAGTAGATATGGCTTCACTTTTCTTAAACTCTAAGACCTTTTTACTCCATTTACGGTTTCTTTTCATTTCAAAATTTTTAATTTTTAATTGTATCTGTAATGATGTCTTTTTTTCGCTCATTAACATAGACCAAAATATAGTAGGTGGAGGCTTATTATCATATATAGCCTTTATTACTATACGAGCATCAGTATCATCTGATATTACTTTTTCCTCAAAATAAGAAAAGTCAAAGGGCATTAAATATATATATAATTATTTGTTTAATACAATTTAATCAAAATGTAATACAATTTTTTTTCGGTCTATTTTATATTTTTTATGGTCATCTTCTATAAATAAATCCTTAGACATTAAATTTTGTATAAACTTTTCTAATTTAACTTTTGGGTCTTGGATTTTTTCTTTAATTAGTTTGTTTTTATAATTTTTTATTTTATTTTTATTAATTATATATGTTTTATTATTTTTAAAATATTCCCTTTGATATGGACTGCGGTTGGTCTCCATTTATTATTTTATTTATTTTATTTTTCTTATTTGAACGTTTCGAATTTGGAAAAAAAATTTGATTTAAAAATATTTTGTTAATAACAAGTTAATTAAAATGTATAAATCTGTAGAAAAATATAATATTACTAATTTAAAAAAGTTAGTTTCTCAAAATAAATACACATTGGAAGAAATTATTAATAATGGGGGTAGATGTAAGACTGGTGATGATTATTACCCTGAATATGTATTATCAATTTTAAAACAAATGTTATTATGTCCCAATGGTAGTAGAATTACTTATAAATTTGCTAAAGACTGTGATTGTGGAAGACAATACGCCCGGCCATTCGGTCTACAATGTCTACCTAATAATATTAGAGACTATATTACCCAAGACACTGGTCTAATAGATTATGATATGAAGAATTGTCATTTTTCAATATTAAATAATCTATGTATTAAACACTCTTTAAACGCACCTATCTTGGCTGAGTTAGTTTCTGATAGAGACGCATTTTTAAAAAAACATAATATTGATAAAATTAAATTATTAACAATTGTAAACTCAGACAAGCCTTTTGTATATAATAGTTTAGTTGAATTTGTGAAAGAAATGGACGATATTAAATCTAGTATTAATGATATATATAAGTCATTAGTTAATAAGGGTAATAAAAAAAATCCAATCAGTTCTAAAACCAATAAAATCTTGTGTTATTTTGAAAACGAGGCTTTGATGAAAGTAATTCATCATTATAATATTAAAAATGCCTCATTAATGTTTGATGGTTTTATGACTACTGTTAGTTTAAATCTTCAAGACTTAAAAGATTTAACTGGCTATGAATGGAGTATTAAACCACATAATAATACTGATATTATAGAAGAATATTATATCCCAACCCAATATGATATTTATAAAAAAGAAGTTGAATTAAATACATTTATTACAATTGACCCCTTTAATTTTTACCATAGAGTCTCTCCCAATCACGATTATTCTATTAAATCTAAATCTGATATGCTAGCCATTTTAGCTCCATATAAACCTGATGATTCTAATAAAGATTTTTTAGAACTTTGGCTATTGGATAAAGATAGAAGACAATACGACCGAACTATTTTTAATCCTGACCCTAATTTTATCCAATCAGAACACCCAAAAGAGTTTAATTTATATAAAAATTTTGATGTTTTATCTTGGAACGATATGGAAGAAGAAAATATTGATTTCTTTATTGAATTAGTAAGTTTAAATTCTGGAACTGACCCTGAAGCATTCCAGTATTTTATGAATTGGATAGCCCATATATTTCAATTTCCTCATATTAGACCTGATGTATGTGTAGTATTAAAAGGTGCTCAAGGCACTGGTAAAGACTCACTTACAAAAATTATAAATAAATTAATGGGTTCAAGTAATAATTATTTATATAAAACACCTGATTTTATTGACATTGCTGGTCAATTTAATGATGTAATAGACAAAAAACTATTTATTCAAGTAAATGAACTATCAGGTAGTGATGGCTGTAAATATCAAAACAAATTCAAAGATATGATTACAGCTGAAAAAAACAATATTAAAAAAAAATATATGAATATCTATGAACAAGATAATTTTATTAGATATATGTGTTGCTCTAATGGCTTTACACCAGTTGTTGTAGAAAATGGTGATAGACGATTTGCTGTTTTTAATTGTAGTTTTAATAGAAAGGGCGATGCTGATTGGTGGAAATTCGTTCATAAACAGATTAATAAAAAGTCTGTGATTTATTCTATTTATAAATATTTAATGGGATTAGATTTGAGTAATTTCGACCCCACTGATATAGTAGAAACTAAAGCAAAAAGAGTAATGAAAAGTTTTTCAGGACACCCACTTCATAAATTTCTAAAATATGATTTTAATAAGGTCCTACCTGAAAAAGAAATTAGAAAAGTTAGATATGCTTATATTCCTTGTAGTGAATTTTATGATTTATATCAAGACAGTGAATATTACGAACAATATAAACAATCTAGTGGTGATATTAAAAAAGTTATGTTAAATATATTAGGCATTGATGAGAAAAAAATACTTATTATTGAAGGCAGACCTAAAAAAAATTGTTATGTCTTTCAAATGAACTTAGTTAATAAATATTTAAATACATTCCTACAAGCTGATGAAGAAGATGTAGAGTGGGACAAGACACCTGATATACCTACAACAATTGATGGTTATAAACCAATGGAAGAATTAGACTCTCAAAGCTCAGAATAAAATTCCTAGAGGAATTCCTAAATCGAGGATTTTGAGATAGCTGACATATATATATACTTTTTAATACCCTTTACCTTATTTTATATTAAAATTCCAAATTCCTTAGGAATTTAAAGAAGTAGTATAGAAAAAATAAAAAATAAAATATTAAATTATACTCTTATATAAAATAAGTTGTTGCTAAATTCCTGAGGAATTTGGAATTTTAAAAATCATCAATGTTTATCAATATCTTGCCTTTAAAGTAGTTAAACACAAAATAAATTATATATTGAATGCGTTTATCTATTATTGGATACAAGCCTGAAAGATTAGAACGAACTATTTTTTTTTGTAAATGTGGTGGTAAGTATAGTATATATAAAAATATGAAAATAGATAATTTTCGAAGACATAGTGGGACTAAAAGACACATCCGATTTTTAAAAAAAAACAAGCTTTTGAAGGCAACTCCCTTATCTTAGTTTTTATATAATTAAAATTAAAAATATACCACCTATAATAAATATTGGAACTAAAATATAAGCTGTAATATAATCTATAATTTTACAAAAGGACATTTAATTATATATCACAATTTTAATTTACTTACATCTGCTTTATAAGTTTTTACATAGTCCTTGTATGCTTTTATATTCTGCCGCCAGTTTTCAATACAAACAAATTGATAATCTGTTGAGGTTACTAAATTTTGATATAAATCTCGTCCTTCATTTTTGCCCTGCCTGCTTCCGTCTACTATATACATATTTTCATCTAAAATTAATGCCCTTTCCTTTTCAGACGCGATAGCATTAAGAAAAATATTATCGCAATTTAATCTAACGACTCTTGGAATTTTAGTTAATGATTGACATAAAATACAGAAACTAAGACTTAGAGGTGCCCGGGCAAAATGCCTGCCGTTAGTCGCGATTTCCTCTAATATATTAAAATCCTTATTTTTTAAATCTATCGCAAAGTCATCGATTATTACAACAGTCTTTATACTAATTTTTCTTCGCTCATTTACTATTGTATTGTATTCATTCCACATTTTATACCAATGTAAAATATTATCTAGTTTTTCTATATTTTCGAGACGACACTCTTTATCCTTTATTATATTAAACCCTGCTTGGGTCTTAGAAAATAAAAATACACAATCCACTAATTTATTTTGTATCATTTCATATATTAAATACTCACATAATACAGATTTTCCAGACCTTCTCTTACCTAAAAATAAATTTACACTTGATACTGGTAAATCGTCTATATTAAATTTTTCAATAGTATCCATTACTATTATGTATATATAATTAAATTTCCAGATTCTCCATTTGTAAGACCTTGTATATAGCCACTTTCTATATCTTTTTCTATTAAAGCCATTAAATCAATACTAATTTTTTCTGGGGTAACTGGTATAGGAACTGGTGGGATTATATATGTTTCGTCTTCCTCTTCTAATGGGTCTAAAAATGATTTTTTAAATTTAACCTCTCGTTGAACTAATTTATCAATATTTTCATAGTATTTTGGAAATAAATGAGACTCTACTGTTATTTGATTAAATCCCATCAATGCCCCAGCTATACTAGATATTGCTATATTTTCCTGCTCAGGAGTTTCTCCTATTTGATTTTGTTTTAATATATCAGATATAAATAATGGCTCAACTAAATTACATTTCTCAGCATAATCTAATATATTTTTTGAGTTTGAATATAATTCTTGTGTGTAAATAGTAATCATTTCATCAGGTAGTTTTTCTCTTACTCCTACATTACTATAACATTGAAATAAACAATCAGATAAAATAGATAAATATTTATCACTTGTAATTAATTTAATTATTTGATTTTCTCTTATTTCATCTAATGTAAAATTTTTTATTAATTGTTTGTATTTATCTTTTTGACCTTTTAATACTAATAATACTAGTGCGTTTAATGAATTTTCATCTACATTAGAGTCTAGTGGAAATGGCTTTCCTACGTGAACAAATCCATTGGCTATATTTTTTAAAAAAAAACTACCTTTATTAAATGGTAGATAAGAGACTATATCATTAATATTAAAGACCCTTAACATATTAGGACAAGTAGCATTAAACTTATTAATATTATTCTGGTCATTTATAATACATCGTGGACTTCCGTATGTCACTGTATATTCTACTGGTAGTTTATCTTTCGTATTTCTATCATTATGATAAACATAATAACATAAAGTAGCCAATGCTCCACCAGCTGAGTGTCCTGTAAAAACTATATGATTTACAGTAGTTGAGTATTTATCTATTTCAGTCCTAATTTCTTGATAATATTTAGATAAAGTCTTAGCAAAACCTCCGTGGACTCCAAAATTAGCAATTTCCTCACTTAGAATAGCTTTAAAAATATCATATTTATTTAATTTTTGGTCTAAACCAGTCCCGTCCCAAGTAGATAAGTCTGTAATCATATTAGAAATTGAATTAACTCCATCTTCCCAAGACTTCATACTTCTACTTGTTCCTCTAAATACTATATATAAAGTATCACCATCTAAATGAAATAAAACTGGAAATTCTCCTTTTATAAAATATTTATCTACATCATAAGCTGACTCAGGCTCATAAGAATCTTCACATAAACCTAAAGTCTCTATAAATAAATTATCTATATTAGAAACGTCTATAGTATTTTTAATATCAAATTTACTATATTGTTTACCACCACCTCCACCCCCACCACTTGTTTTAGTAGGCTTTATACTTTGTGTTCCTGTTTCTCCTTCCTTTACTGGTTCATTAGTAAAGCCTGGTTCATCATCTAACTCAAAGTTTCTTCTTCTTCGTGTTTCATCATCTCCTCCTCTAGTTAATTTTTCTACTACCTCTGTTGTTATTACAGCACCAGCCCCAGCAGCAGCAGCCTTACCAGCTAAGTCTGTTTCTTTATCCCCAGCCTCTATCTCTTTAGCTTCTGCCTCATCTCCAAAGTCAGGCATATCATCATCATTTAATTTCTCTCGTGTTTCAATTACAGCATCACCGTCAGGCTCTCCTTTCTCATCAAAGTCAGGGTCTTCATCTATTTTTTTATCTTCTGCCTTTGCCTCTTCATTTGCCTTTTTAATTCTTTCATTCATTTGTCTAGTTGATTCTTGGGCTATTCTAAGATTCTCCTCGGTTATTGCTTCATTTCTTTTAATTACTTCAGGGTCTGCTTGTTTTCTAACTCTAACAATAGCATCATTTTCTACTTTAAACTGAATGTCAGGGTCTAATTTATTTAGATATTCTACATTCGCTTCTAAATCTTCTTTAATGCTTAACCCATCTCGTTTATATTGTCTGGCTGGGTCTGCTTTATTTAGTTCTGCTACTTGAACATCAAGACCCCCCTCTTGTAATTTTATAAGTGTTTCATTATAAGATTTTTGTAATTCTGCTCGTTCTCCTGCTGTCTTAGCATTAGTAAGTAATTTACCTATAGATTCTAAAGTATCACTTCTTATTTTTAGTAATCCTTTTAATTGTTCTATACCTGTTTGGTTATTTACTCTATTAATTTCTGCTTCTACTTTTGGTTTTAATTGAGGGTCTATTGTATAACCTTTACTTTTAGCATTTTCTACAACTTCATTATAAGTTAATAATTTACCTCCCTTAGCGTTTCTTGCTCCTAATCTAGTTCCTAATCCTCCAGCATAAGAAAAGGCAACATAAGTAGCAACACCTAATGCTATTTCAACTGGGTCAGCATCAGCACTCATCTGTAAAAATTTATCTGTAGACCCACTAGTAGCCCCTCTCCAGACTCCTTCATTAAATGTCGCCAGACCTAATATACCCTTTAACCAATTACCAGCAGTTCTATTACGAGCACGTGCTTCTTGTTCAGCCTGTTCTCGTTCTCTCTGTTCTCTTTGTAGATTTTCATAATAATCTAATTGAACCATTAATATATTTTTAGAAAAAAAAGTCTAATATTGAGTATAATCGTATAGACTTTGGACTTGGAAAAATAAATCTAAATAGGTAATCTCTCCATTAGCATTTCCAATTGGAGCAGCTGTCTTACCATCGCTTTTATAAACTTTAACATTAAAAGACTGTTTAATATCTTCACTATTAAATTCTTGGTCGAAAATTTGTGTTTGAACTTCCTCTGCTTGTTTTATTGGTATAATTAAAAAATTATCATTTGTATTAGAAGTCATTTCAAACCCATTAAAAAAATCTAAATCAACCATAATAGTCCCACCAAACGTAGCTCCAGCATTCACATCTTTAACAATTATAGACCTTAAAAAAATAAGTTTTTGTGCTTTAAATTCCTTAGGTAAATCTATATTCTGATTTGCTTTTGTAATTCTCAGGTGAAGTATCCCCATTTATAATAATGTTAAGAAAATAATTTTAATTGGTCAAACTCGTTTGGACCCTGCCTGTCGAAGATGTGGTTGAGTATATTTTAACAGTATCTTCTACTACAACAACTTCGTAGGTTTGAGTACTATTCGCAGTAACCGAATCATTGAAATATACTCTAATGATAGGGTTATTTAATTCTCTAAGACTTAATGTATTGCTTTGTGTGCCGCCACCTGAATACTCCCAGAGTCCCGTCTGTATTTTAACTACATTCTGAGCATCATCAGCAGTCTCATCAGCAGCAAGTATAGAATTACCATTTTCACATAATTTAGAATATAATAATTCTTCAGCTTCTAAATCAAAGATTTCCTGACCACTGGCGGTCATTACTACACGACTAATAGGAAGAGGTAAATTTGGTTTTGTTGCTGCGTCAGTTGGTGGTTCACTTCGTCTTACAATTACATAAAAATCATTTACACAATCAGTATTTTTTAATTCTACTGGTGTTCCATTTTCACCATTACTTACTTGTTTGTCAGACGCATCAGTATTTTCAAGAGTAATATTGACTATATTTTCATCATAAAATCCTGAAGACATTACCGATAACTCAGGTTCATTGTAGTTTTGAGCTAAAATTTCACTAAAATCAGCTTCGTTGTAAGCTTTGTATCTGACTTTTAAATATACATCGGTATCACTAATACTTGTTGCTTGAGCAGCACCAGCATCAGTAACACCACCATCAAATCTACTTCCAAATCTAACCCTAACACTCATAGGCTCGTTAAATTGAAGGTTAAGATTAGTATTAATATCTTTGAAAAATCCAAATACTAATGGAACTACAAATGAATCCTTAGCATTTATCGCCTTTTGAGCTACACTTTTAGTCCTTTCTCCTAATAATCCTTTATTTACAAGATTATACTGAGCCGCATCAAGATTAGAAAAATGAGCTATAAGGTCATATTTAGTTAAAGTATCAATTACTTTACTGGAACTTAATAGTTCAATACGGTCAATTACATCTATCCAATCATATCTATAAATTTTTCCATTAGCAGCATTACCTCCACTAGCAGCAGAGTATGTTTTTTTATAACAAAATAAAAGCTGTTGACAAATACCATATTTCATTAAATCAAAGGTAATTACCTGATTCGTAGCAACAGCCCCATTGGTTTTTGAGGTTTTTACATAAGTAGTTGCTGCGGCAGGGTATATTCGTTTAGTGGAATATACATTTGGGTTCATTTTGCTCTCAGAAGCATTAATTGTATTAATTAAGGCACTATTCGCATTACTGTTATTTATAATACTTGTCATTTATACTATTCCTTAAGAAAAAAAAAATAAAATTCAACAATTAAAAGTCTAATTTGGTGAGTCTAACTTCAATAGACATAGTATCGCCTGCTGATTGGTTGGGATAGAGTACAAAGACAGGTTGAGATTGATTTGAGTTAAGATGGTCTATTTTTATAGTTGGTGGACTCTGATTGCTTGGTTTTATCCTATAATTGAAGGCAGGTGTAATATCAATATCAGGTCCTGTTTGTGTAGATAAATGATAGACATAATCAAACATTATATCACAAGTATTAAAAAGACTACTACTACTTGCTCCTATTTGGGATATAGTACATTTGTAATATCCTTCATAAGCAGCATTATACATACTAATACCAGTTTGATTTGTATTAACAAAAGTCCAAGTATCGCTACGGCAATTAAAAGCCATATTAGTAAAATTAGTTGTATCTGCTGTCGCTGCTATTGTAAGAGTCTTATTTAATTTATACTGGATAGGACGGAAACTATAAAGTCCAAATTTGATAGGTAGGGGGTCAACTATTAGTACTTCTGTTTTTCTAAAACTTACTATAGCACCATTATCATTATTCCTTATCATTGTTTCACTATTAGCATTATTTTGGTCTATATATAAATTATTACCGCCTTCTGTTATAGAATTACCAGAGCCAGTAGTTCCAAAATATATACCTTCGTCTATAAATATCCTGCCCTTATTTGAAACATTTGATTCTTCTATTAACATTAAATCAGTCCCGCTCTGATTTTGAAATTTAATAGTTCCATTAGTGCTTCCTATTTTAACTAGTAGATTATTGGTTTCTGCTCCGCTCTTAGGTTTTTCTATTACAAAATCACTAGCCCCATTTACTCCTAGATTTAAAGAACTAGATACTATTTTCCCTCCTGATGATTGGTTTCTAGGGTCTAATGTAATACTAGGTTCAGTTCCAGCAAAATCACTAGATGTTATCGTAGCAAGTCCTCCTGCTTCACCTGCTTTAATTTGTAAAAATGTATCTACTGGGTCAGCTGGATTGCTAGGTAGTTGTTGAGATATAGACCAGCCTTCTTTTCCACCGCTATTGTTTTCATTTGTTCTAGTATAAAATCGCCTTGCTCTAACTTCGTTGTCACCTCCATTACCACAATTAATTTTACCTGTTTGTATTAGTGTATCTACATTAGCATTTTTGCTTTGTAAATCACCATTCTTATTTAATGTAATTTGATTGGTTAATACAGGGGGGACTGCTCCGTCAGTTGTTTGAACTAAAACTGTCTCTCTAAAAATATTACTTCCTGTGAAGGTGCTATTATCTCCAGTAGCAACTAACCCCTTATATTCCTTATAAGTTTTATCAGCTACAGGAGGAACAACACCTGGATATTTTTTATATATATCTTGACCATCAAAGTAGACGCTAGACCCTGAATGAATTGTTCCTGACGGCGCAGTTTGAATATTACCAGATGAATACAATCCACCTAATCCAGTAGACATAGATTTAGAAGCAGTAATGATTCCTTTTGCTCCACCTCCTTGAACATCATTAGCGATTATATTCCCTTCAATCGTTATATCACCCTGACCGTTTATTGGCAACTGAGAACCACCACCACCACTTGGGTCTACACCATTGATTAATATTTTTGTATTAGGATTACTAGTTGATATATTTACATTATCATTTCCGTTGTCATAAACAATATTACTTACTTTTTTATAATCTACAGTACTAAATGACATTATAATACAAACTTAGATAAAAATTAGTAAGAATATTTTAATCTAATAGATGGCTGTTTTTTAGCAAATGGGTTATTTCTTACTTCCATTTTAGCAGTTTCTTCTAAACCTCTATATTTTGTTGCTGTTGGTGGTATTCTTGCGGGTCTTCTTTTTAATCTAATAGGTGCTTGTTTTTCTTCTGGTATATAACGATAAATAGGCTCTTTTTTCGCACTAGGCATACCATCAGCTGCGACTTTAATTTCATACGTTCCCACATCACTGACCTTTTCCTTTTCCTTTCCTTCTACATTAATTAGTAAATCTTGAGCCGATAATCCATTAATAGAATTTTCTAATATAATTTCCTTTAATTTTTCTTTAATAAAATCTGAGCCACTTATAATAATACCAATTTTTTTATCAGTGTCTTCTTTTTTACCAGCCATCAATTTTGCTACAATTTGTTTATGGACTCTTTTTAATACTTCAATAGACTTAGTTTTACTATTGTATTTTATACCTTTTAATTCTTTAGGAAATGTTTTTTTAAAATAAGCTATATCCGCTTTTAATTCAGCTACTGATTTATTTTCAGCACTAAGTCTTTCAGGTGGAATCATATCAATTTTAGTAGGTAGTTGTGTCTCACTTCTTGGGACAGTAGAAACCACTCTTTTATTTACTACAGTAGGGGCAGCCAGACCTTCTTCTACTTCTTTAAAAGGAAAATTTTCTTCTATAATAATGTCTAAATCTTCTTCTTCTTCAGGTGGTGGTGGGGGTGTTCCCATAGCGTCTCTTTCATCAGGAGATAATACAGGAGGCTCTGGTTGTTCGTCTTTTTCTTCTTCCTCAGCTGGGTCTGGAACTGGGGCTGGAGCTGGAGCTGGGGCTGGAGCTGGTGCTGGAATCCCTGTTGCTTTAGCCATTGTTGGAGGTCTAGGTGTTGCGGCAGGCTTAGTTGGTGGTGGTGGTGGTGATACTTCTCTTGGAGTTCTAATAGCTTGTCTGCCCCTTAAATTTTGTTTTTTTTCAGGTATATTTTGAGGTGTAGTCATAGGTGTTTTAGCACTACTAATAACAGCTGGAGTTTCGAATCCTGCTCCTGCTCCTGTTCCACCAGCAGCAAATGGTAGTGTTGGTCTAGATGATTGAAATCCTTTAAATTCGCTTGCTGGTGGAACAGAATCAGATTCTGCTAATTGTGGTAATCCAGCTATTAGTCTAAGCTCATTAACAATAGACCTTACATCATCTTCAGGGGTTAATCTTGCTAATTGTTCTATTAATTTATATTTTTTTAGTGATGTTTTTTTAATTTTTTTACCTTCAAATTCAGGTAGCATTGGTTTGGAAACATCTCTATTATTTTTAGCATACCAAGCGTAATATTTATCAACTAAATTTTTTGGACCTTTTTCTAATAATCTTTTTAATTTAGCAGTTTCCCATTCTCCTTGAAATTTATCATAAGTAGGCATTATATTATCTTAGAGAGAAGTTATTTTTGAAACTCGTATAGTTTGGGTTATATTTATTAAAATTAATTTCATTTTGGACTCGGTTATTATTTTTAATAGAAAACATAAAGGCTCTTTGTGTATCCTCTTTTATGTCTTTAATAGCTGGTTTAACCTTAGCCTTTTCATTACCAGCATAACTAGCCATACCCCCTGTCCTTAGACCGTCGCTATTTGTAAGAGCATTTAACTTTTGATTGGATAAGAGTTCATCTCTTAATTCAGGCATATTAAGTTTTAATTTTCTATTACCTCTAGGTAGATATTCAGCAAACTCAGTCATAGCTATAAATTGGTCTGTTGTTATTCTACTATTATCTATCTTTTTCTGGGTTTTTTCATCTAATTTAATTACTGGTTGAGGCTCTTGACTGGGTTTTTTATATCCTCCAATATCATTAACTGATGACTTTAAAATTATCTGTTTTGTATTCATTTATAATTAATAAAGATATTTTATTTAGGTTGTTGGTTTTGTTTTTTACCTCCAACAGCTGGTTCATTGGGTGGTAGTGTCTCTTTTGGGACAGAGATATTTTCCTTTGTTCCTTCATAAAAATCAACGTTGCCATCAGCATTCAATTGTTTTAATAATTCATCTTCATTTTTCTTATTACTGTATTTATCTAATGATAATCCTTTACTTGGAACTTTATTAGATTTCATTTTAAACTGACTTAATCCATTTTTTTGAATATATAATAATCCTGAGTTATTATTATAACCAATTATATGACCGCTTTTTTGAAACATATTTATTATCTAAATAGAAAATAAAATGACAATGGTATTTTATATAGATAAAGTCTTAACATCAATAACTAATTTTGTTCAAAAATTAAGGAAATGTAGTGGAATAAAAAAAAATAAAGTAAATAATAATGAATTTCACAAGTTTAATTACGAAGGAAACTCAACAACCAATGGTGATACAGTTATCTACAAATAGGGAGGGTCTGACTGAATGGGGTATTTTTATATCGTCTTTACTTTTAAGTCTTGGGGGCTGTATAGCAGTATGTTTTTCTGCTATGAGAAATAGTAGGTGTCGTGAAATTAATGTTTGTGGGCTTGGGAATTGTGTCCGCAACGTGCCACCTTCTATTAATGACGTTTAAATGTTTGTATTTTAATCTAACTCTAATTGTTGTATACATATTTATATATAATAATTAAATTTTAAATTCCTTGAGGAATTCCAAATGTGAGGATTTTGAGATGGGTGAGGATATATATACTTTTTAATACCCCTTACCTTAAATTATATTACTATTCCTTTTTCCTTAGGAATTTTAAAAACTAGTTTGAGAAAAATAAAAAATAAGAATAATAAAAATTAAATTATATAAAATAAGTTGTTGCTAAATTCCTGGGGAAATTAGGAATTTTAAAAATCATCAATGTTTATCAATATCTTGCCTTTAAAAATCTAATTAATTAATATATGGGTAATATAATTTATACTGAAAAAAAAGAAGCAGAGATTGAAGATTGGATTCCAGACCCTATTGGCTATAGTTTATCAGCAAGAACATCTGATTGGGACTATCCTGATATAAGTAAGAACCAAGACTACTGGTTTACTAATAAAAGATTTACAAAAATTAGTAGAGGGCTTTATCCAAATTATGTGAATGGTTGGATATATGGTCGTTATGAGATACCTGATTATTACTTGAAAGTCTCTCAAGAAGAGGAAGAAGACTTAGAGCTTACTTTATAAAGTTTATTTCTAAGACTTATATTTTCTAACATTAATTTTATTATTTCATTTACTAATTTTTCATTTTCTTCTTTTAATTCTTTTTGTTCTTGTTCCATCTGGTCTAAGAGTCTATAGGCTAAGTAAGACATTATAAACTATTAAAAGATAAATTATTTAAATATAATTAATGTTTTATACAATTTATTTTAATACACTGGAGGATGGTATAATATGTAAGGGTATAAATGGCTGTGTAAAAATGATTAATACTTATATTCAAACAAATGGTATTTCATCTAATTTAATAACAAAAGATATTGTAAGTAATATTACTTGTAGGAATTACTACCCTTTAAAATGGCGGTTTCTAAAAATAGAAAAAAAGATAGGACTCCTATGTGATATGGAAAGGGGTAGGACGTCCTATGAGACCTCCTATACAATGTGTAGGACTCCTATTGAACAAAGCTCCAAAATATTAGAAGTTAAATGAAAAAAAATTTGAATTAATCGGTTTTAGGTTATAATTGTTTCGTAAAATGAATACAATGCCTGAAGATATCATTAATAATATTGTGGATTATGTAGTTTGTGGCTGTGGTTGGACTAAAAATCACGACGAATCACACGCTCGATTTAGCAATAAAGAATGTAGTAAAATAGACTGGGACTATGAAAAATGCGAGTCCTGCGATGAAGATATAACTGCTGAAAATAGTTATGTAGATTATAATATTAGATGTAAGACTTGTCATTTAGAAAATATGGGTGATTATTGCTATGGAGCACGAGACAAAACCTATACTGACTTCGAAATGGCTGGGGGTAGTATTCATTGGTGGAAATATAGAGTATATTTTGACGAAGACGGAGACCAGGAAAAATGCTGTAAATTGTCCGCACACGGAGAAGAAGACTTAAACGACACACTATGTATTAACTATGAAGTTCCAGATAGGCTTATATTAAAAAGCGAAATTCCAGAAGAATTAATGGAAGAATTTAACGAAGTAATTAAATATAACTAAAAAAATATACAACATAAATACATAAATACATAGGGTCTATAACTATATAAATTATTTTTTGAAATTTTTAATATAATAAAATGGATTAATAGGGTCTTTATGTTTTTTAAGTGCGTATTTAACATTTACACTAATATAGGATAATTTTTCAGTTAGACCTTTAGTCCAGATTTCTTCTACGTGTTTACCATATATTCTACCGTCTTTTCTATGTGTAGAAACTACATCAAAATATTCATATACAACTAGACTTGATTTAATGTCGTGTTTAATAATGAAGGCTCTATTTTTGACTGTGGTAATATTTCCTTTTTCTACATAAAATGGATATAATCTATCACCTACTTTAATTGGGTCTGGCTTTTTTTCTACACTTACCAGCCACATTCTAATAACACTCTGTATTTTTGTGGCTGATTTTTCTTGAATCCATCGCACATAGGGTGAAATTATCTGGCGACAATTAGACTCGGTCAGGCGAACAGGGGTTTTACCGGTCTGGATTAATTTATGAGTTAGTCTTACTTGAGACTCAATAGTATTTTTTAGAGGGTGGTCTAGTTTTAAAAATTTTTTTAAGGATTTTACTAGTGGCTTGTCCTCAGGAAAATACTGGTCTAGGAATTCCTTGTTGTTATCGGTCATTTGTTGTTGTTGTTGTTGTTTACCGGTCATTTTACAAGACAATTATACCCAGAAACCACATAATTCAAATTTTTTTTTGGGTCTGGCTCGAAATATCTCGAAATATTAAGACCTTTTGAGATAGGAGTCCTATAAAATAATAAAAAAAAATTGAATTAATGAAAATAAAAATCCCCCACCCCTTCGAGATTAAGACTTAGAGTAATTGTTGAATACTATAAAAAAAAAATCTAATACTACATTGTATTTTATTTTTAATTTTCCTTATATTTTACGATTTA
>Ga0070754_10001350_pt1 | contig 19922 bp, 28 predicted proteins | sample VirMetDEL_Sep_01_FD_75181 | JGI IMG/M metagenome (GOLD analysis project Ga0070754, IMG submission 75181) | Aqueous microbial communities from the Delaware River and Bay under freshwater to marine salinity gradient to study organic matter... | ecosystem: Environmental > Aquatic > Marine >... | reverse complement strand
CCTAGCAAACATAAATATGGTACTTAGTACACTTGTGCTTATAGCATCACTTATCTGGACTGTACTGCAAATAAAAGACAAGCTAAAATGAATTTACCAAGAAACGGAGTAGCTAAAGAGATTAGACACTATGTAGGGAGTCTCTTTATTTTCTTTTTTGTTGTGGGGATCATTGTGACATTGTTGCAATTCCCTGTATTAGATTCAAACAAAGAGACTGTCCTAATGTTGATAGGATCCATCTCTGCATCAATCCCACTGATCATAAGCTCGATAATAGGAGCAAAACCTGATGACATTAACTCTCTCAAAACAGAGATTGACAAAAAAAACCAACAGATTTCAATGCTAGTAGATGCAAAAGATAGGCTTGAAGGTATGGTCATAAACCTACAAAAAGAAATGCTCAAAAATCAAGATGAAATCATGGACAAAATTGTTCTTCAAGCTGCTCTATCTCATGATGATAGACATCTAGCAAGAACAGCAATGGGAAAACAAGCTAACAAAAACAAATAAAAATCACAGTACAAATGTTTATTTTTTTAAGTGTAATTCTGATTCTTGCTGTCATTGTCGTTGTGTTGTCCTACAATGGTATCGTAGCAGATAGTGACAAAGACGGAATCCCAGATGCAGTTGAGGATGCATTTGATGATCTCAAAGATGAGATCAAGAAAAAAATCAAAAAATCTAAAGAATCATGAGACAGTCAAAACCCTGTCAATGTGGTAACACCTCACATCCTCAAGGATTGTGTGATGGAACACATTTGAGCAAATAAGATGGAATTTTTTGGATTCTACATTGCCTGCAGACTTGTAGAGTATCTGCTTGTCTCATGGTTGTATCAAACCCTAAACAAATGAAATACTTCAATTACAGTGAATTTGATTCGCCTGACCTTCCAAATTCTGGCATTAACATGGATGCTAGTTTCTTGCAGCTCCTTGATCAATGCAGGGAGACAGCAGGTGTCCCGTTTAAAATCACAAGCGGATATAGAACAAAAGAATACAATCAATCGCTTAAAGACAAAGGCTACAAGGCATCTAAAAACTCTGCCCATCTCAAAGGATTTGCAGTTGACATTGCTGCCACAGACTCAGTTACAAGGCACAAGATCATTTCAGCAGCCTTGGCTGTCAATATCAATAGAATTGGTGTTGCCAAGACGTTCGTGCACCTCGACACAGATCCAGAAAAGCCATCACAGCACTGTATTTGGACTTATTAAATCAGGAACTGTAGGTAACACTCTAAAAATGGGAAAAGCACTTAACAGAAGAGGTAAATACAGCCACTGTACTAGAGCACAAAAACAGGGCAGGAACAAACCAGCAAAGAAAAAGTGAGCAGAAACAAGAAAAAGTTCGGTCAGACTACTGTTGGCAAACTGATAAAAGCATCAGTAGGTCTGATTAATCCAACACTAGGCAACCTGATCAATGGAAACATGGGTGTTGAGGATGTAATTGCATCGATCAAAGAATCAGATGCACCTGCTGAAGACAAAATAAGAGCACAGGAGCTTGTTTTAGAAGCCTATGAAGCTGAGGTTGCAGATAGAGCTTCTGCTAGACAGCGTGAAATGTCAGCGATTGCATCAGGTTCTAGTGACATTCTATTTAAGACAGTAGGATGGGGAATTACACTGTCATTTGTTGCGGTTGTTGCAGGAGCAATAGGTCTCTGGGAAATACCAAAAGAGTCTCAGAGATTGTTCGACATGGGTTTTGGTGCTGTGGTCGCAGCCTTTACTCAAGTCATAGGATACTACTTTGGATCATCTGCAGGAAGTAAGCAGAAAACAGATCTGATAAACAAAACCAAATATGAATAAATGCATGAAGAAAGACCTAGACTCTATGGTAACAAACTTGCAGCCTATAATCACATAACAAAAAACGAAAGACGTATTCTTGTTATTGGTGATCTACACGCACCTTTTGAGCTTGATGGCTATTTTGATTTCTGTAAAGAAACCTACAGCAAATACAACTGCAATCAAGTAGTTTTTATTGGTGACATAATTGACAACCACTATGCTAGTTTTCACGCAACAGATCCAGATGGACTTGGAGGTGGTGACGAGCTGCAACTAGCTATTGAAGCAATACAGAAATGGTCGAGAGAGTTCCCTGTAGCAGATGTCTGCATCGGAAACCATGACAGAATGATCATGAGAAAAGCATTTGACTCTGCTATTCCTAAAATATGGATCAAGTCATACAATGATGTCCTAGGCACAAACTGGAACTGGATCGAGAGAATAGTCTATGATAATGTGCAGTACATACATGGAGAGGGTGGCACTGCTAGAACAAAGGCAAAGAATGACATGATGAGTTCTGTGCAAGGTCACATTCACACACAGGCTTACACAGAGTGGATGGTAGGTAGAAACTTCAGAATTTTTGGCATGCAAGTTGGTTGTGGTATTGATTCAAGTGCTTATGCTGCTGCTTATGCTAGACACTTCAAAAAACAAGCTATTGGATGCGGAGTGATCCTCGGAGGACATACAGCAATAAACTGCTTAATGGAGCTCTAACTTTTGTCTAAAGGGACACTAAAACGGACACCAAAAAAACAAACCCCCACTATTTGCAGGGGTTAAAAGAGGATTAAGCGGAGAAAGAGGGACTTGAACTGCATTAGTAGATTTTAGCAAATCCTTGTAAATACTGTACTTTTCTTTCTATTACATTTCATTTACATTACTTTTTACTTACATTTTCTATTATTTTGTAGTTTTGAACGGACACTAAAATGGACACCAAATGAGTTTTCTGCTACATGGAGATCAAAACTATATTTTTTTTGTTTTCTATCTCTATGGAAAAAAATGCAGATACTCTACAAAAATAAAAATTGACAGATCTGAATGGGATATAAAAAATCAAAGACCAAAAGCAAGAAGAGGTGAGATAGGTGAGGCAAATAGGAAAATCACACATGAGCTCAATGAATACCAGAAAGTCTTTGATGATCTAAAAAGGTACTATAAGGAGAGTCTGACTAAAGAAATAGTAAAAAACAAGTTTGATGAGCATTTTCAACTAGCACAAGTAACTAAAAGACTCAACTACTCTGACTACTTTCAGATCTATATCCAACAAAAAAAAGACAGTGAGTCTGTAAAAAAAGACAGTTGGCAAAAATACACTAGGATTCACACTGCTATCCTTCAGATCCAGAAAAGAAAGAAAAAGGTTTTCTATCTGTCTGATTTCGACAGTGCTTTTTTCAATGATCTGATAGCTTACTTTAGAAAAGAAAAAAACATCTCTGACAATACACTACAGAGAAAGCTAGGCTTTTTCAAATCTTTTCTTAATTGGTGTGTCAAAAATGGCTACACTGTCAACGCAGCATTCAAGGATGTTAAAATCAAAAAAAGGGAAACGTCACACATCTCACTATCTCTCTCTGATCTAGACACACTCGAATCACTAGATCTAGATCCTGTCAAAGACTACTATAGAGACTTGTTTTTGATTGGATGCTATTCAGGGCAGCGTTTTTCTGACTACAAAAGATTCAATAAAAAGTTTGTTGTCGGTAACAATATAGAAATCAGAGCAAAAAAGACTGGTCAGTTTTCATACATACCTCTCACTAGAAAGCTTAAGGCTTTGTTGGACAAATATGACTGGGAACTCCCAACAATTTCAAGTCAAAAGTTCAATGATCACATACATGAGATCTGCAGGATTGCAGGCTTCACAGAGATAGTGACTAGAGATAGGTTTTTCGGAAATAGAAAAGAAACAGAAGAGATACCTAGATACAAACTTATTGCTTCGCATACAGCAAGAAGGACATTTATAACATTGTCAGAACAGAAAGGAGTGAGCCACTCACTGATCATGAAGGTCACAGGGATCAAGTCTCTTAAAACGCTAGAAAACTACATAAGAGTTGATAAAGATCGGCTCTCAGAAGCCATCATAAAGGCTTGGGACTAAGGTTTTTTGTTTTTAGACAACTGACCTAGGACTGGTTTGAATGTCTCAATGGCTTCTTTTCTGTTGTTTTCTGACACCTGCTTCAACTCTTCAAACCTAGCGTCTAGTGCTATCAATGCTTTTTTAGTATTATTTTGGCTATTTTCAAAAACAGACTCAATGGCTTTTTGTATTTCGTTTGACATTTTTTTGAGCAATGCTTTTCTTTCAGCATCAAGATTTGTAATCAATTGCAAGTAGTTTTCATACTTCTGATCCATTTTAAGCTCGACTCTTTGCACTAAATTATCTGCATACTTTTGTAGTGATTTTCTAATCAACTCGTCTCTCTCAATGGTTTTTGCAGCAGCCTTTTCAAAGAACAGCTCATGCATCACTTTCTGTTTATCAACTAAAGAATCAACTTTGCTTATCAAAATCTCATTGGTCTGTTCTGATTTTAGAATAGCTGTGTTAATCATTTTAGCTAGCTCATTAAGTGAGTAGTCATGATTCCGTAGGCTTTCTTGTATCGTTCCGAAACTCGCATCAGTTGACCTTTGTAGGCTATTAGCAGATACAGGATATTTTGCAAATCCTTTCACAATCATTTCACCATACCCAAGCACAACCCAGTCATAGTTTAGCTGTGGAAACCTCTTGATGATCTTTTCTAGAACCTTTTGTGATGGTGTTTTGCCTTTTGATATGACATTGTGCAATGTTGATGCAGATGCGAAGCCACATTGTTTACCAAATTGAGATACTGTCATACCAGTATCATCAATGAACTCTTTGAGCCTTAAGCTTTGTGCCGATTCCATGTGTTTTGTTTTGTGTAAAAAAGAAAAAAGATTTCCAAAAACCTACTCAAATATGCCAAAAAAGAAAAAAAATAGTAAAGATTTGGTAATTATATTCTTTTTTGTATATATTTGATAAAGAAATAGAACAAAAAGAGAAATCTATTCTTTTTATGTTCATTAAATATAAATAAAAAATGACAAACGAACAGCACCTTGAAGCACTAAAAGCTATCAAAGAAGTTAACAATTTGAAGCTGCAACAAAGAACAAAAATTGGCAAGGATACAGTCAAGGTCGAGTACAAGTACCAACTCATCCCTCTAAACAATGAAATGACTTTGATTTTATCTGGCAGCATGACACAGTATGACTTTCAAAAACAATGCAAAACAGAACAACTCTTTTTAGTTGTCTCTCTTCTAGACAACGAAAACAACGAGCTGACTTTCACTCCACAACAGCTTCAAAAAATAAAAAAAGATATCAGAAACCTAATCACTGTATAATGACTGACATAGAAAACGAAATCAAACTTCAAGCACTAGAGACTAGGCTTGATGAAGCAATCGACAGAATAAATCACCTCACACGATTTATCGAACAACCAAAAGCACCTAGCTTTTTGACAATAAAAGATGTTGCAGAGATGGCAGGACTGTCTAGAAAGACGATAGAGACAGACATCGCTGAGAACAGACTTAAGGTTGTACACAGAGGAAAAAGAAAAGTGGTCACACAAAAGGCTGCTGATGAATATCTAAACAAATAAAACACAATGCAAAACGAAAAACTAAGAGAACTGAGCGAAACTTATGGATTGTCTAGAAAATACTCCTTCGTTCAAAAGTATGGAAACAAAGAAGTACCCTTTATGTTAAAAAGCGGTATTGATAAGATTCAAGCAATAGAAAACATCGAGTTCGACTTTGAGTCAATTGAACCACTGTGCATCCCAAATCAGTTAGTCACACTGAAATGCACAGCTCGCTGGGGTGACAGAAAACCTTTCAACACTATAGGCGAGGCAAGCAAAGACAACTGCAGAGTTTCTTATTTAGGCTGTATGGCTGAGAAAAGAGGCAAAGGCAGAGCCATCCTTACCCTAACAGGATTTGCAAACGAGGGTGTGTACGTTGCAGAAGAGAAATGGGAAGTCGAAACAGATGAACTAAGTCGAAGTAAATAAAAACAAACATGGACACAAAAATTGAATTGACATCAGAAGTTAACAACAAAGAGAAAGAGCTAATAACAAGAAAAAGAACAGCAAAGATGTTCTTAGATGATGTAGTAAGACAAGTACATCAAGGAAACATTCCTTCTGAGTTTGCAGCTCTTCAACTAAAACAACTCACAAAAGAATTTACAAACACACTTAAACAGATTGAAGAGATTGCACTTGAGAATCTAGTAGGCACTGATCACTACATCTGGGGTGACTATAAGATCACAAGAAGGGAAGGATCTAAGACAGTTGACTACAGTGATTGTGAAGAGGTCGTGCTGATGCAAAAGCATCTAGAAGAGTTGAAAAAGAAATACAGACAAGCACTTGAGGGTGTTGAGTCTGGAGCAACAGTCACCTTAGAGGGACACAAGTTTGCAGATGCAGAAGGTCAAATCCTTACGCTGCCAAAATGGAAGTACAACAAATCATCAATTGTTTTAACGAAAGCATAAAAGGGAGGCGAGCTATCTGGACAATAGAAAATGCCTCCCATAGCTTAAAATATAAAAAGCATGAAGCAATATAAAGCAAAATACCCAATTAAAGATCAAACAAAAGACCATCTACTCAGACACTATTATCTGACCATTTTAGATGAGACAGGGATTGACATTAAAGACAAATCTAGAAAAAGAGAACAGCAGGATCTGCAGAAAATATTCTGCAAGTTTGCTAGTTGGCATAAAAACTACACCCTGACATTTATTGGACATTTTTTAGGAAAAGATCACGCAACAATTCTGCACTGTTGTAAAAAATATGATGAGCTCTACGCAACTGATGTAGAATTTAGAAGGAAAGCAGAACACTTTCATGGAAGGTTTCACACTATAGATGGCGAGCAAGACGTACCTCCTGTAAAAAAAGCTCTCTCTGAATTAGTGCAAAGGCTTTCAGAAAAAACTGCAGCCAGAGTCTATGCTGCTGCTGTTGACATACTAGAAGGAACGACATCAGTCAGGATCACAAGAGACGAAATACATGAGATCATAGATAGGCAAACAAAATCATTTGAAATCTACGATGAGTAAAGATCCTGCATTTTTAATGTACAGCTCTGATTTTCTCACAGGTGTCACTGATCTAACAATGGAGGAAAGAGGTCAATTCATCACTTTACTATGCTTACAGCACCAAAAAGGGCATCTAACAAAGAAGGTTATGCAATTGCAATGCCATGGCATTCCCACCGCAGATGTTCTGGCTAAGTTTCGCATCGATGAAAATGGTCTTTACTACAATCAGAGGGTTGAAAGAGAAAGAGAAAAGAGAGCTGCACATTCACTTAAACAGCGAGAGAATGCTCTTAAACGCTGGAACAAAGACAAATCAACTACTAATCAGACTCTATGCAATGGCAATGCCATGGCAATGCCTTTAGAAAATGAAAATGAAAATGAAAATGAAAATGAAATTAAAGTTGAAATCTATCCAGCTTTTTCTGATTTCTGGAATCTCTATGACAAGAAAGTAGGATCTAAAGATAAAATAGAAAAGAAATGGAATGCTTTACCACATAAAACAAAACAGCAGATCATTGACTATCTACCCTCTTATCTAGATGCAACTCCAGACAAGGCATATAGAAAAAATCCTCAGACTTTTTTGAACAACAATAGTTGGGAGGATGAAATAATCACTAAAACAAAAAGGAATGGACAAACAAATTACGAAACAACAAAACGGGAAATTATTAGAAAGATACAATCCGCACAGATTAATGCTTCAGATGTCGAGTAAGGTCAGAACAATAGAAGAAGCTATTGACGACAAGACTACAGGCACAATCAATTCTGTGACTAGACAAGCAGGCTTGCAATTCTCAGAAGCTGTGCTGATGGGTTGGCTTGTTCACCTAAACGAACTGCTCGCTCTAAAAAGACCAATGACTGAGCAACAAATTGAATACGCAACTCACATGATTATATCAGACTTCGGATCACTAAAGTTTTCTGATCTGACTCTTCTGTTCTCTCAGATCATAAAAGGTCAGCATGGTGAGTTCTATGAATCTTTAGGAATAGATAAGATTCTAAAAATATTCGCAAACTACTTTGAACAGAGATGTGACATAGCAGCGAATAGATCTATCAGCAAAAACATAGAAATCAAACAGGGACTTGCTGAGGTCTCTACAGAAAGAAAATCAACTAAATACTAAAACATGAGTTACAAACTAGAAATGACAGGAACTGTCTACAAAATTGGTGACATAGAAAGAAAAGCAAATGGTTATCAAAAACAATTTCTCATTCTTTATGTTCCAGACATAAACAAAGAAGAATACTCAGACTACTTCAAAATTGAGTGGAACAAAAATGGAACAGAGAAAATCAAACAAGCTAACATTCAGGAAGGAGATATTGTGCGAGTCATTTGCTATTTATCTGGAAGCAAATGGCAAAGAGCACAAACTGATCCAGAAGTCTTTTTCAATAATCTGAAAGGATTTGAAATAGAAAAACAACAAGATGATCAAACAGAAGAGCTTACACCTTTTCCAATGCTAGATAAAACAGAAACATCACAACCAGATGATGATTTACCTTTTTAATAAAGAATAGTCTGATCCGCTATAAGGATTCTTTTTTCATTTTAATTTTTTGTTTTTAAGTCGCTCCCTGCAGAAATGTGGGGAGTTTTTTGTTTATAAGCTGCTCTTTTTGTTTAAAGTTTGAGAACCAGAAAACAAAAGTCTATTTGTAGCTTTACAAAGTCCAGATAGCCATTTAATTATGGCTAAGAGTATCTACAGAAACAAAACAGTCCCACAGCTTTTAAAAATAGCTGTCAGACACTTTCATCTCTACATCCGAAATAGAGACAAGGGGAAGCCTTGCATATCATGTGGCAAAAAAAGAACTCTGCAAGCAGGACACTACTATTCTGCAGGACAACACCCATCTCTAAGATTCAATGAGGACAATGTGCATGGACAATGCCTCTCCTGCAATTACTACATGAGTGGTAATCTAATCAACTACAGGATTAATCTAACAGACAAAATTGGACTTGATAGACTCGAGGCTTTAGAAGAGCAGGTAAATCTATCAAAGAAGAATGCATTTAAATGGAGCAGGTTTGATCTAGTGGATATTATTGAGAAATATAAAGCACTAAACAGATGACTAAGGAACAAGCCATTGAATACATAGCCAGCAAATATGATCGGATCAAGAATTACATCTATGAAATAGATCAGAGATACTTCAGGCTAAAAGGCCAATATCATGAAGACATCACACATGATCTGTTCTTAAAAATGTATGCTGAGATAGAAAAAGCAAACAATGATCCATCAGTGATCAACAAAATCCTAGACCGAATATCTGATTCAAGTCCGTTTAAACTATACAACATCGTCAAAAACATGTACATAGATCTGATCAGACGAGAGAAAAAAATTGTGTCAATTGACGATCCAGACTTTCATGTCCATGTGAGAAATCGTAGATATTATGCAGAGCAGCCAGAAGTAATCCTAGATAGCGAAAAAGACATAGAAGAAAAGATTGATGAGTATGTAGATAGCTTTTACTGGTTCGACAGAAAGGTTTTTAACCTCTACAGATACGAGTTTAAAAATCACACTAACAACATGAGCAAAGCAACTAAGCTATCTGTCTCGACAATTTACAGAACAGTTAAGAGATGCAAAGTCAAAATAAATGATAAACTAAAAAAGCAATACTATGAAGAGCAAAGGTCTCGGAGATGACATAGAAAAATTCATCACTAAGCCACTAGGCATTAAAAAAGCTGTTGACACAGTAGCAAAAGCAGTCAACAAAGACTGTGGTTGTGATAAGAGAAAAGCAACTCTAAACAAATGGTTTCCCAAAAAAGGGCATCTGACACAGGATGAGTTTGACTACCTGACTATGTTTTTTGATTCCTACAATGGTAAAAGACTAAACAACGAACAAGAGAGAGATACACTATACAGAATCTACAACAAGGTTTACAGAACAAACGAGAAACCTACAACATGCTCTGCATGCCTTAGATCGATCATTGAAGACCTTAGATACGAGCTGTCAAAGTACGACTATGACTAAAAGACTAGAGAAAATATATAAGCTAAGAAAGCATCCAGACAACCCTAGATTGATCAAAGACGACAAATACTTCGCTCTGGTCAAGTCAATAGAGAATTTCCCTGAGATGCTAGAAAAAAGACCAGTTGTTGTCAATGAAGAACTTCTGGTATTGGGAGGCAACATGAGACTAAGAGCTGCTCAGGATGCTGGCATGTCAGAAATATGGATTGATGTTGCAGAAGGATGGAGTGAATCTAAGCAGAGAGAGTTTGTCATAAAAGACAATACAAATGCAGGAGATTGGGACTTTGACATGCTGGCTAATGAGTGGGAAATGGAAGACCTAACAAACTGGGGGGTAGATCTACCTATGCCAAAGATGACAGAGGAAAAAGAAGAAAAACCAAAATGTGATTGCTGTGGAAAATGATTGGGAGTTTACAATTGGACTTTATGGAGGTCTGCTGATAGGCATAAGACACTACGAACAAACTAACTGCACAGATTATGTGCTTTACTTACCACTGATTGATTTCTGCTTAACTATTTATCATGACTAAACACAGAGAAAAAATACTAAAGAAAGTAAAACCAAATGATCCGTTTCCAGACGACTTCTGGAACTATAGAGTGAACCATGTGGTTGGTTACTGGATTCCACCTCAGCCAGATTCTGGTGTTGAGGTCGAGAAAAGATATGGAATCATTCCTAAAAGAGATCCTAACTAATTACAGCCAAAATACAGCCAAATGGACAAAAATGAGCCAATAAAAAAACACCAATGGAAAAAAGGACAATCTGGCAATCCTAATGGAAGACCAAAGGGTGCAAAGAATAGATCAACAACAGCTAGGAAATGGCTTAATGTAAATACTAAAGCTGTCAACCCTCTAACGCTTGAGGAAGAACAAATGTCACAAGAAGACCTGATGACATTAGCTCTAATTAAAAAAGCCAGACAAGGCGATGTGGGAGCATATAAGGCACTCTTAGACTCTGGTTATGGTCAAGCTAAGGAAAACATAGATCTCAACTCTGATGTGCCTTCTATTGATTTCTCGAAGCTATTTGTTTTCAAAGATGATAGAGGAACAGACACAGATTGAATTTAACTACAAGTACAAGAGGTTCTGGAACTCTACGAGGTACACAATACTCACAGGAGGTAGAGGTTCTGGGAAGTCGTTCTTCACAGGCATGTTTCTGCTAGGTCTAACACAAGAAGCAGGACACACAATCTTATTTACTAGATACACGCTTAGATCAGCAAGCGTTTCTATCATTCCTGAGTTCAAAGAAAAAATAGAGATGCTGGGTCTCAATCCACTCTATAAGATCACAAGAGATGAAATAGTCAACAGAGAGAATGGATCAAAGATTCTTTTTAGAGGTATCAAAACCTCATCTGGTGATCAAACAGCAAACCTAAAGTCTCTGCAGGGTGTCACAACATGGGTAATGGAAGAAGCAGAAGAGATTGATGAAGACTCCTTTGACAAAATAGATCTATCAGTCAGACAGAAAGACAAACAGAACAGAGTGATCCTGCTGCTTAATCCAAGTACAAAAGAGCATTTTATCTATCAGAGGTTCTATCAAGACAGAGGTGTGCCTGCTGGCAGCAATATGTCAAAGGGTGACACGACCTACATACACACAACCTACAAAGACAACATCGAGAATCTATCACAGAGCTACATAGCACAGATAGAAACAATGAAAGAAAGAAGACCAGAGAGATACAAAGCAGTGATCGAAGGTAACTGGATCGAGAGATCAGAAGGTGTGATCTACACAAACTGGAAACTAGGAGAGTTCCAAGAAGTGTCTCCAGCTGTCTTTGGTGCAGATTTCGGATTCTCTCAAGATGAGAATGTGCTTTTAAAAACGTCAATAGACAGAGACAGAAAGATCATCTATGTACAGCTCTGCTTCTATCTCAAAGCACTTACAACATCAGATCTAAGAACACTCTACAGAAAGCATGCAGGTGACTCACTGATCATAGCAGATAGCAGCGAGGTTCGACTGATCCATGAACTCAAAAACACATGCAACATTGTACCTAGCATAAAAGGTCAAGGCAGTGTGACATTTGGGATTGCTATGATCCAAGACTATGATCTAGTGATCCACAATGATGATCAAGCTGTGCATTTAGTGAAAGAGCTCAACAACTACATCTGGCTCGACAAGAAATCAAGCACACCGATTGACAAATACAACCACGCTCTAGACTCTTTGAGATATGCGATAAGCTATCAGCTTAAGAACCCAAACCTAGGCGAATACAATTTTTTCTAAAACCTAGACCGATAAACAGATTGACATACGTTTTTAAAGTATAAACAAATGACAACACAAAAGCTAACAGTACCCAACAAGCTGTCTGAGATAACACTAGGACAGTATCAGAAGTTCAATAAGATAGTCAGTAAAGATCCTGACATCGATTTTCTGAGAAAGAAAACCATTGAGATATTCTGTGGTGTTGAGTTGGCAAAAGTTGATCAGTACAAGTACACATCAATTGTTGAGGTCACAGAGATCATCAATAAGATGTTTGAAAAGAAACCAAAGCTGATCCAGAGGTTTGAAAAGCAAGGCATTGAATACGGATTCATCCCAGTGCTGACAGATATGACCTTCGGAGAGTTTGTAGATCTAGACACACTGATGAGCGACTGGGACACAATGCATGAAGCGATGGGAGTACTGTTTAGAAAAGTAAAACAAAAACACAAAGAGCAGTATCTGATTGAAGAGTATGACTCTGATAAAAGAGCTGACATGACGGACATGCCTTTAGATGTGGCATTAGGAGCGATTTTTTTTTTGCAAAGTTTAAGGAAAGAGTCTCTGAAACATTTGGAGTCTTATTTACAGAATCAAGTGAAAGAACTGTCGCCAGCAATGAAGAAGCGCTTCATGACAACTTTGGATGGTGGACAGCCTTCTATCACATCGCGAAAGGTGATCTGACAAAATTTGAAGAGATCTCTAGACTCAACTATTCAGCCTGCCTGACTTGGCTGAGTTTCGAGAAACAGAAAACAGAAATAGAACTAAAAAAGATAAGAAATGCAAAGCAAAGCTGAATTGATCAACTCTCTTTACGACAGAGCCTATTTGTCAGATGATGAAGAGATCATTCTTTCTGATGGCTTTGAGAAAGCACTGATCGGTATATCTGCATCAGAGCCTAAGATAGCCTACTATGATTTCTGGAAAGGAATTGACTGTGTGTTAAAAGCAGATCCATCACTAAGTTTTGATGAAGCCTTAGAGTGGCTTGAAGAGTTTGTAACACTTAAAATAGATACAGTTGAAGAGTTGACACCAATATTTATCAAAACAATATGAATACCTATTTCCAAGTCATTGATGATCTACAAGAAGCTGCTATTGCAGAGCCTTTTGTAAATAAGGTCACACAAGGCGACATCACAGACATAGACCTCAACAGGTCAAACATCTATCCTCTGTGTCATCTACAGGTCAGTCAAGCATCAATCAATGCTAGCACAATATCAGTAGATGTGTCAATTATACTCATGGACATTTTAGATGTGTCTAAAGAAGAAAACACATCAGAACTAAGAGGCAACAACAACGAGATCGATGTGCTAAACACACAGCTTGCTGTAGCAGGTCGATTGCATGCGGTTCTAGAGAGAAAGTCAGACTACAGACACGCATACCAGCTCGACACACCTTTCACATGTGAGTTCTTTACAGAGAGATTCGAGAATAACCTAGCAGGAGTTGCTGCATCATTTACAGTGACAATGCCTAACACAATGACGAGCTGCTAATGAAAGCTAGTGAACTAAAGAATCTCAAGAAAGCACTCAACAGGTTCGGCAAATCTGTAGTGACTCGATCTAGAAAAAAGCTTAAAAGCAACTCTAAGCTCGCTAAGTCTCTAGGATATACTGAGCCAAAGATCGACACAGCCAGAGGCACAATAGAAATGGAGTTTTTTGCTGCAGAGTATGCAAACTTTGTTGACCTCGGAGTGCAAGGAGCTAACCCAAGCAAGCTGCCACCTAAAGCAAGAAAGAGAGGCAAGCAGCAAGCACCTAGAAGTCCTTACAAGTTCGGATCAGGCAAGTACAAAGGCAAAGGCACACTAAGAGGTGCGATAGATCAGTGGGTGCTAAGAAAGAAAAACATTCAAGGTGTTAGAGATGCTCAAGGCAGATTTGTAAGTCGTAAAAGCCTTGTGTTTCTCATTAGCAGAAGCATCTATCTGTCTGGGATAAAACCTAGCCTTTTTTTTACAACACCTTTCAGGATTGCATACAAGCAACTCCCTAAAGACATCAAAGAACAGTTTGTTATCGACATAGAAAGAAAGCTAAAAACAACACTTGAACAATGAGTACAAAAATCAATGTCAGAAGTCCATTCTATTTGAACTTGACTGAGCCTACAGCTCCGACACCCCTATTTATTTGTGAAACTGCAAACATCCAAAATCTTAGCATTGATCAGCAAGGACAAATCAACCAGCCAACAACAGACCTAGGTACGATTTTGTCTGTCACCTCATCAGACTCCGATTTCAGCAATGACAAGTTTGCAACAGTATCAACAGCAACAGACAGAACAATAACAGTGAGGGTCTCGATACCAGCAGGCTATTCTAACACGACAGATGGGTATATTGACTGTGACAAAGTAATACAACAGCCTGCACTAGTCACCTCTGGATCATCTCCATCATGTACAGGTGGTGTGACTGCAAGCGGATCGATTCCTGCAGTCAGTATTGATGTAGATGGCGACTCTACTACGGTAAATCTAAGCAGCTATTTCACAAGCTCTGATCCGATATCATCCTACAATGTGTACATCGGCAACAACAGTCTAGTAAATGCTACAGTTTCAAGCAATACTTTGACAATCTTTTCTAATGCGATTGCAGGATCTACGAACATCATTGTGTCAGCAACAGATGGCGGTGCAAACACCTGTACAGCTAGTCAATCGATTGCAGTGACAGTCAATGCATCTGCAGTCAATTTCGGATGTGGTGACAAAGCGTTTGTTGGCGGTAGCATAACACAAGCAGGTGTGATCACAAAACCTAATTCAGTTGCTGTGGTTGGAACGATCAGAACAGTCTCTGGTGACACTAGCACAAACATCACCTCATATCAACTAAATAACACAGGAAGCACTAGACCTGTGACACTATATTTTGATCTCACAGCTCCTGCAGGTTTTGCCAATGCAGGTGCGACTGTCGAATGTCCTGCAACTTTTTATCAGCCATCTAGCAACCCAGCTTATGATTGTAATGTAGCAAACCTATCAGAACAAAGAATATCTAAAGGAGGAATTGTTGACTATGGTAAAATCGCTGTAGGAACTATTCTCAGCCACACATCTACAGCATCAGATTTCAGAAATGGGAAATTTGCTGAGGTTTTCACTGCTACGAACAGGACTGTGACTTTCACACTACAAATACCTGCAGGCTATAGCAACTCAGGCACTTTTACATGTAATAAAACCTTGCTGCAACCAGCAACTGCAAGTGCAGTAGGAACAAACAACTTTGTAATAAGCACAGCAAAAAGATCATCTAATGGTTTTTGTGATAACAGATACAGTGTTTCCAGAGCAGTAACCTCTACAGCCTCAAGCTTGACTCTAGCAATAAATAGAACTGTGTTTCAAAACCGAGCACCTTTCTCTGGTGGTAATTTCTATTATGCTGTGAGCACAAGAAGAGTGACAGTAGGAAAAGGCACAGGCAGGTTTTACATGTGGCAAATAGATGACGAGGGGATCATACAAGACGTTTTGATTTTCAATTGTCCAGATATAGACGGAAACCACCCACAAGGCAGTGGAGGTTCACTTTAAAAATTAGAAAATGGCACTAGGAAGCGTACAACTACAACTTTATGTCTATTCAGGCACAGTCGGATCATACAATGCTGATGATCTAAAGTACACAATCAACAAAGATAGGATAGGCACAGACAACAATATTGTTTTAGAAATAGGTGAGCTCGTCAGAGACTACATAGACATCACTTTCAATGATGACTACACTTGTCATGCAAAATGGGTGACTGCTGTGGTGTTTTACAAAGACTTGCAAGGTGATTTGCTAGACCACAGCAACCCAAGCGTGTTTAGTTACATCGCAGTTGATGGCTATGGATTTTTTGAGGATGAAATAAACCCAGAACTCTCTAGACATGCACTGATCACATCTAACAACATCTACTTGCCAGAGGCAACAGCAGGAAAGCTACCGATCTTTGCAGAGGGAGTTGGCAAAGTCACAATAGACAGCTCTGACACACAGATAACAGATTCAGGAGATAGCAGTCAAAAGATACAATACATCACAATCCCTGCAGATAGCAGTGAGATCAAAGTCTATGACACCGATGACACTACTCTACTGAAAACGATCACAGTGACTAACATCTGTGAGCCTAAGTTTACAAGCTACAAAGTCACGTTTGTAAATAAGTATGGAGCTTTTCAAGACCTCTACTTTTTCAAGAAGTCAATAGAGAGCTTTGATGTAGTCTCTGAAAGCTACAAAGCCAACACAGTCAATAGATCATCAATAACATACAGCACAGGTGCTGCACAGAAACAGATCACCAATGTCAACGCTACTTCAAAGATCACACTCAACACAGGTTTCATCAAAGAAGACATGAACACTACAGTTGAAGAGCTCATGATCAGTGAGAACATTTACATCAGATACCAAGGCAAAACACTGCCTCTGATACCACTCACAAAAAGCATGACTCACAAGACACATCTAAACGATAAAATGATCAACTACACACTTGAGTTCGAGTTCGCCTTTGACAAAATTAACAACATCAGATAGATGCAACAGCTACAGCTTTACATAGAGGGACAAGAAGTCGAGATGTTCAAAGATGAATCTGTCACGCTGACTAGAAACATCACTGATGTCAAAAAACTAGATGCAGTCTTGACTGACTACTCTAGATCTTTCAATGTGCCTGCTAGTAAAAACAACAATAAGATTTTTAAGCACTTCTATAATTACTACATAGATGGCTACAACTCTAAAATCAAAAAAATAGCAGATCTGCACATCAATTACAAGCCATTTAGGAAAGGCAAAATCAGATTTGAAGGTGCAAGTCTAAAAAACAACAAACCTGACAGCTACAAGCTTACATTCTTTGGAGACAGTATCAAACTCACAGATGTTCTCGGTGAAGACAAAATATCTACACTCACAGAACTCAGTGTTTTTGACTTTGCCTACAATGACACGAATCTACAGGCATACATGAACAATGGTCTAGATGGAACAATTGGCACAACATCAATATTGAATGCTGTCATCATACCATTGATCTCACACACCTCTAGATTGATTTATGACTCATCTGCCAATCAAAACAACAATGTCTATCCATCTCTAATAACAGACAACAACGGTGTTTTGCTCTCACAGCTAAAACCAGCGTTGAGGTTAGATGCTATCATTAGAGCTATAGAGTTGCACTATGATTTGGAGTTTTCAGATCACTTTTTTAACTCTACAAACTACGCATACTACAATCTTTTCATGTGGTTGCACACAAAAAGCGGTGGTCTGTTCGAAGACCAGCAGAAATCAAAGCAGTTTAAAAACTACGCATTCACTGGCACTTCCTTAGACGAGCTAAACATTAGATCTAACAACTTTGCAATCAGCAACAGAAAGAATCACATAGTATTTAATCTGGATTTCACTGTTGAGCCTGCTGACTCGACTATTTCCTACAATCTAGTAGTCCATAAAAATGGCGAAGAGTTTAAGAGATTCGACAACCTAACAGGCAATACAAAAAACGGAACAGCACTAGGACAACAAATAGATCATGTCTCTGTAAAAAACGGACAGTTTTCTGTGTTTATAGAAACTGCAGCAGCGACAAACTTTGACATTAATGTAAGAATAGAAAGAGAAAACAACGGACTCTTCGGTGGTAAAAAAGATGCAACACTAAGCTCTACTATCACAACAATAACAGATGCAAATTTCAGTATTGCTGCAAACCTTCCTGAGATGAAAGTCATAGACTTTTTGCAGGGTCTATTTAAGATGTTCAATCTAGTTGCTTATGTAACAGACGAGCAGATAGTAGTGCAGACACTAGACGACTACTATGCAAGTTCTACTGTGATACATGACATCACATCGTTTGTAGATTCGACAAAAAGCCAAGTTGATAGTCCAATACCTTTCAGACAAGTCAACCTAGGCTATGAAAGCACAGAGACCTTCTTAGCAAAGAGTTTTAAGAAAATAAACAACAGAGACTGGGGGAAAGCTGAGTACACAGAAGACAGCTACATTCTAACTGGATCAACTAAGGATAAATACGAGGGCGAAACTTATGAAATAGAACTCCCATTCGAACACATGCTTTTTGAGCGGTTTACAGATGCAGCAAATGGCAATCTGACAAACGTACAATGGGGTTGGCATGTAGATGAGAAACAGTCTGCAAATTCAGAGCTGCCTGTTTTGTTTTATGCTGTTGGTCATCTAGGGTCTATTAGTGTCAGAACACTATCAGGAACAAAGGTCACTATCTCGACTCCTTACATGCCCTCAAACTCACAAGCTATTTTTTCAAATTATGTACAGACAGGCATGTCGCAATCAATCAACTTTCATGCTGAGGTTGATGAGTTTGCTGGTGTAAGCAATGAAAAAACACTATTTAAGACTTACTATCAAGACTACATCACAGATCTATTTGATGAGAGAAAACGAATCACTAAGGTATCTGCAGAGTTGCCTCTGAGTATAACAGAAACACTAGAACTTAATGACGACATAAAAATATTCGACAAGCTCTATAGAATAAATAGTATCACTACAAACTTTGAAAATGGAAAGAGTGAACTAGAGCTGACAAACATCCTTAGATCAACAGAGTTTGCATCACAGGTCGATACACTTACAACTCCGATCACAGTCTTTGGTGTGCCAATAGATGTTTCTAGCATAGACATCACAGTTGATGATACAAACATATCAGTAGATAGTGTCAGCACTGTAGGTGATGGCTTCACACTGCCTTCGATCATAGATGACACTCCAGCTCCGATTTTACAGAACATAATATCAGACAACAAAATAGACACTAGTGAGGTGACTGCAGCAACTGTCAATTTTGTTTCTGCTGTAGGTGCTATCAATCAAATCATTTTTCAGTTTGAGATCACACAAGGAGGAACTGTGGGTGATCAGGAGAATGTTGATGAGTATGGATTCTTAGTGGCAGACTCTGAGGCAACACTCACTGCTACAGATGACATAAACACTTTAAAAACAGCAGCAGGTGTACAACTAATTCATGTAAACAAAGACACCATCTATGCAGGTGCAGGCTCACCTTTAGATCTAACAGCAACACCTAGGATCAAAAGAGCTATGATCACAGCACTGAGTCACCCCACCACTAAGTATGTAAGGTTTTATGTAAAAACAAACACTGATCCTAACTTTGAAACTGCAAACACTATCACAGGTGTGTTCTCAGGAAGCACAGATAACGGAGCAGGAACAAACACATCAACAAGATCAGAGATTCTCTATGTGAACAATGCAGGTTTTGGCAGCGAAGGCTACAGCACAATCCCTACAAAAGCACAGATCGAAGCCAACGCATACACTACACAAACCAATTCTAAGTGTGGTAATTACTCACTTAATCCACAATCATGGAGGCACAATGGACTAGAGCGTTATCCGCAGGTTAATGATTTTGTAAGTCAAAAAAGTTCTGCAGGTGTTCCTAACTACTCTGGTGGAACAAACTCTTTTGTTGCTGCCTATGGTCAGACAAATTACTTCGCATTGAGTGTCGGTGATCATTT
>Ga0070754_10001349_pt1 | contig 19929 bp, 44 predicted proteins | sample VirMetDEL_Sep_01_FD_75181 | JGI IMG/M metagenome (GOLD analysis project Ga0070754, IMG submission 75181) | Aqueous microbial communities from the Delaware River and Bay under freshwater to marine salinity gradient to study organic matter... | ecosystem: Environmental > Aquatic > Marine >... | reverse complement strand
GCATTTAAACCTAAAAAACGTCGTAAAGCTAGAGTAGCTGCTAAAGCTCCTTCATTAAAACAACCTAAACAGCGTTCTATACTTGCACCACCTGTAGAACTACCACGTAAAACAGAACTTACAGAACGTGTAAGAGATACTGCTGCTTATAAAGGAGCAAGTGAAGAAGCTAGAAAACGTATTGATGATCAACTCAATGAATTAACTAGAAGACAAGAGCAAGGTACATTGTAATGTTTAGATATTTTTTTTTGCGTTAATACCTTTATTGGCTTTATTAGGAATACATATGTACAAATATTTTACAGACAAAGAACTAGAATGCAAGCACTGTGAGTCAGAAGGCATTGACCCTGCATTTATGCAAAAGGTTGATAAGCTAAGAGGTGAGTTAGGTTTTGCTTTTCCTATTACTTCTGCCTACCGTTGTCCTGACCACCCTATAGAAGCTCGTAAAAACGCTCCTGGCGCTCATGCATCAGGAAGGGCTGTAGATATAGCGGTAAGAGGAGAACAAGCTCACAAGCTCTTACAGGCAGCTTTAAACGCAGGTTTCACAGGAATAGGTGTAAGCCAAAAAGGTGGAGTACGTTTTATACATCTAGATGATTTACCAAATTCTAAAGAACGTCCTAGACCGCACGTATGGAGTTACTAATGATTTTATACAGTGAAGATATGCTTGGTAAGGTTTACAGGCTTTACCAACTACACCAAGCAAAACACAACTTAGGCTTTATGCAATACGAAGACTTTCGTGTTTTATTTGAAGAACAACAACAAACTATTTTAGATCAAATAGAGGAAGAAGTTAATAGCGATTCCAGTGCTTGATGGTCTTGTAAAATTAGGAGGGACTTGGCTAGAAGGTAAAGTAGCTAAGACTAAAGCTAAAGCAGAAGCAGAAGCTACTGTAATGGTAAAGCAAGCTGAGTCTGCTGCTGATTGGGAAACTGCTATGGCTAGAGCATCCAATCAGTCCTGGAAAGATGAGTGGCTTACACTTTTATTTAGTGTGCCTCTTATACTCTGTTTCTTTCCTGCTACTGTGCAATATGTACAAGCAGGATTTGAAGCTTTAGAAGCTATGCCAGATTGGTATCAGTACAGTTTATCTGTAATTATTGCTGCATCGTTTGGCGTTAGATCTGTAATGGGAATAATGAATAAAAGGAAATAACTATGAGTGATGGAACTATTAAGATACCTCAATGGGGACTACCTATAGCAGCAGCGGCTGTAAGCTTAGCAGTTGCTTGGGGCGTACTACAAGCTAATACTGCACATGCTTCAGAAGATCGTGAGCGTATTGCAGCTATAGCGGAGGAAGCTGCAAAAAAGGCACAGGAGAACGGTCAAGCACAGGCAGTAACGAGCGCCAAAGTGGAGGCCATCGTGTCGAGCTTGGAGCGACAGGAAAAAATTCAAGAGAAAACAAACGAACAGATCGCCGCACTGGTTCAAGCTCTCTTAGCCAAATAGACTATGACCCAGAAAACCCAAACTTGTTCTGCGACATGCGAGAATACAGGATGCTACGCTACGTGCAGCCACCATCGTACCGCCACGAAGTCGCAAGAAAGTGGCTGTTGTACAACAAAGGACAATGTGGATACGGAGCAGAAGTGTATGTGCGTAACCAAGGCCCAAGAGTACTTGGAACAGCGTGGGACATTAAGTTAGTACTTCTTACTTGGGACTTGCGTAAACCTACTGCTGTTAAAACAGAGGCTGTTAAAAAGAAAAGGAGACTGTAGTGGAAGCTATACCTCCTTTTCCTAACAGTGTAAATGCACATGACTATGTAGTATTAGATAAAGTACGTGACATACGCTCCATGAAGTATCAAACCCTTACAGGTAAAGATGATGTACAAGCTGTTAACCAGTATGAGCAACTTTACTACGAGTATAGAAACGGGCAAGTTATGGTAACTATACTGAAAATAAAAAGTCAGTTAAAATACACGGTAGATATAAAAGCATGACTATGATGATCTTTGTCCTTATCATACTAGAAAGAGGACAAATTACAGGAGAAGAATTTTATTTTAGAGAATTAACTTCTTGTTTAGAATATTCTGCTGCCTTAAATAGTCAATCAGTTGCAGATAATAATGCTTTATTAAGTAACAATAATTATTTTAAAACTTATTGTAGGGTTCGTCAGATCAATGTATCTGATGCAGGAAGTAAAATACTATTTAGAGATCCAGCAAAGAAAGAGGACTAATATGGCTGCTAAAAAGAAAACTAAATCTAGAGTTAATGAGGCTGGTAACTACACCAAGCCTACCATGCGTAAGCGTTTATTTAACAAGATTAAAGCAGGAACAAAGGGCGGTAAAGCTGGTCAGTGGTCGGCGCGTAAAGCCCAGATGCTTGCTAAGCAATACAAAGCCGCAGGTGGTGGGTATAAGTAATGGCTGATCCTAAAAAAGGAACAGGCAAAAAGCCTAAAGGCAGCGGTAGACGTTTATACACAGATGAGAATCCTAAAGATACTGTAAGTATTAAATATGCTACTGTTCAAGATGCCAGAGATACTGCTCGTAAAGTAAAAGGAATTAACAAACCTTATGCTCGTAAGATACAAATACTTACTGTAATGGAGCAGCGAGCTAAGGTAGCTGGCAAGTCTAAACAAGCAGAGATAGCTAAGAAAGCTAAAGAATCTCTTAGGAAAAAGCATGGCAAAACAAACCCATCAAAAAACAAGAAGTAAAAAAGAACTTGAAGAGTGGATTAAACAACAACAAGACAAGAGGCACGATCAGTAATGGCACTTAAAAAATCTCAAAAGTCTTTAAAGTCTTGGACAAAACAGAAGTGGCGTACTAAGTCTGGTAAGAAGTCTAGTGAAACAGGTGAGCGTTATCTGCCTGAAAAAGCTATAAAAGCTTTATCATCTTCTGAATATGCTGCTACTACTAAAAAGAAACGTGAAGATACTAAGAAGGGTAAACAACATAGCAAACAACCTAAGAAGATTGCAAAGAAGACAAGGAGCTATAGAAAGAAATGAGAGAAGAATATAAAAAAGGAAGTAAAGCTAAAAAGAAAGATCCTAGATTAGCCAGGGCTGGAGTGTCTGGATATAACAAACCCAAACGAACTCCTAAGCACCCTACTAAATCCCATGTTGTTGTAGCTAAAGATGGTGATAAAATTAAAACCATACGCTTTGGACAACAAGGTGTCCGTGGTGCTGGTAAAAATCCTACATCTAAAAAAGACAAAGCTCGTAAAAAATCATATTATGCTAGACATAATGCACAAGACTCTAATCCCTCAAAACTTTCAGCCCGATACTGGTCACACAAAGTTAAATGGTAAGGACTAAATTATGGAAGACTCTGTAGTACTTTTTGAATCTCCAGAAGCAGGAACTCTAAGATTAAATACTGAAGCAATCTCACATCTAAGCACAGCATTTGTTGAAGTTGAAGATGCTGATCTTAAACTGGCTATTTTTTCTTTAATACAAAAGCACTCTGATTATGTATTAGCTACAAGTGATAAAATATTATGCAAGCAAAAACTTCATTTAACCAAAGTTAAATAAAGCTTCATTGCTAAAATCTTGTGTAGTCTCTACTTACCTCAATCTGTTTTGTGTAGCGTGCAAGTTAATTTAGACTACACAAAATACTTTATTGCTATCCCAGACTACACAAGATTTTAACAATGAAGCTGCATTTAACCAAAGTTAAATAAAACTTTCTAATTCTTTTTCTAATCTTTTATGCAACTTAGTAAACATAGGATCTAGTTCTTTAAAAACTTTATGCAGAAGAATACTATCCTCACCATCAAAAAACTTTGTAATCTCTTTTTTGGGAAGATAGCTGTACTCTGTCATTAACTTTCCCTTCTTATCTATAAATACTTTAAAGGATATAATGTTCCCCTCTTCATTCATGCAAACCTCACTTTTTCTACATTACCGCGTAGTCCTGCTTTCATATATGTAGTAGCTCGGCCTTCAAAGAAGTTCTGATGCTCTACACCCAACACATCATCAAGCCAATCTAGTGGATTATCTTTTACATTGTAGTTAGGTTTCAAGCCTAGCTGTAGCAACCTACGATCTGCAATGTACCTAATATACTGTTGCATCTCTTTCTTTGTCAGTCCACGTATGTCACCTTGTTCAAACACAAGATCCAAGAACCTATCTTCTAAGTTAACCATCTCACGACATGCCTGATAGATCTCAGCTTTGAAGTCATCAGTCCATAGCTCAATGTTTTCCTGGATAAATTCTCTAAATAACTTTGTCATTGCTTCTACGTGCATAGACTCGTCACGTATACTGTATGTAATAATCTGTCCCATGCCCTTCATCTTACCGAAGCGTGGGAAGTTTAGAAGGATTATGAAGCTAGAAAACAACTGTAGCCCTTCAGTAAAAGCAGAGTAGATAGCTAGTGCTTTAGCAATGGACTGTCTATCGCCTTTAGTGACCCGTACAGCGTCGATATACTCATGCTTATCTGCCATAGCTTCATACTCTGCAAACGCCTTATACTCAAGCTCAGGCATTCCTACGGTGTCTAGTAGCAGACTGTAAGCATGTTGGTGTATTGACTCCATATTATGAAAAGCACCCATCATCATACGTGCTTCAGGTTTCTTAAAGATCTTCATATAACGGTCAACATAACCAGAACCAACATCTACATCAGACTGAGTAAACAGTCTAAAGATCTGTGTAAGTAAATTCTTTTCAGACTCATCAAGAACCTGCCAATCTTTCACATCATTGTGCAGCGGTACATCTTCTGGGAACCAGTGCATCTGATTCTGTTGTGAGTAGTAGTCGAACATCCAAGGATGCTCAAACGGCTTATAATAATCTCTTGTTCCTAGTAGGCTCATTAGTTTTGTTCCTGTCTATCTGTTAAGTCTAGTTCTACATAATCTGTTACTGTTAAGTAGTTTTTTAAGTCCCGTACCTCTGATGTCAAGTTATCTATAGCAGCTATAAGTAACGCTTGGAATGCATGGTTAGCTTGGGTGCTGCCGGTAAAAGCGAATGCTTCTATCTGTAACTCAGTACACTCCTTTATTATATCCTCACCTCTCAAGCTACATCTCCTTCTTTTATAAAAACGCCATTACTGTTCATATGGCCTTTACGATCTTTAATATCTAAGTAAGCTACACGTAAACACTGGTCTAGGTCTGTGTCGTGCATAACTGCTAGTGTGTTTAACACCACAAGGCAGTCGCCTATATCGTCTGCAATATCTCGTTGCTTAGCAATGTTATCGCCGAGTTCTCCTATCTCTGATACAAGCTTTGCAAACTGTGCAAGTGGTGTGCTGTTGTTAATAATACCTTTGTCGTAGCTCCAAAGAGTTACTAAATCTACTAGTGTTGTATTCATTGTTTCTCCACTGGGAATGCGTTTAAGTTTGCAGCTACAGTACGGCGCTCTCCTTCGCCTTTGAATGGATATACCATATGTTGCAGCCACGAAGGAAAAAAATATATCTTACCTACTTGTGGTTTAAATACTACAGCCTGAGTAGGCTTTAGTCTTTCTTTATCATTGACTGCGCTCTGGCCATATACAAACTCTATAAAGCCATCGCTGCATCCTGAAGCATTATAATAACTAAACTTTCCTTCATGTGGCGCTTCTAGTTTTTGTATCTGCTCTGGTATTTTAGTCCACGTTGTACAGCTAATACCCATTATAGTCTTAGTGCCGTGGTCATGTATCGGATTGTAGTCGCCTTCGTAACTGTGAACAGACCACAACTCATCTATGTCTATTTGCCTATCACCATCCAATACTTGACCAGTATTTTCAAAGAACTGTCCAACGTAGTGTACGGCTAGGTTCTGCAAACAAGCTCTAACGTCTTGTAAGTCTTTATGAGTATGATCCATACGTAACTGTTCACCAGCCTGTATTTGTCCTACAAGGGTGTCAGCAGCAGTAACTCTATCTTCCTGTAACAAGAGATCGTCTAAAAAACTATTTAAAGTATCTACATGCTCCATAGGAAAGTCTGCTTCCATCATAAAGACAGAAGGAAGAGGCAGCATTCTATATTGTATCTCACTCATTAAATGCGCTCTCTAAAAAAGAAGTTTCTAGTACAACTAATTTATCTTCTGCTTCGGCTATCTTGCCAACTAACTCATCCATAGTCTCAAGCATTGTATGCTCTCCTACGGCTGCTGGATTTTCAAGATAATTTTTAAGCTCTGAACCAGCCCACATAATCTGAGCTTTGTACATACTCTTCAATGCTTTTATCTTATGATCTTCCATGTTCTCTTAGCTCCTTTTCATTCTTAGCGAACCACACCGCATAGCTAAGCTTGTCTTCTTTGTTATAGTTCATTGCATACTTAGCCCATTCTTGGATACAAAAGTTTTTAAACTTAGTATCTTCTGCATCTTTTTTAGCGTAGAACTCTTTGAACTCTTCATAAGAGGCAAGCCTATCTTCTTCCCATATATAATACTGACAGTCTTCTATTGGATGTTTAGGCATATAATCTGTCTCGACATTCACAAATTAAATGAGGCCCATATTGTCTACATGTAGGTATATAGTTATCAGGACACTTTGTATTTTTAGGTTTATAATAATCCCACTGGCTACGCTGTGTTCCGTCTGTAGCACAAGCAGGTAATAACAATAAAATAAATAAAAGTCTAATCAAAGTCTTTCTCCGTCAGTATAGGTTTGTTAATAGCTAACAACATCTTTTCTAAATCTTCTTTAATTTCGTCAACACTCTCACCAAAAGGGGCTACTGGGTTTTCAGTATAAAGACTAGGCTCGCCTTTATGATAGTAAACTTCATGTATAGCTAAATTATTTTCATCTTCCTTAAAGAGCCTGTAATTCCATGTTCCGTCAACTTCTTCATCCTTCACAACTTAAACACTCCCCTTCTTCAAGATTTATTCTTGGTATTTTGATGTTAACATTCTCTGTATTTCTAGCTGCATTAGAGCGGAGGTAATACATAGATTTGAGTTTGTTAGCTCCCGCCCAATGTACGCTATTAATATATTCCAAGTACTCATCATGTACCTCCTGTTCTGCTGTAGCTGGTGGTGGTATAAAGAATAAGTTTACTGACTGAGCTTGGCATACATATTTCTGTCTTTGGTATGCATGTTCAACGATCCAGATTTGATTGATCTCAGGTGCGGTTTTGAATACTTCTCTTTCTTCTTGAGATAACGCCTCCAAGCCTTCAACAGAACCTTCAGCAGCCGCAATATCCTTCCACGTTTTATCTGTGTTGATACCTTTTTCATCTAGTAACTTCTCCAAGTACTTGTTTTTTACTTTAAAAGATCCAGTTAAAGTCTTGTGCGTAAATACGTTAGCCCTCGTAGGCTCAATACTAGGACTCGTTCCACCACATATAATACTGCTGCTGGCGTTAGGAGCAATAGCAAGAAGATGTGAGTTACGAAGACCACTGCCAACCATATCAGGAGCTTCACCCCTAGATCCAGCCAACTGTGCACTAGCTTCAGTAGCTCTTTCCTTGATGTGTTTAAAGGCTCTATTATTAAAACTGGCAGCGTACATTCTTTCAAAAGGGATTCCATTACGTTGAAGATAAGAATGAAAGCCCATCGCACCAAGGCCAATCGCCCGTTCTCTATATGCACTATAAGCGGCTTTTGCAAAGCCTGTTTTATCTTGTCCCACATACTCCATAAACTCCTCTAATGTGTCTATTTGCTCTCTGCGGTAAAGCCACAGACCATTTAGTGCATGAACAATAAAATGCTCCAGTGTGTTGTCTAGCATGGTAACTAGGTCTGATATAAAGTTTTCATTATCTTTCCACTCATCAAAGTATTCTAAATTAACACTAGACAAGCAGCAAACTGCTGTGCGTTCCTCACTTGTAGGCAATGTAATCTCAGAGCATAAATTACTCTGTCGCACAGTAAGTCCTAAGTCCTTCTGTTGTTGTGGTAGGTACTCATTACAGCGGTCTGTATTGACAATGTACGGCTCACCTGTCTCTGCTCTGGTGTGTACTAGCTGCCACCACAAGTCCCTGGCTGAGACAGTTTTAACTGCTTGCTTAGACTTAGGATCAATCAAACGCCAGGGTAGATCATGCTCTACCGCATATAGGTATTCATCAGATACATTGACACCGTTATGCAAGTTAAGGCACTTGCGATTGAGATCGCCACCAGTAGTCTTTCGCATTGCAATAAACTCTTCAATTTCTGGATGGCTAATATCCATATACGCTGCATAAGACCCTCTCCTAGTAACGCCTTGATTAAAGGCAAGCATTTGACTGTCTACTACATGCATGAATGGAATGCTACCAGTAGACTCACTGCCGTTAGCAGTAGATATACCATTACTCCTAACATCACCCCAATATCCACCCAGGCCTCCACCTGAACTAGCCAACCATATGTTCTCGTCATAATGATCAGATAGACCACGCCTTGAGTCAGGAACATAATTAAGAAAGCAAGAGATAGGTAAACCACGAGTAGTTCCCCCGTTGCTAAGGATAGGAGTGCTAAACATAAACCAATTAGAACTTGCGTAGTTATAAAGTCGCTGTGCAAGATCAAAGTCAGTATGTTCTTGATAAGTAGCACTATAAACAGAGGCCCTTGCAAAAGCTTCTTGAGCATATTCTTCATCTTCCCAAAAGTATCTATCTTTTAATGTTTGAATAGAAAATTCTGTAAGCAAACTTTCTTTATCGTAATCAATCTCTATCCCCAAATAATTCATCTTGCCAGTTTTTAATGTCATCAACATCATCCTTTTCTCTTAACTGTGATTGCCTGTACCCTCTAGTACGTGCTTTATTTTTAGACTTTTTTCTTTTATTAAACTTTTCAGTGCGCTCTGCTTTTCTATCCCAAGACATCCTGATTCTCCATCAAGAACTTGAGCAATCGCTCTTCGTACCAACGAGCTTTATGTAGATCTTCTATAGGTTTCTTTTTGTATCTAAACCTCCAACGGTATTTGAAAGAGTTACCTCTAAGGAAACCAATAAATTCTTCAGGCGTGAGCATAGCCTCAATAGCTTCAATGCATTCTACATTCCCGTTATTGTAGTGAGCAGGATTGTTAACAGCATCTTTACTACTATTATCAGGTATATTTTCACCGTACACAGGATGATTATTAGGCTCATCCCATTCCCATTCTTCTGCTGCATCCCAAGCATTAGCTATAGCAGTGTTAAGTTTAAATTTATTCCATTCTTCTGGGGTTGCATTATCAATACTCATTCTATCCACTCCTTTGGAAATGTTTTTTCTGAAAACCATCTAAATTTATTCTTTGTTGCCCATTCAGAATGACTAAACTTAGTGCCATTCTTTCTTTTTTTTGCTCCTGGCATAGGCGCATAAGGTGAAGCAAATAAAAATACTAATTCACAATCATCAGGCAAAGCTTTTTTAACCCAGATATATTTGTTATACTCTTGGTAATCCCAAAACCTTCCTTTAGATTCTAAAAGAATTGTTTTACCGTCTATAACTTTAATAAAATCAGGCCAATAAATATGCTCTACTACATAAGGCACAGACTTATTATGCAAACTCCAAGTCTTTAATTGTTTCTTATGTAGCTCAGCCTCCCATTTAGAATCATAACCTTTAGGTATATTTTTTTCTTTAGGTCTTTTGACTCTGGGCTTACGCATTTATAATCTCATTCAATGTAATTGTCTCTAAAGTTTTATTAGACCTTTTAAGAACTTTCTTTATCTTTTTTCTAAACCATTTAAAAGTATAAGCATTCGTTCTTATTTGTCCTTGGCTAAAGAAATAAGGTTCTTTTGGCATTAACTCTTGGATTTTTTCAAGAGTTAAAAGCTTTAACTGATCTTCAGGTAATAAAGAATACAACCATTCCTTTATTAATCTAGTTATCGTATTGTTAAATTTTTGTTTTTTACTTTTATTTATACGCTGCACTATATTACCTCTTCGACTCTAGGTTCATTAACTACTTTAGTAAAGTATGTTAAGCCTTTGGAATACTTAAAAGTTCTTAAATCAGGATAACATTTATGTTTATGAGAACAGTACACACAAGCTTTAGGAAGCTTCATATTCCCTGACTTGCCTTCAGGTACAGGCTCATAACACATCTGTTCTGGAGGACTGTCCTGGTCTATGGCTTTTTTAGCCCTACTTATTTTATATCTAATGTTAGGCTTATCAAGCTCATCAGGCTGATACAAAGTTAACTCACCTGTTTCTTTATTGATAGCTAAGAAACCACCATTAGAAGACTTCTCTGCTTCTTCATAACCACTTAACTGAGCAAGATAACCAAAGGGATCATCGTCTCTAAGTGTTCCTTCTTTAAACTTTTTAAATGCAAAGTTAGAAGCAGTCTTTATATCAATAACTTCACCATCAATTTTACAATCAATGTGTCCTTTAATGTTATCAACAACAACTTCTTTCTGCTCATCTGTTACTGTATGCCCAGAAAGCTTTACTAAAAAGATTAAGATTTCTTCAAGCAAATGACCGTACAAAAATCTAATAGACAGAAAAGGATTTGATTGTTCTTTCTTTTTCTTTTCTTCTTTAAGATCAAAGTACAATTGTCTTAATGGTTTACCTACATTAGACATTCTGATATATTGCTTTGAGTTTTCTTGCGGTGTAGCCCAATGAGTAATACACTCTTTTAAATTATTAGTTAGTTCTTCTAATAATTCTTCTGGAACATCTACTGCTTTTTGATTAGATAAAGGTTCTAATGCTTTATAAATATCTTCAACTACTGTGTTTACTTTTTTCATGTCTATGTTTTACAAACCTTAATTTACGTGTGAGAGAATTATAATGAAGATATACTACACCCATAGCTTTTTGTAAAGGAGTTCTTGCAGAAAGCCTACCATCTTTGTAAGACTTAACATCTATTTTTTTAATGTTGCCTTCTTCATCTATAGCAATTAAATCTATAGGCCCTGTGCATCCACAGTTTTTAAAGACTTGATAACCCTTATCCCACAACCATGTTATAGCATAATGCTCTGCTAGATCTCCAGTTCTATTAGGGTCTGTTTTAGTGTGTATCACTCCAGTTGTCTCCTATCTTGTATTCTCCATCTAAAGGACAGCGTAAATCAAAGTATATTCCTGCATCTACAATAGCCTGAACACCTCTTTGACCTACTTCTTCTGCATCTTTTTCTAAACATTCTACCTGCCATTCATCATGTACATTAGCTACGCACTGAGCATCTAAATGTTTAATAGAGTCTACAAATAAAACCAAAGCCTTCTTCATAATTATTGCTCCTGCACTTTGCAGCAGTGTATTTAAAGCAGCATGTTCTGATCTTATAGTAACTTTGCGACCATCTAATCCTTTTAAGAAACCTCTTTTAGACGCTCGTTCAACTCTATCTTTGAGATTTGCAAGTGCTGGTAAATTAGCAAGGAAAGATTCTCTAAGTCTTTTACCATCTTTTCTACTTCCTCCAACCACTGAGCCAAGTCGTTCATTTCCTGCTCCGTATAAGTATGCATAAATGAATTTTTTACTCTTATCTCTTGATTCAAGTCCCGCAAGTTTTTGATTAGCGGTGTGAATGTCTCCGTTAAGGACTTCATTTGTATAACTCCTATCGTTCATGTAATGTGCAAGCATTCTTAATTCTAAACCACTAGCATCTATACCTACTAATTTGTACCCTTCAGGCACTGTCCAACAAGATCTACAGTCTTTTCCATAAGGACTATAGGTGGCTGGTATCTGTGCCATATTGGGCTTAAAATGCGTCATACGTCCTGTTACAGCACCATTATGCACTGCGTAACCATGAACTCTATCGCCCTTTAAATTTTTAAACCAGGAATCTACTAAAGCAACACGTTTGTTTAATAATAAAAACTCACTAATTAATTTAGCTTGAGATATATCTTCTATTGCATTGAGTGTTGATTCATCTACAATAGGTTGTCCTGTTGGAGTAAACTTCTTGGGCTTCCAACCAAAGTCCTGTAAGTATTCTCCAATTTGTTTTCTTGAATTTAAATTAAAATCTTGTATCTTATATCTATCAAATGCAAGAACTTGAGTAGGATGTTTTTTAGAATAACATTCATACTCTTCTTCTGTCAACCCTTGTTTAGATAATGTACCATCTTTTTTAAACTTAGGGACTACTGTTTTTAACTTAACTTTTTTAGGTAAGAAAACTTTATGAACTTCTTCAACAATTTCTTGATTGGTTTGTTTTAATGTAGCCAAAAGCTTGTGTGCTTTTTCTACATCTAACATGAAGCCATAGTTCTTGATCTTTTAATATCTTTGCAACTTGATGCTCAAGCTTTATTGATTCTTCATCAAAGTCCGTCAACTCAGTTAACAATGCTTGGAAAACTAACGCATTTAATTCGACATCATTTATACAATACTCTAACATTTCTGGTGTGTATTCTTTAAAGTCTTCTTCTTGCATAAGACCTTTATGGTAATTTAATTTAAAGCCCCACGCTTTTAATCCATGACCATCCCTTTCAGGGTTTGCAAGCCTAGAAAGAACTAACGTATCTATTATCTTTTTATTCTTAAAAGATATGTCAGTAAGCTTTTCTAATACAGGAATATCAAATCCTAAAATGTTATGTCCTATAAGTATTTTAGACTTCGCCAACAACTCAATCCCTTCTTCTATATTAGAAGGAGAAAAAGAATATACTTGTTTTGTATCTATATCTTTAGCCACAATGCACCAGATAACTGATGCATCAAGACCGTCCGTTTCTATGTCAAAGACGAGATTCATTTATTTATTCCTTCGTTGTTCTTGCCTACGATAATTATATACTGTGGAATATCCTAAGTTTAACTTTTCAGCCATAGCTCCTACCTGCCAACCTTTTCTTGTTAGTTCAAATATCATTTCTTTTTCTTCATCTGTTAAAGCTGTTTTGTATATTTTTGCTTTCTTTAAATTCATATATTTTTGCTGTGCTTTGATTGCTTGATAAAACATCTTTCATCCTTAAAACGGTATGTCATCTATAAGAGTATTTGTAAACTCAGTTTCTACTAGTCTTCCTGATATAGAGTCATACAAAAGATTACCTGCTAAACCAACTTCGCCTGTGTGCCTAGATTTTAAGATTCTAATCCTGGTTGTATTAGCCTCAGTTTTATCTTCAGCTTGTTGGTTTCTTTCTAAAGCTATCACACAATCTGACAGTTGTGCAATAGCTCCACTACCACGTAGATGGCTGATGTTTACTTCTGCACCATTCTCATGTCCTGCATTACCCTCTATCTTACGCAAGTGAGATACAAGTATAAGTCCCGCACCTGTTTCTTCTACAAGACTACGAAGCTGTGTCATTATATTATCTATCAGCCTTCTTTCATCACCACCTTCTAAAGCTGATACAAGCATGTGTAAGTGGTCAAGCACTATCCATTTACATTCGCAACCTACAATTAAGTAACGTATTTTTGCAAAGATTTCTTCTACAGTATTGATGCCAAAATGTGAGTGGATAAAAAGTTTATCATTAGACAATACTCTTTGATAAAGATTATCTAGTTCTTCTTCTGTGTACTTAGCTCTGACTTCTTCTAAGTGAATCTTTTCATTACAATCAATTGCAAGAATACCATCTACTGTACGCCTCCAATCTTCCTCTAATGCAATGATGCCTATATTATCTTCACTGTTATTAAGAATCCAATGCTCTAACTCTCTTGTCACACTAGTCTTACCAAGACCTGTACCACCACATACAGTTACTAGCTCACCTTTACGGATACCGTGTAGCTTTTCATTAAGCACTCCCCAAGGATATGGAATACTTTCTTTTTCTGTACGATCTTTCCAAGCACCAAATTTTTCTGATACTCTGATAATACCCGCAGGTGTAATAGTCTTTGCTTGCCAAAAACAATCAACAAACTTTTTATGTTGTGCTTTTCTAAGCATATCATTAGCATCTTTATACTCTGCTGGCAGTGTCATTATCTTTGCTTTGTTAGGTGGGAATAACCCTGCAACTGTTTTTGCTGCATTTCTCCCTGCTTTATCTGAATCAAAACAAATAATTACATTTTCAAATGAACTAAGAAACTCAAGATTCTTTTTAACATCTGCTGCTGCTGACTGTGCACCATTCTTAATAGAGACAACAGGCCATCTACTACCTGTAAGCTCATAAGCTGCCATAGCATCACATTCACCTTCTGTAATTGTAATGTACTTAGCACCAGGATTACAAAGAGTCTGTCCAAATAACTCAGCTTCTTGAATCTTGCCCTGACTAGTAAAACCTTTTGTCTTTACTTTACGAATCTTGTGAGCAACTAATTCATTATTAGCGTAATAAGGATAATAATGTTTATCTATTTCTCCCTCAGAATTATATGTAACTCTAACATTATAATGCCTTGCTGTATCCTCAGAGATACACCTATCTCTTAGATCTCCAAAGACACCTGTGTAAGAATCTTGTGATATAACGGGACTGGACATAGTTATATTCTCTCTACTGTATACTTCATTTAGATGTACAGGTTTCTGTACAACATTATCAGGTTCTTCATAGTTTGGAAAGAATGTTCCACAACTAAAACATTTTGCTGATCCATTATCATTTATGCTCACAGCATCACTACTGTCACATGCAGTACATCCAACATGAAACTTAACAAAAGCCATTGCTTTCTCCGAATTATATTAAAGAAGTGAGGGACACCCCCCGCAGTGGAGGGTGACCCGAATGGAGGGCTAGATCTCTCTGGAAGTATCTTCAAGTACTTCTGGATCAGGAAGTGCTGGTTCATCTGTATCAATATCAACTAATGCATCTTTAGTTAACATACTATTTAATGTTACAGTAAATGATTTACCTGCCCCACTAATAATAGCTAACTCTTTCTGCAAATTGTTTTGTCTTATTGCTACTTCTTTTAACAACACCCAAACACTTTGAGCTTCTTCAGATAATAAAGAAACATCATAAGTGCCGCTATCTGTAATGTAATGTTCAGCCATTTTTAAAACTCCGTTTCTTCTTCTTCGTAGCCAAATTCTGAACCGTCAGCTGCATCACCGCCACCACCATAAGGAACTAAGTCTAGCACCTGGACTGCTTGAAGGTCTAGACCTTTGAAGCTTCCATAGTGATTAGTAGTTTCCCATTCACGATACTGAACTTTAACTTCAGAACCATTACCTACAAGCACATCTAATTCTTCATTATTAGAATCAAGAAGTTTAGGAACTTTATTAAGCTTCCCATTCTTTTGTGCTACTTTACGTTTAATTACAAGAGCAGGGCCTTCTTGCATTTGTTTAATGCCATAACCTTTACTTGCAAAGTTTTGTGCAATATCTTCATCAACAAGTAAGTTGATAGAAAACACTGGTTCAAACTTTGTGTTAGGTGTTGTGATAGAAGCCCAATAAGCTTTACCTTGTATTACAGCCATGTTTTTATTACTCCTTTGCGTTAAAAACCTGTACAGTTTATAGAGACTGATTAACTATGTCAACACTTTTATGTGCGAACATCCTACAACACCAGTCTAGTTGCAGGTAATCATAGTTTACGATACCCCCTTATGCCTAATAGTTTTGCATTAGCACACTTGTTACATAATGTCTTCATCCATAAATGAACCATCTGCATAGGGTGGCCTTTACGACCACACTCTGCACATTTGATAGAATTATCTTTAAGCTCCTTCATAGTCTTTTACATTCATTCTAGTCATGTTAAGTTTGTATTCTGCATTTTTAATTACTACATTCTTTTGATGCATAAGAGTCCAAGCAAAGCTTTCATCTTCTAGACCTGCTTCTATTAACATCTCTTCAAGCATCCTATGTTTAGCATCAGCACTAAGACTATCTAGAATTTCATATACGCTTTCTGCCAAACGCTCATCATGAGCTTCTTTGTACTCGTTACTCATATCGTTACTACCTCTAGTTCTGTTTCAATCCAAACCTTTGCACCGCAAGGTAAAGGATTATCTGGTGAATAAATTACTTTTGCCAAAGCTTTACCATCAGCATCAACTATAGCTGCATGATTAGCCTTACGATTCTGCTTGTAATCTTTTACTGTTATCACAGGCCAGGAACTACCTTTAGCATTTGCTTTTATATTGTGCTGATTAACATGGATTCTAGTTTTCATAATGCTTCTACTTCCTCTAAAACCTTAATGATTCTACTTCTTCTAAAACTTTACCATCCTTAGTTACAGTATAGCCTGTAAGATAAGTTGCCTTTATTCTGTCATCATGATCAGTAAACGTATAGTCACAACAAAGGACTAGATCTTCAGCGTCTACTGACTCATTAACTAAAAGATTTACTTTAACCATAATTTGTTTGTACTCCATTACCCCTCCCACTGTTTTTGATTTCTAGTTTTGTCCCATTAAAGAAAGCAACCCAACCGGCAAAATCCCCGCTTTCCTCGTCGTAAGCTGGAGCAATTGCCAAGAGTCCCATTTTTGATTTTGGAATTCTTAGCTCTTTTGCGGCCAGTTCCTTTGCGTCTAACATGCTTTTAGCTGTGTATTCTTTGCGTATCATTTTATGCTACCTTTTTTAGTGGAATCATTGACGTTTTAAAATTGCTTTATCTTCTACAAAATTTGTTTTTACAAGTATCAATTCATTCTTGCCAAAGTAAAACCAAGTGCCTGAAAACGTCTCAGGCTTGATGATTTCTGCCGTGCGTGTTGATCGTTTGCGGTATTCGTTGCCGTTCAAACTAAACTTGTTGTTAGTAGGTAGATCGTTGAATTTGATTGGGTATTTATATCTTACGTTTTCTCTCGTTGATAGTTACGTTTCCTTTAAACTTAATAGGTTTATTAACCCATTCACGCCATCTTTCTTTATCTAAAGCATGTGCTATTTCTAACATATCTGTCATAGACATATCACAGTGATCACAATCAATAAGTTTAATGCTAAATCCTAAATCATCAAACACTTCAGAAGGATTTTCAAATAAACTAACTCCACCATCACCATCAAAATATAAAGCTGCGTATGAATTTTCATCAGTATGTAAGACAATCTGTGGTAAAAAGTTATATCTAAGTTTTTCATACTCTTCTTTAGTAAGATCAAACCTTTCGTATATTTTATCCATGCGTAACATATCCTCAAAAATTAATTAGATTAAAGTAAGCAGTTTATACACATGCTTAGGTGCCGCCTACCCTAACTTTATGCAGCTAGTCTGAATACGTTATTAGTTGTAATAACTTTTCTAACTCTTCCTAGTGCTTCAGTCTGTAGAGAAGTAACAGTCGCTGGACTGCTAGATGATGGTGCCTGACACTTAGTACTCCAATCTGTTAGGACATTGTATAACGACCATAGATTGCCACCAAGAGAAGGCTTGTACTCTGTCTTCCATAGAGTCCACAAAGTAGCTAATGGGCTGTGCTTACGCTCATCACCATTCTTATTCTTTGTAGCATCACGTAGAACTTCATACATATTAGTTGTGCGATTGTTAATCATATCAATGTGACCAACAGCATACTGGTTACGAGACAACAAAGCAATTACTTCAAAGGCTTGTTCATCTTTAACAGGTGTATTGATCCATTCATTCCACTTTTCTGACTCTTTCATAAAAGCTTCAAGACAGTTCATTACCTGAACAGCACCTTTCTCATAGTTGATATTCTTTGTATGTCTCTGCTTAGATACTGCAAAGGCAGTACCGAACACACACTTATTAAGACATGCCCAACGCTCTGCACCACCTTCAAAGATAGTAGGCCAGCTACCATCAAAGCTGTTACGGCACAGTATGTCCAAAGATACTGGGCCTGTATTGCCTACTTCAATAGTATGTGCTGGAAAGCTGTAACGAGCATAAGCTCTAGCACCGTCATGTGATACGGATACTTCTCTTTTCATGTCTGTAAGATCCAGCTTAGAGCTAATGATTCTTTTCTCAATAGCTTGGAACTGTTGTGCATGGCTGTAGGGATTGTTATACTTCTCTCCTACAACAGATAGCTGTTCACCTGTATTAGCATTAATCAAAAGCTTTCTACCTTCGACTTTTTTAGAAACTGGAACACCATGATTAGGAATCTGATAGTGCATATCTAACATATCAGTCTTGAATGTTACATCTTCACTCATTTGACCCAGATTCTCAATTACTTGGGTACGCTTGTTATGCTCGTTGTCTATAGAATATAGCATTTTATTATTTCCTTTTATAAAATAACTTATTGGATTGAGGAGTTCCCTCGCAGGAGGGGAACGACGAAAGAGAATTACTACTTAACCTCATGTGTAAATTTAGATAACTGATCTGCATTATGCAAACTATTTATTAATGAGTCTGCTGCAAGATCCCATTCTTTCTTATATTGTTTCTTAACTATTCTTTGTTTTAGTACGCAATGTCCACCAAGTCCCAACAACTCTGAAACAGCTTTCCAGCCCTGGTCGTTGTGAACTTTATTAGCTTTAACCCTTGAACGTAAATAAGTAATCTTATCTTCATAGGTTAAATGTTTCTTTGAACCTTGCATTATTACCTCCTTTATTACTTTAATAGAAAAGCATCTTATGCACATAGCAGTTAATAGCAATTTAACGTGCATAAAATGCTTTAAACTTTATAGATTCTAACAACTAAATATCTATTTGGCAAATGATATTCTTTTTATTGCACACTTGCAACAAGTAAGAATAGTACCAAATACAACACTGGCTGACTTAGGAACCTCACGGTTACAATCATCACAGATAATAGTTGTACATTTGTAAAGGCTTGTGTTAACCTTCTTAGTTCTTGAATTAACTTTCTCCATGAGGATAATCCTCGTCAAGATGAGCTAACAATGTTAACTTTCCATTAAGATCTTCTTCAATACCATAAACTTTTAAAGGATAAGTATAATTATAATCACCCTTAAACGATACAATAATATCATTAGCTAAAGTATCTTCTTTGTTATGAGATGCTAAATAATTTATCAAAGCACGATAGCTGTAATAATTACTCAATGGACTACTCCTTCTTGTTGTTGAACAGAATCTAACTCTAACTTAACTTCTTTTGCCTTTTCAAGTATCTTAATATGCTTATCAAGACCTGCTTGCAGCTGAAGGTTACGATCAATAATAGTACTAAGGCATCTTTCTTTAAGGAACATAAACATTAATGCTTCTCTTTCGTTATCTTCCTTTTTACTTTCCTCGATATTACTATCACATAACTCTTTTATATTCTCTAAAAAATTTATTAGAATTTTATCTGCTTCAATACTACACTCAGCTTGATCACTTTGAGCCATTAAGACATTAAGTTTTATTAATAGTTCTTTCATTTACGTATCTCCTACAATACTGAACTAGTTTAGCTACAAAAAAGGGTGCTGGGTAGTTTAATGTCATACCCAGGACAGAAGGGATTACTTAGCTATGAAAGCGGCTAACTTGCTAGATAGGCTAGTTAACAACGACTGCTCATCTGCTTTTTGCTGTTCAGCAGGAGATAGTCTAGCTTTCTTCTTAAAAGCCTCTTCAGTCGTAGGTAACTCAATGCTATCACGCTGTGCTTGCACCTTAACAGCATCGACTAGCTCTTCAGGCAGCGCGGTAATGTTAGGGTTATTCATCAGTTGCCAGCAGTCAGACTTACTAGCTTTAATGACTGTCAAGACTTTCTTTAGACAATCCATGGTAGCATTATCTGCTTGCAAGTTAGCAGCTTGCATCTCCTGTTTGCTAATAGCTTTAAAGGTCAAGCTAGAACAAAACCTAAGACCAATGGCCGTAAGCAAAGCTTCGGAAGGCTCATTAGCTTGGTTAGTAGGATTGCTGCTAGAGATATTTTCATTTGTTGTCATGTTGTTTCCTTTTACATTAGACAAGTTTAAAGATACAG
>Ga0070754_10001342_pt1 | contig 19993 bp, 16 predicted proteins | sample VirMetDEL_Sep_01_FD_75181 | JGI IMG/M metagenome (GOLD analysis project Ga0070754, IMG submission 75181) | Aqueous microbial communities from the Delaware River and Bay under freshwater to marine salinity gradient to study organic matter... | ecosystem: Environmental > Aquatic > Marine >... | reverse complement strand
GTGACCTGCTCGGTCAGGCGCGCGACGGTGTCATGGATACGCGACGAAGCGGCAGCGGTGCCACCTTCTACTGCGAGGAAGGCCTTGGTGATGGCGACGGTGATCTTGTCATCGGTGTAGGGGACGACAGTGCCGTTGCGCTTGATCACGCGCAGCTGGCCAGGCGCGGTGGCAGCCAGATCCTGGGAGGATTCAGCGGCCTGCGGCGCCACGGCCTGCGGGTTCTCGCGAGTAGTGTCGGTATGCATGGAGATCTCCGTGTTCTGTAATTTTCTGGTTGGACGTCACGATTGGAAACCGTGCCTTGTCCGCCGTTCATTCCATTAACAACTAAACCGCACGCAGCAGCGGGGCCGGGTACGGGTGTCGCAAGAGCGGGCAGGGTAAGCACGACTTCAAGTGCCGTCCTGGCGCATAAGTCACAGCGGAGCATTACCACACCCCGCCTACTACATATAGTGGTCGACTGGCGGATAAGACCGCTGTCTGACCGGCTCACGCGCAGCGTCGAGCGCTGCTGCGTGGCTGTAACCCAGGCCAGGCCTGGGTTAGGGCGAAACACTGGGCCGGAACATCTGGAAAACCCACTGAAAAGGGCTTGCGCGATTCGTTATTTTTGTGTCCGGTTTTCTACAGCAACCCAATATCTGGTGGGTGCCGCGCGATGGGGATACAAGATAGTGCGCTGTTTGAGGCATTGCAAGGCGCGAGGAAAGGAACTGCCTGTGGATAAGCTGTGAGTGCCTTGTGGGTGTGAATGGCGTAGCCCGCGTGTTCTCTGGCTCTGGCTGCTGATGACCGTTCGTCGTCCTTGGCGAGAGGATTTCCACGAGTTGGCGAAGCTGTTCGGCGCCGCACAGACTACCACTATATATAGTGGCCTTGGCATGTGCTGTGCTTGACGAAACGACCAGGCTTTGGCATGGGTTTGCCGCTCGCGCCGAGACGCGCTCAGCCCCTAGAATGGCTTCTGTGTTGGCGGCGCTTGCCGGTATGCCAAGGGGAGAGGGTGTGGAACAAGAAGCGTGGCAGATTCTGATCGTCGAGGATGACCAGCGCCTGGCGCAGTTGACCCGTGAGTATCTGGAAGGCAACGGTTTGCGCGTGGCCATCGAGGCCGATGGCGGCAGCGCGGCGGCGCGGATTCTTGCCGAGCAGCCGGACCTGGTGATTCTCGATCTGATGCTGCCGGGTGAAGACGGCCTGAGCATCTGTCGCAAGGTGCGCAGTGGCTACAAGGGGCCGATCCTCATGCTCACCGCGCGCACCGACGATATGGATCAGGTGCTTGGCCTGGAGATGGGCGCCGATGACTACGTGTGCAAGCCGGTTCGCCCGCGCGTGCTGCTGGCGCGCATTCGTGCGCTGCTGCGCCGTCATGAGGGCGGCGAAGGCGAGCGCGACGAAGGTCAGCCGCGGCGCCTGCAGTTCGGCGTGCTGGCCATCGACAGCGCCATGCGCGAGGCCTGGCTGGGCGAGCAGGGCATCGAGCTGACCAGCGCCGAGTTCGATCTGCTGTGGCTGCTGGCGGTCAACGCCGGGCGCATCCTCTCGCGCGAGGAGATCTTCAATTCGTTGCGCGGCATCGAATACGACGGCCAGGACCGCTCCATCGATGTGCGCATTTCACGCATCCGCCCGAAGATCGGCGACGACCCGATGCATCCACGGTTGATCAAGACGGTGCGCAGCAAGGGCTATCTGTTCGTCGCCGAGGCCGCCGAAGCGTTGCCGTTCGGCGATACGCCTCCACTGCTGCGCGACTGATCGGGCGATCATGAACTCGATCTTCCTGCGCATCTATGGCGGCATGCTCGCCGCGCTGGTGCTGGTGGCGCTGCTGGGCGTCGGCACCCTGCATCTGGTCAACGAGGTACGTGGCGACCAGTACCGCGAAGGCCTGGCGCGCGGCACCTTTCGCCTGATGGCGGACAACCTGCTGCCGATGAACGCAGTGGAGCGCAAGCGCGCCCTGGTGGTGTGGTCGCGCCTGCTCGGCATTCCGCTGGAGTTGCAGGCGCTGAGCGAGGTGGCGCTGGAGAGCAGCGAGCGTAACCGCCTGCAGCGCGGTCATGTGCTGGTGCAGCAGACCGGCCCGCACTCGGCCAAGGTCTACGGCCTGCTCGACGGCAAGCAGCCGCTGCTGCTGACCGGCGAGATCCAGCAGATCAGCGAGCAGCTGGCGCGGGCCACCAACTACCTGCTGATCGACGAGCTGATGCGTTATCCGGTGGCCGAGCAGCCGCAGCGCCTGGCCGAGCTGAAGGCGGCCAAGCAGTTCGGCTTCGACCTGCAGCTGGTGCGTCTGCAGGACGCCACCATCGACCTCGACCAGCGCCGGCGCATCGACGAGGGCGATACGGTGATGGCGCTGGGCAAGGGGGGCGATTCCATCTATGTGTTCTCCGGCATCGTCGATACGCCCTGGGTCCTGGAGATCGGCCCGCTGTACCAGATGAACCCCTATCCGCCGCAGTTACTAGTGCTGATCGGTGCGTTGGGCCTGAGCCTGATCGGCCTGATCGTCTACCTGCTGGTGCGCTCGCTGGAGCAGCGCCTGCGCGGGCTGGAGAGCGCCGCCACGCATATCGCCAGTGGCCGTCTGGATGCTCGCGTGCCGACCCGTGGCGCCGATTCGGTGGGGCGCCTGGCCAGTGCCTTCAACGCCATGGCCGAGCACCTGCAGACATCCCTGAGCACGCAGCGCGAACTGGTGCGTGCGGTGTCCCACGAACTGCGCACGCCAGTGGCGCGGCTGCGCTTCGGCCTGGAGATGATCGCCGACGCGCCGAGTGAAGCGGCCCGGCGCAAGTACATGGATGGCATGGACAGCGATATCCAGGACCTCGACAAGCTGGTCGACGAGATGCTCACCTACGCGCGCCTGGAACAGGGCTCGCCGGCGCTGAATTTCCAGCAGGTGGAGCTCAAGGCATTGATCGATCAGGTGATCGACGAGTTGGCGCCGCTGAGCAACAAGGTACGCGTGGAAGCCGGTGCGGTGCTCAGCGTGCAGGCCGAGGGCGCCTGCTGGGTCGAGGCCGAGCCGCGCTATCTGCACCGGGCGCTGCAGAATCTGGTGAGCAATGCCATGCGCTATGCCGAAGGCAAGGTGCTGATCAGCTGCCAGGTCGGCTACAGGCGCTGCCGCATTGATGTCGAGGACGACGGGCCAGGGGTGCCGGAAGAAGCCTGGGAGCGCCTGTTCAGCCCCTTTCTGCGCCTCGACGACAGCCGCACACGGGCCTCGGGTGGGCATGGGCTTGGTCTGTCCATCGTGCGGCGCATCATCTACTGGCACGGCGGCCGGGCGCAGATCGGTCGCAGTGACAGTCTCGGCGGAGCGCGCTTCAGCCTGGTGTGGCCACGGCAGCAGGGGGAGTAAGGCGTCTGCGGCCTTGTGCACCGCTGCAGAGCTTTTTCATCACGCTCCGTGGGAGGTGCTTTAGCGGCGAAAGGCTCGCGGCTGAAGCCCTCCCATGCCTGGAGTGTCCAATGGAGTATGGCGGGGCGGCCAGTCGTGCAGGGTGGAGCGCGCTTCGCCTGCGCGGCCCGACCGATCCATCCATCGTGGTTGCCTGGGTGGTGGATGAGAAAAGCGTCATCCACCCTACGTAGCGCATGTGCAGACCGGGTTATCCACCTATGGTCGTTCCATGCTCACGCCGCCACGGCCACCAGGCTCAGCACCTTGTTATCGAACAGCGCGAACTGGCCATCCAGCTCGGCGCCCGCGCGCCACTCCGGGTGCAGGTCGATCAGTAGGCGCAAATGCGCGCTGTGGTGGTCGATCTCCAGCAGCTCGGCATCATGGAAATAGAAGCGCGTCAGGGTCAGCGGGTAGAGCGCCTTGAACAGGCTTTCCTTGAGCGAAAAGGTCAGGCTGATGCGCGCGGCGCGAGTGTCGTCGTCCAGGCGCTGCAAGCGCTGCAGTTCGGCTGGAGTGAGGATTTCGCCCTGCAGGCGCTGGGCGCGCTCGGCCGGCAGCAGGCGCTCGACGTCCAGGCCAAGGGCACGCCATTGCTCGCGTTTGGCAACCAGGGCAGCGGCCCAGTTGTCGCCGTGGGTGATGGAGCCGACCACGCCGAGCGGCCACTGCGGCGCGCGGTCTGCGCCTACGGCCGGCACGCCGGGCTGGCCAGTCACGCGGCGCAGCGCTTCGCGGGCGCACAGGCGTCCGGCCAGGTATTCGGCCTGACGCTTGGCCACGCCGCGCACCGGTGCGATGGCGCAACGGGCGAAGTCGTCCTCGGCGAGCAGGCCGGGGTCGAAGCGGGTGCTGATCAGCTGCGCGCCGGCAAGCGCATTGGGCAACGGGTTGTGCGTGTCGAGAGGGCTGCAGCAGGCGGGGTGGTGAGCGTTCATGGGCGCGATTGTGCCGCGCGACGGACCATGCAGTCATCCGCCGTTTACATTTCTTTGCAGGCAGTTAACAAAGCTAAACGGACGCCGCGCCTGGCCTTTGTCAGACTGTGCCGGCATTCCCCAAGGAATGCAGGTGAGGTTGTAGTCGGTGCGAGGGCACTGACGTTTTCTCCGAGTTCGAGAACGGTAGCCCGATTGGGCTGCCGTTTTTTTTGCGCTGCGTTCAGTGGTGCGCGCGTTGTAGGACGCGCTGCAGTGGCGAGCTTTGTGCGGATGCCGTCGCGGCTAAAGCCCCTCCCACAGGGTGGCGTATCGCATTTGCCCTGTGGCTTTCGTGGGGGTATTTGCAGTCAAATGCCTGTGCGGGCAAAAACCGACTCCCGCGAGGACCATGGACGATGACCCAACAATCGCAATTCGCCCTGCTCGGCAAGAAGCGCTTTCTGCCGTTTTTCGTGACGCAATTGCTCGGCGCCTTCAACGACAACATCTTCAAGCAGTCGCTGATTCTCGCCATCCTGTTCAAGCTCAACACGGGCGTCGACCGCGACTTGCTGGTCAATCTCTGCGCCTTGCTGTTCATCCTGCCGTTCTTTCTGTTCTCCGCCCTCGGCGGGCAGTTTGGCGAGAAGTTCGCCAAGGATTCGCTGATCCGCAAGATCAAGCTCGCCGAGATCGGCATCATGCTCGCTGGCGCTACCGGGGTGCTGCTGGACAACCTGCCGCTGATGCTCGCCGTGCTGTTCGCCATGGGCACGCAGTCGGCGCTGTTCGGCCCGGTGAAGTATTCGATCCTGCCGCAGCACCTGAAGGAAGAAGAGTTGGTGGGCGGCAACGCGCTGGTGGAAATGGGCACCTTCCTGGCGATTCTGGCCGGCACCATCGGCGCTGGTGTGATGATGGCCAGCAGCGGTTATGCGTCCCTCGTCGCCGGCTCGGTGGTCGGCGTGGCGCTGCTCGGCTACCTGGCCAGCCAGGGCATTCCCAGGGCGGCAGCGGCGATGCCGGAGCTGCCGCTGGACTGGAACATCTTCCGTCAGTCCTGGGTGATCATGAAGCTCGGCCTGGGCCAGCGCCCGGCGGTGTCGCGCTCGCTGGTGGGTAATTCCTGGTTCTGGTTTCTCGGCGCGATCTACCTGACGCAGATTCCGGCGTACGCCAAGGAATGGCTGTACGGCGATGAAAGCGTGGTGACGTTGATTCTTACCGTGTTCTCGCTGGGTATCGGCCTGGGTTCGATGCTCTGCGAGCGCATGAGCGGGCACAAGGTGGAGATCGGCCTGGTGCCGTTCGGCTCCATCGGCCTGACCCTGTTCGGCATCCTGCTCTGGTGGTTCTCCGGTGGGTTTCCCGAGGGCACCACGCCGCATGACTGGCTGGCGCTGCTGGGCCATGGCCAGGCCTGGTGGATTCTTGGCTGTATTCTCGGTATCGGCCTGTTCGGCGGCTTCTATATCGTGCCGCTGTATGCGCTGATCCAGTCGCGCACCGCCGAGCATGAGCGGGCGCGGGTGATCGCGGCCAACAACATCCTCAATGCGCTGTTCATGGTGGTGTCGGCCATCGTCGCGATCCTGTTCCTCAGCGTCGCCGGGCTGTCGATTCCGCAGCTGTTTCTGGTGGTGTCGCTGATGAACATCGCGGTCAACAGCTACATCTTCAAGATCGTCCCCGAGTTCAGCATGCGCTTTCTCATCTGGCTGCTGGGGCACTCGATGTACCGCGTCGAGCACAAGGGCCTGGACGCCATTCCCGAGGAAGGGCCGGCCGTGCTGGTGTGCAACCATGTGTCGTTCGTCGATGCGTTGCTGATCGGCGGCGCCATTCGCCGGCCGGTGCGCTTCGTCATGTACTACAAGATCTACGACCTGCCGGTGCTCAATTTCGTCTTTCGTACCGCCGGCACCGTGCCGATCGCCGGGCGCAGCGAAGACCTGCTGATCTACGACGCTGCCTTCAGGAAGATCGCCGAGTACCTGCGTAACGGCGAGCTGGTGTGCATCTTCCCCGAGGGCAAGTTGACCGTCGATGGCGAGATCGACGAGTTCAGGTCCGGGGTCGAGCGTATCCTCGAAGAGAACCCGGTGCCGGTGATTCCCATGGCGCTGCAGGGGTTGTGGGGCAGCTTCTTCAGCCGCGATCCGCACAAGGGCCTGTTCAGGCGTCTGTGGTCGCGGGTGTGCCTGGTGGCGGGAGCGCCGGTCGCACCGGAGCAGGCCAAGCGCGAAGCGCTGCAGGCGCGCGTGGCGGCTTTGCGTGGGGATTGGCGATAGCGCACGGTCGTGTGGGAGGGGCTTTCGGCTCGGGCATCCTGCTTCGCTCTACCTCCTGCATCCCTGCAATCGCAGCCGCGATTCGCCGCTAAAGCGCCTCCCGCGAGGGTGGAATCCGGCTTTCTCAATGGCTCAGCTTGAGCCCGATCAAGCCGCAGACGATCAGCGCCACACTGGCCAGGCGCAGTAGCGCCATCGACTCGCCGAACAGGATGATGCCGGCGATCACCGTGCCCACGGCGCCGACGCCGGTCCAGATGGCGTAAGCGGTGCCCAGTGGCAGTTCCTTCATGGCCAGGCCGAGCAGGCCAAGGCTGACCAGCATGGCGCAGACGGTCAGCGCCGTTGGCAGTGGTCGGCTGAAGCCGTCGGTGTATTTCAGGCCGATGGCCCAGCCGACCTCGAACAGGCCGGCGAGAAACAGAATGATCCAGGACATATTCACCTCCAGCAGTTGAAGGGGCCGTCCCCGGATGAGCCACCCTGAAATCAGGGTGTGGAGGTCGTCCTCGCGCGCACCGTTATTGTGCATATTGGCGCGTCCAGGGCAAGACGCCCTGGATTGGTGCGAGGCGTCGGGTCAATCTGCGTTTTGCTTCGCGTTCTGCCCCATGCGGCGGTAAAGGGTCGCCAGCAGCGGGCCGGACAGGTTGTGCCAGACGCTGAACAGTGCGCTGGGGACCGCCGCCAGCGGGCTGAAGTGGGCACTGGCCAGCGCGGCGCCGAGGCCGGAGTTCTGCATGCCGACTTCGATCGACAGCGTCTTGCGTTGCGCCAGCGACATGCCGAACAGGCGCCCGGCCAGATAGCCCAGACCCAGGCCGATGCCGTTGTGCAGGATCACCACGGCCATGATCAGCAGGCCGGATTCGGCGATCTTGCCCTGGCTGGCGGCGACCACGGCGGCGACGATGGCGACGATGCTGACCACGGAAATCAGCGGCAGCACCTCGACCGCGGTCTTCACGCGTTCACCCAGCAGGCGCTGGGCGATCAGGCCCAGGGCGATGGGCAGCAGTACCATCTTGAGGATGGAGACGAACATGGCGCTGAACGACACCGGCAGCCATTCCGAAGCCAGCATCCAGATCAGTGCCGGGGTCACCAGCGGGGCGAGCAGGGTGCTGACGGCGGTGATCGAGACCGACAGTGCCAGGTCGCCACGGGCGAACCAGGTGATCACGTTCGACGCGGTGCCGCCCGGGCAGCAGCCCACCAGAATCACGCCCACGGCGATTTGCGGCGGCAGGGCGAAGGCCTGGCACAGCAGCCAGGCGGTGCAGGGCATGATGATGAACTGAGCCAGTACGCCGATCAGCACCGCTATCGGGCGACGCGCCACTTCCTGGAAGTCCGCGCCCTTGAGGGTCAGGCCCATGCCGAACATGATCAGCCCGAGCAGCGGCACGATCCAGGCGGTCAGCGGCAGGAACCAGCTGGGTTGGAAGAAGGCCATGACGGCGAACAGCAACACCCAGATGGCAAAGGTGTTGCCGATGAAACGGCTGAGGGCGATCAGTGCTTGCATGAAGTCTGTTCCGGCAGGTTCGCAAAACCGCCAAGCCTAGCAGAAGCGACCGCAGCCTGGCCCCCCCATGTGGCGCTCTTGCGCAAGGTGCGCAAGGTGCGCATGAGGCCCCGTGCCCCAGACACTCGCCGCTGAAGCGCCTCCTGCGGCCTATTTGGTTGACGCTGTTGGCTGCGTCAGCGTCATGAAATCAGCCCGCAGGCTGAGCCTTACAGTGGCTCTTCGTCCGCCGGGTAGCGGCTGGCGCTGAGGCTTTCCTTGATCTTGCGCAGGTGCGGCTGGAAATCCACGCCGCGGCGCAGGGTGACGCCGGTGGCGAGTACGTCGAGCACGGTGAGCTGAATGATGCGCGAGGTCATCGGCATGTAGATGTCGGTGTCTTCCGGCAGGGGAATGTCCAGGCTCAGGGTGCTGGCCTTGGCCAGTGGCGAGCCGGCGGCGGTGAGGCCGAGTACCGAGGCGCCGTTCTCACGGGCCAGGCGAGCCACTTCCACCAGTTCGCGGGTGCGCCCGGTGTAGGAGATGATCACGAACAGGTCGCCGGTGTGCGCCACCGAGGCAATCATGCGCTGCATCAGCACGTCGGAGTGGGCCGAGACGGCGAGGTTGAAGCGAAAGAACTTGTGCTGCGCGTCCAGCGCCACCGATGCCGAGGCGCCGAGGCCGAAGAAGTGGATCTGCCTGGCCTGGATCAGCAGGTCGACGGCACGGCTGACGTGCTGCGGATCGAGGCTCTGGCAGGCGCTGTCCAGCGAGGCGATGGTGCTGCCGAATATCTTGCGCGTGTAGGCCTCGGGGCCGTCGTCGGCCGATACCGCGCGGCTGACGTAGGCGGCGCCGCTGGCCAGGCTCTGCGCCAGTTGCATCTTCAGCTCCGGGTAGCCGTTGGCGCCGAACGAGCGGCAGAAGCGGTTGACCGTCGGCTCGCTGACGGCGGCGGCCTGGGCCAACGCAGCGATGCTGAAACGAGTGGCCTGCTGCGGATCGTGCAGGATCACTTCGGCGACCTTGCGTTCGGCCTTGTTCAGGTCGTCCAGGCGGCTCTGGATCTGTTCCAGCAGGTTGCGCACGCGGTCCATAGGGGCTCCTAACAGGCGTTTGAACGGGCCTGGCGACAGGCGATGGGCGGTAAAACAACCGGCCTATCCTACTGATGCCGCCTCCGGCCCACCACTGACTTATCGAGCAAGGCAAAAAATGTTGTTGCTATCACAACATTTTTTCTTGATAAAAGCAGTATCACCCGGTATTTCTAGTGCATCTTGATAAAAGAACAATCTCATGCCCGTAATGAAGCTTGAATCCTGCACCTTTGCCTTGTTCGGCGCGCTGGGCGATCTGGCGTTGCGCAAGTTGTTTCCCGCGCTTTACCAGCTCGATCGCGCCGGTTTATTGCACGATGGCACGCGCATCCTGGCCCTGGCGCGTGACGGCGGCGAGCCAAGTGCCCACTTGGCTGCCATCGAGCAGGCGTTGCGCCTGTACGTGCCGGCCAAGGAGCTGACGGAAACCGACATGGCGCGGTTTCTGGCACGCCTGAGCTACCTGACCATGGACTTCCTCAAGGCCGATGACTATTCGGTGTTGCTCGAGCAGGTCAGCCCGCAGGATCAGCTGATCGCCTACTTCGCCACGCCCGCTTCGGTATATGGCGGCATCTGCGCCAACCTGGCCGCCGTGGGGCTGGCCGAGGGCACGCGGGTGGTGCTGGAGAAGCCGATCGGCCATGACCTGAGCTCCTCGCGTGCGGTCAACGACGCCGTGGCTCAGGTGTTTCCGGAGAACCGCGTTTATCGCATCGACCATTACCTGGGCAAGGAGACGGTGCAGAACCTCATTGCCCTGCGCTTTGCCAACAGCCTGTTCGAAACCCAGTGGAACCAGAACCACATCTCCCACGTGGAAATCACCGTGGCCGAGAAGGTCGGTATCGAGGGCCGTTGGGGCTACTTCGATCAGGCCGGGCAACTGCGCGACATGATCCAGAACCACTTGCTGCAGTTGCTCTGCCTGATCGCCATGGATCCGCCCAGCGACCTCTCCGCCGACAGCATTCGTGACGAGAAGGTCAAGGTGCTCAAGGCGCTGGAGCCGATCAATGTCGAACAGCTCGGCCAGCGCGTGGTACGCGGCCAGTACGTCGCCGGCAGCAGCGATGGGCGGCCGGTGCCCGGGTATCTGGAGGAGGAGAACTCCAACACCCAGAGCGATACCGAAACCTTCGTCGCCCTGCGCGCCGACATCCGCAACTGGCGCTGGGCGGGCGTGCCGTTCTACCTGCGGACCGGCAAGCGCATGCCGCAGAAGCTGTCGCAGATCGTCATTCACTTCAAGGCGCCGCCGCACTACATCTTCGCCCCGGAGCAGCGCCAGTTGATTGGCAACAAGCTCATCATCCGCCTGCAGCCGGACGAAGGCATCGCCCTGCAGGTGCTGACCAAAGATCAGGGCCTGGACAAGGGCATGCAGTTGCGCAGCGGCCCGCTGCAGCTGAGTTTCTCCGACACTTACCGCAGTGCGCGGATCCCCGACGCCTACGAACGTCTGCTGCTGGAAGTGATGCGCGGCAACCAGAACCTGTTCGTGCGCAAGGACGAGATCGAATACGCCTGGCAGTGGTGCGATCAGTTGATCGACGGCTGGCAGCGTCTCGGCGAAGCGCCGAAACCTTATACCGCCGGCAGCTGGGGTCCCATGGCCTCGGTCGCGTTGATCACCCGGGACGGCAGGAGCTGGTATGGCGATCTCTGAACTGAAACTGCCGCAAGGCGTGCAGGCCTGTTCGCACGACGATGCCGGGCAGCTGGCCCAGGCATTGGCGGTACGCGTGGCCGATGCGCTGCGTCAGGCCATCGCCAGTCGCGGGCGGGCCACCTTGGTGGTCTCCGGTGGACGTAGCCCGGTGCCGTTCTTCGACGCGCTGGCGCAGCAGGCGCTGCCCTGGACGCAGGTGTGCGTCAGCCTGGCCGACGAGCGTTGGGTGCCGGTCAATCATGCCGGTAGCAACGAGGCGCTGGTGCGTCGTCATCTGCTCCGGGGGCCGGCTGCCGAAGCCCGCTTTCTCGGTCTCTACCAGGTCGCTGGCAACCTCGAGCACGCGGCCGAGCTGGCCGACGCTGCGGTTGCCGAGCTGGCGCCTGTCGACGTGTTGGTGCTGGGCATGGGCGACGATGGCCACACGGCCTCGCTGTTCCCGCACAGCCCCAATCTGCTCGAGGCACTGCAGCCGGACTGCGCGCGCCGGGTGTTGCCGATGCTCGCCCTGAGCGAGCCAGCACAACGCCTGACCCTGACCCTGCCGGTGCTGGCCAGCGCACGTCTGCCGCTGCTGGCGATCCAGGGCCAGGCGAAACTGAACACCCTGAGCGCAGCACTGCAGCCGGGCGAGGTCGCCCAGATGCCGATCCGTGCGTTCCTCAATTCTCCTCTTGAAATCCACTGGTGCCCCTGACATGACCAGCCTCGACCAAGACCAGCGTGCGCGCATGGCCGACAAAATCGCCGAGATCGACCGCATCTGCGCTCAGGCGCGGATCATGCCGGTGATCACCATCGCCCGTGAGGCGGATATCCTGCCACTGGCCGACGCCCTGGCCGCCGGTGGCCTGCGGGTGCTGGAAGTGACCCTGCGCTCGGAGCATGGCCTGGAGGCGATTCGCCGCCTGCGCGCCGAGCGTCCCGAGCTCTGCGTTGGCGCCGGTACCGTGCTGGATCAGGACATGCTTGCCGCGGCGACCGCCGCCGGTGCGCAGTTCATCGTCACGCCAGGCAGCACGCGTGAGCTGCTGCTGGCGGCGCTGGACAACCCTCTGCCCATGCTGCCAGGCGTGAGCAGTGCGTCGGATCTGATGACCGGCTACGCCCTCGGCTATCGCCGCTTCAAGCTATTTCCGGCGGAGGTCTGCGGTGGTGTCGCGGCGCTCAAGGCGCTGTCCGGGCCTTTCGGGGGCGTGCGTTTCTGCCCAACCGGCGGCATCACTCCGGACAACCTGCAACGCTACATGGCACAGCCCAACGTGATGTGCGTGGGCGGCACCTGGATGTTCCAGCGCGAGTGGGTGGCCAACAGCGATTGGGCGCGGATCCAGCAATGCAGCGCCGAGGCTCTGCAGCTATTGGCCTGAATAGTTTGAACGGCGTCGCAGAATGGCCGCTGCGACGCTACAGCACTGCGTATGGGTTTAAATTCTGTGTCGTAGCGGCCGCCCTGTTCGTCAGCTACTCCCTGTGCTGGCTTCAACAAAAACAATTCTCCAGCGAAACCTGAAACACCCGCAGTTGGAGAATTGTTATGAATACCTGGTTCGCTAACATCCGCGTGACCCACAAGCTGGCGCTAGGCTTCGGTATGGTGCTGGCCCTGACCTTGATCCTCGCAAGCGTTGCCTGGACCAGCATGGGCAGCCTTATCCAGCGCAGCAATTGGACTGCCGACATCAATCACCTTAGCAATCTGCTGACTGAGCTGCGTGTCGACCGTCTGCGTTACATGCTGGATAACGGTGACGAGAAGATGGCCGAGGTGGTGCAGAAATCGCTGAACAGCTACAGCGACGCGCATGCCGACGTACGCAGTCGCTTTCGCAGTGCCGAGAACGTTCGCCTGCTGAAGCAGCAGGCCGAGCAGATCGAGCTGTACCGGCAGTCCTTCAAGCGCATGGACGAGGGCTATCGCACCGCACGTGCTGCCCGCGAGCAAATGGGCAGCCTGGCGAAGCAGGCATTTGCCGAGCTTGAAAACCTGTACAAGGTCGTGCAGCAGATTCCGCAGGACGACGAGCGTCGTTTCCAGCGTTACCAGGCCGTGCGCGATGTGCGTGAACACATGCAGCTGACCCGTTATGAAGTGCGCGGCTTTACGGCAAATCCCAACGCCACTACCGAACAGGCGATGCGCACCCAGGTCGAGCGTGCCGTGCAGAGCATCGACGCGCTGGCGGCGGCCTTCGCCGGCGAGCAAGCCGGCGCCATCAGCGCTGTGCGCGCTGGTCTCGATGCCTATCAGGTGCAAGTGCAGCGCTTCAGTCAGGCCAACGACAATATCGTCGCCGCTCGTGCTGAAATGACCCAGGAAGGCTACCAGATCGTCAAGGACAACAAGGCGCTGGTACAGCTCCAGATCGACCGTCGTGACGAAGAAACCGCCACTGCGCGCAGTCTGCAGATCATCACCACGTTGCTGGCGCTGTTGTTCGGTGTGCTGGCTGCCTGGATTATCACCCGACAGATCACTCGTCCGCTGCAGGAAACCCTGGGCGCAGTCCAGCGCATCGCTGAGGGCGATCTGACCGCTACCGTGCAGGTCGAGCGTCGCGACGAGATGGGCCAGCTGCAGCAGGGTATCCAGTACATGGCCAGTACCCTGCGCGAGCTGATCTCAGGCATTCGTGACAGCGTGACGCAGATCGCCAGTGCTGCCGAGGAGTTGTCGGCGGTTACCGAGCAGACCAGCGCCGGTGCCAATAGCCAGAAGAGCGAGACCGATCAGGTCGCTACCGCCATGCACGAGATGTCGGCCACGGTGCAGGAAGTCGCGCGCAATGCCGAGCAGGCTTCGCAGGCCGCCAACCAGGCCGATGGTCAGGCACGCATGGGAGATCAGGTGGTTGCCGAGGTGATTGCGCAGATCGAGCGCCTGGCCGCCGAGGTCAGCCGTTCCAGCGAGGCGATGAATGGCCTGCAGCAGGAAAGCGACAAGATCGGCAGCGTCATGGACGTGATCAAGTCGGTGGCCGAGCAGACCAATCTGCTGGCGCTCAACGCTGCCATCGAAGCGGCGCGTGCCGGTGAGGCTGGGCGCGGTTTTGCCGTGGTCGCCGATGAAGTCCGCGGTCTGGCCCAGCGCACGCAGAAGTCCACGGAAGAGATCGAAGCCTTGATCGCCGGGCTGCAGAGCGGCACCCAGCAGGTCGCTGCGGTGATGCGCAACAGTCGCGATCTGACCGACAGCAGCGTCGAGCTGACGCGCAAGGCTGGTGACTCGCTGGGCAGCATCACCCAGGCGGTGTCCAGCATTCAGTCGATGAACCAGCAGATCGCCGCCGCAGCGGAAGAGCAGAGCGCCGTGGCCGAGGAAATCAGCCGTAGCATTCTCAGTGTGCGTGACGTTTCCGAACAGACCGCCACCGCCAGCGACGAAACGGCCAAATCCTCGGCCGAGCTGGCGCGCCTGGGCGGTCAGCTGCAAGCAATGGTCAGCCGCTTCCGCGTTTGATTGGGGGCGGCACAGGTGCGCATGACGCACCCTGCGGGAATTGCGCCGTTCAACCCCTAGGGTGCGCTGCGCGCACCGCCGACTATCCTGAATCTGCCGGCAAGGATTCAGGAGACAGGGAATGTCCGATTACCACCGCGCCCGCGAAGCGGGCGCCTGCCATTTCTTTACGTTGGTAAGCCACCAACGCCTCTGCGTGTTGACCGATGCGCCATTGCGCGCAGCCTTGCGCCGCGCCATCGAACGAGTCCGTTTACACCGTCCCTTCATCATCGAAGGCTGGGTACTGCTGCCCGATCATCTGCATTGTGTCTGGCGTCTGCCTGAGGGGGATGCAGATTTTGGCTCACGCTGGTCGATGATCAAGCGCCTGACTTCTCAGGCTTTGCCGGGGTTCGGTTCGATCAGCTTGAGCCGCAGTTTGCGTCGTGAGTCAGGTCTGTGGCAGCGGTGCTTGTGGGAACAGCGTATTCGCGACGAAGAGGATTACCGTCGGCATATGGATTACCTGCATTTCAATCCGGTGAAGCATGGCTTGGTCGATTGCGTGGCAGATTGGCCGTGGTCCAGCTTTCATCGCTTGGTGAAGGAGGGCATGTATCCCGCAGATTGGGGCAGCGATACCAAGGTGAATGACGGTGAGTACGGCGAATGACGCGGTGGCGCGCAGCGCGCGGCAACTTTTTTCAGCCGGTCTGTCGATTCTTTCTTCGCCCATTCGACTACTGCATAGAACCCCGCCCTGGGTTCACTGTCAGCCGTAGGGAGACACCCTGCGCGCGACTTCGACTCGAACAAGGAGAAAGGCGATGCGTTTCATGGTGATTGTCAAGGCGACCGCGTATTCCGAAGCCGGTGCGATGCCCAGCGAAGAGTTGCTGACGGCCATGGGCCGTTACAACGAGGAGCTGGCTGCAGCGGGCGTGACCCAGGCGGCAGAAGGCTTGCACCCCAGCTCCAGGGGCGCGCGGGTGAGATTTTCCGGTGCGCAGCGCACGGTGATCGATGGCCCCTTCATGGAGACCAAGGAGCTGGTAGCCGGCTTCTGGATCTTTCAGTGCGAGTCGCTGCAGGCCTGCAGCGAGTGGGTCAAGCGTTGCCCCAACCCCATGCCTGGCGAGTCCGATATCGAGATTCGGCAGATTTTCGAGGCCGAGGATTTCGGCGCCGAGTTCACCCCCGAGTTGCGCGAGCAGGAAGAACGTATTCGCGCGCGCATGAGCAGTGAAAATCAAGGAGAGTAATGATGAAGATACATGCCTACCTGATGTTCGACGGCCAGTGCGAGGAGGCCTTCAACCACTACGCCGAGGTCTTCGGCGGGAAGCTGGAGATGATGCGCTACGCTGACAGCCCTGAGGATATGGAGGTTCCGGCCGAGTACCAGCAGCGTGTCATGCACGTTTGCCTGACCGTCGGCGAACAGGTGCTGATGGCCTCCGATAATTTGCCGCAGTACCCCTATGAGGGGATCAAGGGCTGTTCCGTTTCCCTGCAGGTGGACAACGTGCCTGAGGCCGAGCGCCTGTATGAGGCATTGTCGGTTGGCGGTTCGGTGCAGATGGAGCTGCAGGCAACCTTCTGGGCGACCCGCTTCGCCATGCTCACCGACCGTTTCGGTGTGTCCTGGATGATCAACTGCGTGGTCGATAGCCAGGAGGGTTGACGGCGGCAGGGTACAATCCGGGAAAGTGGGATTGCACCCTGTGCGGCATTGCGCGTTAGCCGCGATCAAGCGAGAAGCTCGCCGCTAAAGCGCCTCCCACAAGGCGCAGCCTCCGCGTGTGAGCGCTGCTAGGCTCCGTACGAAAAGTCGTCGAGCGAAGGTCAGGCAAGGCGAAATCGCTCGAAGAAGCGCAGTTTACGTGCTGTAAATGAGCATTCTGAGAGTGATTTCAACGCAGCATCACCAAGCGCAGGCACTTTTCGTACAAAGCCTAGCTCGCCAGCGTCAGCGGCGTGGGTTCGTGCTGCACCTGCACGCCTGCGAGAAACTCCTCGCCCCAGCGGCGGATGTCGTTGTAGCAGACGATATCGAACAGCTCGCGCAGGCGCGCCTGCGCCTCGCTCTTGGGCAGGTTCAGGGCCAGGTAGCAGGTCTGCGCCAGGTCAGCCGGGTCATGCGGGTTGGTTAGCAGCGCACCCTTGAGCTCGGCGGCGGCGCCGGCGAATTCCGATAGCACCAGCACACCACGCCCACCGAGCAGGCCTTGCGCTGCGACGAACTCCTTGGCCACCAGGTTGAGGCCGTCGCGCAATGGGGTGATCCACATGACGTCGGCCATGGCGTACCAGGCGCTGACCTCCTCGAACGGCAAACTGCGGAAGAAGAACTGCAGCGGCGTCCAGCCGATGCGGGCGAAGCGGCCGTTGATGCGGCCGACCGCCTGTTCGATCTGGGTCTGCAGCTCGTCGTAGATGGTCATTTCCTTGGCCGCCGGCACGCACACGGTGACCAGGGTGACCTTGCCGATCAGCTCGGGGTTGTCCGCGAGCAGGCGCTCGTAGGCATTGAGCTTTTCCAGGATGCCCTTGGTGTAGTCGAGGCGCTCTACCGAGAGAATCAGCTTCACACCCTTCATTTCCTCGCGCAGTTGCGCCATCAGTTCCTTGATCTTCGGCGCTTCCAGGGCGTTGCGTACGCGCTCGATGTCCAGGCCGACCGGATGGGCGCCGAGCTTGACCTGGCGGGTGCCGGTATCCAGCGCGGTGGTCATGCGCTCCAGACCCACGGCGCAGCCATAGGTGATGAAGCGCGGTGCGCAGTTCTGCCGTTCCAGGGTTTTCAGCGGGAACACGCCACGGGCGACGTCGACGAAGTTCTCCACCTGGCGTGGGATATGGAAGCCGATGTAGTCGCACTGCAGCAGGCTGCCGACGATCTGCCGGCGCCAGGGCAGCACGTTGAACACGTCCGCCGAGGGGAAGTAGGTGTGGTGGAAGAAGGCGATGCGCAGGTCCGGGCGCAGCTCGCGCAGGTAGGCAGGCACCATCCACAGGTTGTAGTCGTGCAGCCAGACGATGGCGCCTTCGGCGGCTTCCAGTGCGGTGCGTTCGGCGAAGGCGCGGTTGACCTTGCAGAACACCTGCCAGTCGTCCTCGTTGAAGGTGGCGCGTTCCCAGAAGGTGTGCAGCGTCGGCCAGAAGGCTTCCTTGGAAAAGCGCTTGTAGAAGATATCGACTTCTTCCTTGCTCAGCTTGACCCGCGCGGCGGTGAGCTTGGGATAGCGTTCGGCGTCCACCGTGGTGTGGCTGTCGAACGGCTCGTCGTCGTTCTCATGCACCGCCCAGGCAACCCAGGAACCGGGGCGGCCATCGCCGAAGAAGCTGAGCAGGGTGGGAATGATGCCGTTGGGCGAGGTCGGGCGACGACGCTGCAGCTTGCCGGCGGCATTACGGTATTCCTCATAGGGCAGGCGGTGATAGACCATCACCAGCTCGGCCTTGCCCGGTTGTGCGGCCTGGCGGCGTTCGGCGGCGATACCGTGTTCACCGAGAAAACCGAAATGGGCGAAGGCCTCGAGAATGCCGCCGCAACCCGGGCGCTCGGCGTGCAGGGTACGCGAGTGGCTGCGCGTGGCTTCCAGCAGGGCGGTTTCCGACTGGCCGACGCACACGCCGTGGAAGCTGGAACTGAGCATGGACAGGTCATTGAGCGTATCGCCAGCGGCCAGTACCTGGTCGTGGCTCAGCTCCAGCCAGTCGGCCAGGGCCTGCAGGCTGCTGCCTTTGTTCACGCCCTTGGGCAGAAAATCCAGGTACAGCTCGGCGGAGTAGAGCAGGTCGCAACCCAGCTCGTCAGCGATCTGGCGCAGTTGTGGATTGGCCGCCTGTTCGGGCGTGCAGAAGTAGGAGCAGCGGCGCGCCTGCGGCACGTCCTGGCGTTCCAGACCGAATGGCTCGACGGCCCCGGCGACCTGGGTCTCACCGGGCCAGCGGGTATCGACCAGGCTCTGCAATTGCTGGATCGGTTGCAGGCTATCGCCGTGCACCAGGGTCGCGCCGACGTCGGCGATGATGTAGTCCGGCTGCGGCAGCGTCGGGTCCGCCAGCAGTGGCAGCACGGCCTCCAGGCTGCGCCCGGTGACATAGGCGAGCTTGATCTCCGGGTGCGCGGCGATGGTCTGATAGAGGCTCAGACGATCTTCGGGATTGCCAGCGAGAAAGGTTCCATCCAGGTCGGTAGCTAATAGCATCGTTGTTTCTCCAGAAGTGGCCGGTACGGTTCTGCTCGATTGCGAGCGGCCGACGGGCCGGGTTTCTGGCTGCTTGGGGTAGGCTCAAGGCCTTGCCGAAACAGCCTTTAAGAACCTGTCCCGAGACTGCTGCGCGTATGCCGTGCTGCGTTGTAGCCGAGCTCAGAATGCTCATTTACAACTCGTAAAGTCGAACGCGACTCCGATCGCTTCTTCGCTCGACTTCGCTTTGCCTGGCTCTAGCTCGCGAGTCTTTGAACAGGTTCTATGACTTCAGGACTGAGTTGTCTCCTCCGTCGAATCATGGGGTGGTGCATCGGGCATCAGCTCCAGCACGGTAGGGCTGGTGCGCAGCATCGGTACGAAGTGCGCAGCGTCGCCAGTCACCAGGTCGCTGACGTGGCGCAGCCGGTAAAGGGTATAGGCAGCCAGCAGGCCGAGGGTGCAGGCGAAGTACAGCGGCAATGCGCCGGCGCCCAGTTGCTCCATCAGTACGCCGGCCAGCAGCGGCCCGCATACCGAACCGATACCGTTGACCATCAGCAGGCTGGCGGAGCCGGAAAGAATCTCGTCGCTGCGTAGCTGGTCGATCAGTTGTGCCACGGCGATGGGGTAGATGGCGAAGGCCAGGCCGCCCCAGATGAAGATCGCGCCGAGTAGCAGCGGCCCGGCTGGCAACAGGCTCATGACCAGTGCCAGGACCACGGCCAGGACCACGACCCAGAACAGCACCTGGCGGCGGTCGTGGCGGTCGGAGTAGATGCCGATGGGCCACTGCAGCAGGGCGCCGCCGAGAATGGTCGCCGTCATCAGCAGGCCTACGCCGGGCGTATCGAAGCCGGCCAGGCTGGCGTAGACCGGCGCCATACCCCAGAAGGCGCCGAGTGCCAGGCCGGACAAGCCAGCAGCGACGATGGCCAGCGGCGCGATACCCCACAGCTGGCGCAGGTTGCTCGGCAGCGTTTCCGGCAAGCTCGGCTGTGTCTGCCGGGTGAGAGTGATGGGCATCAGTGCGGCGCTGATCAGGATGGCAGCAATGGCGAACAGGGTGAATTGCACCGGATCAGCCAGGTGCAGCAGTTGTTGGGCCAGTGCCAGGGCACCGAGGTTGACTGCCATGTACACGGCAAAAATCTGGCCGCGTTTCTCATTGGGCGCCTGGGCGTTGAGCCAGCTCTCGATTACCATGTACAGCGTCACCAGGGCCAGGCCGTAGAGCACGCGCAAACCCAGCCAGACCCACGGGTCGATCAGCAGCAGGTGGAGCAGGGCGGCGATTGCGGCCAGCGCTGCGCAACAGGCGAACGCGCGAATGTGCCCGATGCGTCTGACCAGCGGAGTCGCCAGCCAGGTGCCGAGAAGGAACCCGACGAAGTACCCGGACATGATCAGTCCGAGCATCGTGGTGGAGTAGCCT
>Ga0070754_10001340_pt1 | contig 20011 bp, 12 predicted proteins | sample VirMetDEL_Sep_01_FD_75181 | JGI IMG/M metagenome (GOLD analysis project Ga0070754, IMG submission 75181) | Aqueous microbial communities from the Delaware River and Bay under freshwater to marine salinity gradient to study organic matter... | ecosystem: Environmental > Aquatic > Marine >... | reverse complement strand
TGCTCTGTCACAGGACTGTCGGTAATAAAACGATAACCAGCAGAAAAATCTACATCTCTGATAGTCATAGATTTTAATATTCTAATATTATGTGCGTTTTCCTTGTCTGCAATAGCCTTGGCGTCTTCTAAGTTGTTTACAGGAACTCCACGAGTACCAATAGGTACATCGGTTCCTGAGTTTGGAGAAGACGGGTCTACGCACACTTCACCATTGTAAGCCGCCGCAAGGACAGTTGACAAGTCTTGTAGTCCTGCAGAGTTAGCACTACGTACTGACACTTGGTTTACGTTTACTACATCACCTACATTTGAGTTTGCACCAACTAAGTTAACAGCATATTGCCCGTCTTCAAACGTAACAGTATAACCATTAATAATCTCAATAACACGAGCAAGCGTAACGCCTCCTACTGTAAGACTTGTGTTATGATTATGAGTAGTAGGAAAAGTCATCCCTGCAGGATCGTCTTGCAAGTCATTTAGTGTTTGCCGAAAAGTATCAAGATTTAATTGGCGAATTTCAGTAGGGGTGCTTTGAATTAACGTAAGATCCGCTTTCGGTACGTTAATTATTTTTTGACCCCAGTCAATAGTAATTGCCATAAATCACCTCGATGTACTATGCCCCATTGAAGATGCCATTACTGACACTACTTGAGTTCTAAGAGCATTAATTTCTTGTTGTAGTTGAACTACTGATTTTCGTAGTCCGTCGTTTTCTGTTTTAAATTCGTCTATTCTAGATCTTTCTAAAATAAGAGCTTGATGTAATGAATTTATATTATTACGATTGATAATTTCTTGTTCTGAAAGAATTGCCATTATTGATCAAGCTCCTGATTCACTGCCAAAGAAAACCCTGAAGAAGTAAGAGTACCTGTACTAGTAAATGTTTTATAAAATGGGGCAACACTTGAGTTTCTTACTCGAATAAATAAATTCTTGTTACCAGTAAAATTAATGCTATCAGAGTAGCTAGTAGTTCCAGAAATTAACACATTAGCAAGAACAACAGAGTCTGTTTCATTAACGATATAAAGTCTGCTTCCGTCTACTATATTGGTAATGCTTAAGGGAACTGCGTTATTAATAACAGTACTAGCCCCTAGATCATTAGAAACAGTAGGCGTGTCGCCTCCGTTAGTAACGTTTATAGTAACCAATCCATTACTTGCGTTACTCACAGCCGCACTAGCTGAAGTTCCATAACCTGAAAACTTAAAATTGTCAAAATTGTAAGTTCCCGGACTAGTAATTTCAATAGCATGTCCTGCAACACCGGATTGCGTAAATTGCATATTTGTTAAATTAGCTATATCAGCTGTACTTGCAGTAGTGATAGTAGCAGTGTTTATAAGGGAAGCTGTTACAACTTCCGTATTATCAAAAGTAGCACCGCCTATTGTTAGCGTTTCTACATCTAAAAGAGAATTATTTATTGTAGAAGATGAATTAAAACCAGCAGATTTAAAATTATTTAAAGTTGCTCCAGATAATAATAAAACTCCTGCGGTACCTGTAGTTTCAAATACAGGGCGAGTATCGCTAACTGCAGTACTTCCTAGCCCTGTTAGTGACGCACCTATTGTTATATCAGTAGAGGCGTTACCTAAATCTATTAATATCCCTGAATCACCGGACGAAAAAAAGCCATCTCTAAACAAAACAATGTTTTCACTGTCGCTAAATGTACAGCTTACAGTAGTAGGCGTGGCAGAGTTGCCTGTTCTTCCAAAATTAAGTTTACCATTACATTCAATTGTAGGAGCAAGACCAGTTACTACCCCATATCTGTTATTAACTGTGTTTTGATCAAATTCTAAAAAGTCTAAAAAAGTTCCATCGGTGCCACTAATGTTAAGCCCTTCGCCAACATCAATAGCGTCCATAGCAAGGTTTTCAGATTTTGCTCCGCCAGTTACAAATTGGGCTAAAACTGCAAAAAAGTCTATACCGGTAAGCGCGGGGTTGCCTGCGGTACTAAAACGGTAGTTAGCATCTGATGGATTAATTGGAACAATCAAGTAACCGCCTTGAGCGGGATACCCAGAAAAAGAGCTGTTGGTTGAAGTCGAACCCGCAATATTATACGAAAAGTAGTTAGCATTGCTAGAGCCTATTCTAACTTCTACACCATAGGTTGTATTTAAATCTCCAAAGTCAGCAACATAAACTTTGCAAAACCAAAGAGAGTTTGGGTCTGTATTAAAAGAAAGAGCTCCGCTACCGGGATCGTAATCTAGACCCGCACGGCCATTTGTAGAGGTAATTCTTTTATTTACAGCATTGGTTCCTTGATATCTTAACTGAGGTTCTGCATTTGTTTGTCCACCTACGTTAATGCCTCCCCAGCCAGTAGCTGTATCTGCGGAGTTTACTCGTGTGCCACGAAAGTCAACTGAAGCAACCATTTAAAGTACTCCTAAAATAAAAAAATAATAGGGGCCTTTCGACCCCTGGTTGTTAGATTAAGCGTCTGTTGTACGAATTGCGGTAGTAGAACCGCCAGCATTCGTCAAAGTACCTGTAGTCTCAAACGTCTTAATTGGGCTTGTTCCGCCATCACGTACTCGTATAAACAAGCTACGATCTACATTGTAAACTACAGTAAACGTTGCTGTAGTGTTATAAGGCTTAGCTTCACCTGTTCCAGTTCCTGCACCAGTAGCTGTAAATACTACACCTAGAGTGTTAGATCCTGCACCAATAAGAGTAAAGTCAGTTGTGCCTACGCTAGTAATAACGTATTCTACACCGTTTACAAAGTTTCCTGCTGTAACAGCAACTGCATCTGCAAGTTCATCAATGTAAGTAATGTAAACATTGTTACTAATTGCAGCACCATCATTCTCGTCAACTCCAGAGAAGTCATAAGAACTTGTTAAAGTAAACGTGCTTCCTGTGAAGCTAGTGTAAGGCAAGAAAACATCAAAGCCTGAATCGTTTACAACACGAATAGTTCCTGAAGCAGGAGTATCTGAAGGAATAGACGTTCCTACAACAACAGAAGTTTCTGCGGAGCCAGTAAGTGCGGTAGCTAGCGTAAATTGATCTTTGTCAATAGAAGAAGCACCGCTATCACGAGTAACGAGTACTCTGTCTTCGCCAGTAATTAATCCACTTACTGTAAACGTAACATTGTTTGGTGGACTAACAACAGTGTTTGACAAATCTGTAACACTATCGGTAGCTTTAAGATCTACAGCACGAACACCAAAACCGTATGCACCAAGAAGCGCAGTTCCAGTAGAAGCACCAGCAATAACGCTAGGAACAGTACGAGAAGTATTTGCACTAACTGTTGCAGTAGCTCCTCCGTTACCTGTAATAGTACCTGAGCTAGGTGCTGAACCTGTTAGTACTTGAATCCAAACCTTAGTAGCCGCCGTTGTTGAATCTACTGCAAGAACTTGACCAGTTCCGCCAGTCCAACTTAAAGATTCTGGTTCTACAAAAGTACCACCAGTTTGACTAACAGTTAATTCGTTAGTAACTCCACGGAATACATCTCCGTCAAGCCCCATAATAGTTTGAGCAGTACCACGACGTGTAAACCACTTAGAGTATTCGTAAAGCTGGTTAATAGCGGCACCACCGATGTTCCACTCAATGTAGAAATCTTCAGGTGAGCCATCTGCTTGAACATCAATTTCTACGTAGCCTTCAGTTTTAGAAAAGCCATAAGCGGCAACTGTGCCAACTGCTGTTTGGTTGTTTAAATCGTCTGCTTGAGACAACGCAAGTACGTTGTTACCACGGGCAGAACCATTAATTGAAAATTCTGAATAGGTTTTACCAAATTCACGAGAAAGACCAATAAGACGACGACCGTCTGTATCTGAACCGCCTGATCTTACTTTTACCATAAATCGGTGAGAAATACCTTGGTTTGCATCATTGTTGAAACCAGCGGGTGAATATGAATTCCAAAAATCGTCTACAATAAGAGCGCCATTTTGAAGAACATTAATATATGTTGCGTTACCAAAGTTAACGATACCGTCATAGATATCATTACCGTTTGCTTGGATAATAGAGCCGTCAAAGAGGTGTTGAGCCGCTGTGTCGTCAATGTTAAATCCATTAAGCAGAGTAATAATGTTATCTGTCGAGCGATCCGATGGTGTTAAACTTGAAATATCAAGTAAATCATCACCCGAAGCCGCTTGATCATCAGCGAAGTCTTGCAACGCTCTGTGGAATTCGATAACTGTGGCATAGCTAGGTGAAGCACCACCGTGCGTGTCACCTATATAGCGAATATCGCCATTGGCCGCAATTGACCAGTCTGTAGCTACAAAAGCCATGAGTTAATCTCCTATAGGGTTATAGATTGTAATTTGCTAGCAATTAAAGTTGTTAAGTTTGTACCATCAAAATCCTGATAAAATTCATCAGAATTAGAAGTAACATATCTATATAGAGTCAAAGTATCGTTATTGTATTGATAAGTATAAACATCACCGCCTACCAGCTGGGTATTTAACGATGGTGTTGATGAGAAAGCAGTAGCAAGAGTAATCCAGTCTAAACCACCTCCGGCGGGGCCTTCTGCACCTTGTGCACCCACTCTTGCCAGTTCTATTTGATAAGCAGGAGCACTTGTATTTAGCTCAAATTTATAAGAAGCCATAATACCTCCTAAGCTAATTATTCTTCTATAGAGTGATCGATTAATGAAAAAGGGGCTATAAAAACCCCTTATATATCATTAAGCTAGGTTACCAATTTTAACACGAATAACGCTACTAGCATCTCTAATTTCAATACGATTATTTGTACCGTTAAAATTAATAGAGTTTGCACCAGTACCATTAGATATAGTGTTAAGTTTAGACCATGCAGATCCTGTATAAGACCACATTTGATCTGTTCTAATATGCCAATAGATGTCATTGGCTTGAACAGCAGAGCCTTTAACAACAAGAACTAAAGCAGACTTATTAGCATCACTGGCAATAGCAACTGCAGTATCAATAGCTACAGTAGCACCAGAATCACCTTCTTCTCCTTTTGTACCTATTTGCCCAGTTACGCCTTTGTTACCTTTAGCACCTGTTTGTCCTTGAGCACCTTTCTGACCTGTTTGGCCTTGGTCACCCTTAGCACCTTGGGCACCTTGAGCACCTTTCTGACCAGTGTCACCTTTTTGACCAGTGGCACCTTTTTGACCAGTAGTACCTTTTTGACCTTGGGCACCTTGGGCACCTTTTTGACCTTGAGCACCTTTCTGACCTTGGGCACCTTGAGCACCTTTTTGACCTGTTTGGCCTTGGTTACCCTTAGCACCCTGAGCACCCTGAGCTCCTTTTTGACCAGTGTCACCTTTTTGACCAGTGGCACCTTTTTGACCTTGAGCACCTTTCTGACCTTGAGCACCTTGAGCACCTTTCTGACCCGTTTGGCCTTTCTGACCTTGAGCACCTTGAGCACCTTTCTGACCCGTTTGGCCTTTTTGGCCCTGAGCACCTTGAGCGCCTTTCTGACCAGTGTCACCTTTTTGACCAGTAGCACCTTTTTGACCAGTAGTACCTTTGTTACCCTGAGCACCTTGAGCACCTTTCTGACCCGTTTGGCCTTTCTGACCTTGAGCACCTTGAGCACCTTTATCACCAGTAACGCCTTTCTGACCAGTAGCACCTTTTTGTCCAGTGTTACCTTTATTACCTTGTGCACCTTGTGCACCTTTTTGACCTTGCGCGCCTTTGTTACCCTGAGCACCTTGTGCACCTTTCTGACCCGTTTGGCCTTTTTGGCCCTGAGCACCTTGAGCACCCTTCTGTCCGGTATCACCCTTCTGTCCAGTAGCACCTTTTTGACCAGTTGTACCCTTATTACCTTGGGCACCTTGTGCACCTTTTTGACCTTGAGTACCTTTAATACCTTGGGCACCTTGTGCACCCTTCTGACCAGTAGTACCTTTTTGGCCTTGGGCACCTTGGGCACCTTTCTGTCCAGTTACACCCTTTTGTCCAGTGTCACCTTTTTGACCAGTAGTACCTTTGTTACCCTGAGCACCTTGAGCACCTTTCTGACCTTGAGTACCTTTAATACCTTGGGCACCTTGTGCACCCTTTTGACCAGTAGTACCTTTTTGGCCTTGGGCACCTTGGGCACCTTTCTGTCCGGTTACACCCTTCTGTCCGGTATCACCCTTCTGTCCAGTGTTACCCTTGTTACCTTGGGCACCCTGTGCACCTTTCTGGCCTTGAGCACCCTTGTTACCTTGGGCACCTTGTGCACCTTTTTGTCCAGTATTACCCTTGTTACCTTGAGCACCCTGTGCACCTTTCTGACCAGTAGTACCTTTAATACCCTGAGCGCCTTGTGCACCTTTATCACCAGTAACACCTTTCTGTCCGGTATCACCCTTTTGTCCGGTATTACCTTTGTTACCTTGGGCACCTTGAGCACCTTTCTGACCTTGAGTACCTTTAATACCTTGGGCACCTTGAGCACCTTTTTGACCTAGGTTACCTTTGTTACCCTGAGCACCTTGTGCGCCTTTATCACCAGTTACACCCTTTTGTCCGGTATCACCCTTCTGTCCAGTAGCACCCTTCTGACCTTGTGCGCCTTGTGCACCCTTTTGACCTTGAGTACCTTTAATACCTTGGGCACCTTGAGCACCTTTTTGACCAGTTGTACCCTTATTACCTTGGGCACCTTGTGCGCCTTTTTGTCCAGTATCTCCTTTTTGTCCTGCATCACCTTCTACGCCTTGTACACCTTTAACGCCTTGTACACCCTTAGTGCCTTTAGCACCAGTTGGTCCCTGAGCGCCTTCTACAGTGAAGGGATTAGTAAAAGAAGAAGCAGTAATACTAGAAGGATTTGATTCAATAGCATAAATCTGCCATCTAATAGCAGTTACGCCGCCGGGCACGTTAGTAGCATTTGGCCACCAGAAATAAGTTCCACCATTAGTAGCAAACTGGTTAGAAGCACCGGGGGATCCCGTAGGTACAAGATTAGAAGCACTATAAGTAATAGGAGCATTAGTGTAGTAAGGGAAGTTAGTTTCACCATTGTTGCCGGGAGAACCTTGTAATCCTTGTCCTCCTTTTAATCCAGCATCACCTTTAGTACCCGTGTCACCTGTAACCCCTTTAAGGCCTGTAGCACCTTTCTGACCACTAATACCTTTGACACCTTGTGCGCCTTGAATACCTTTAAGGCCTTTATCACCAGTGTCACCTTTTTGACCAGTGGCGCCTTTTTGACCTAAAGTACCCTTAATGCCCTTCTGTCCTTGAGCGCCTTTGTCACCAGTAGCGCCCTTGTCACCTTGAGCGCCTTGAACACCTTTTTGTCCTTGGTCACCCTTAATGCCTTGAGCACCTTGTACACCTTTTTGTCCGGTATCGCCTTTTTGTCCAGTAGTACCTTTCTGACCTTGAGTACCTTTAACACCTTGGTCACCTTGTACACCTTTTTGTCCAGTGTCACCTTTTTGACCAGTAGTACCTTTTTGACCTTGGGCACCTTGCGCACCTTTTTGACCTAGAGTACCTTTAATACCTTGGTCTCCGGTAACACCTTTTTGTCCAGTAGTACCTTTTTGACCTTGGGCACCTTGTGCACCTTTTTGGCCTAAAGTACCTTTAATGCCTTGATCGCCAGTAGTACCCTTATCACCGGTAGTACCTTTGTCACCTTGATCACCCGTAGTACCTTTTTGACCTAAAGTACCTTTAATGCCTTGGTCGCCTTTAGTACCGGTAGTACCTTTTTGACCTTGGGCACCTTGCGCACCTTTTTGGCCTAAAGTACCTTTAATGCCTTGATCGCCAGTAGTACCCTTATCACCTGTAGTACCCTTATCGCCCTGTGCACCCTTAACGCCACCTAGCCCTTTAAGACCCTTAACGCCTTGGTCACCTTTAGTACCGGTAGTACCTTTTTGACCTTGGGCACCTTGTGCACCTTTTTGGCCTAAAGTACCTTTAATGCCTTGGTCTCCGGTAACGCCTTTGTCACCTGTAGTACCCTTATCACCCTGTGCACCCTTAACGCCACCTAGTCCTTTAAGACCCTTAACGCCTTGGTCACCTTTAGTTCCCTGATCACCTTTGTTACCTTGGTCACCTGTAATACCTTTTTGTCCAGTAGTACCCTTCTGACCAGTAGCACCTTTAGCCCCTTGCTCGCCTTGGACACCTTTTTGTCCTTGGTCGCCTTTGTCGCCAGTAGAACCTTTTTGACCTTGGGCGCCTTGTGCACCTTTTTGACCTAAAGTACCTTTAATGCCTTGGTCACCAGTGACACCTTTGTCACCTGTTGTACCTTTATCGCCTTGAGAACCTTTAACGCCAACTAAGCCTTTAATGCCTTTAGCGCCTTGGTCACCCTTAGCTCCTTGATCACCTTTGTTACCTTGGTCACCTGTAATACCTTTTTGACCAGTATCACCCTTGTCTCCAGTAATACCTTTAACACCCTTGTCACCGGTATCACCTTTGTCACCTGTACTACCTTTATCACCTGTTGTACCTTTAGCACCAGTATCACCTTTAGCACCTTGGTCACCAGTAGTACCTTTATCACCTGTAGTACCTTTAGCACCGGTTGTACCCTTAGCACCAGTATCACCCTTAGCGCCTTGGTCACCAGTGACACCTTTGTCACCTGTTGTACCTTTGTCACCTGTTGTACCTTTAGCACCTGTCGTACCTTTTGTACCAGTATCGCCCTTAGCGCCTTGGTCACCTGTAGTGCCCTTATCTCCAGTGATACCTTTGGCACCTGTCGTACCTTTTGTACCGGTATCACCTTTAACGCCTTGGTTGCCCTGTGGTCCTTGAAGACCTTTTAAACCTTTTTCACCTGTAGATCCTTTAGCACCGGTATCACCTTTGTTTCCGTATTTTGCACCAGAAACAGGCACAGAAAACTCATAAGTTACAGCACTAAATCGGGGTATTTTAACAGCAATTTCAACAGTAATTCTACCATCAACACTAAAACCGTTTGTATCTAAGTCAAGAAAGTTATCTCCTGAATTAAAAGCAGTTTCTGTAACGGTGTAAGTACCTGTATTAGTAACGCCTACTACCCACCACTTGTTATCGTCAAGTGTGCCTACTGGATTAAAGTCTTGTCTTTCAAAAACAATTGAGTTTTTACGAACTTCAAAACGAGTATTACTATCAGTAGCAGTGTATGTGCCGTTAGATTGTTCTTGATAAATAATTGCACCAGTATCAAAAGCACCTACAATGCCTGCAGTAGCTTCTAATAATATAGTAACAGGGCCAATTGAATTTGACCATGAAGATTTACGACCGTTTAAGTTAACAACTCTAACTCGGAAATATATACTATCAGTAGGATTTCCGGGAGTGTAGGTAAATGATTCGTTTCTTGTGGTAGCTATCTGAAACCATTTATCCGGATCAGAACTACCGCCAAGTTGGGCTTCTATTTCATAGTGATCAAATAAAGCGGCATCTTCTGCTTCTTCCCATCTTAGAAATATATTTTGATCTTCTGTGTTTACATAGTAGCCATATACTGTACTATTAGACAAGTCAGCTTCAGGAATAGAACTGTTACTTAACGATATAGGTTGAACTGAGAAGTCTACATGGGGAGGATAATCACTAAACTGATCATCTGCAACGTTCCAAGCTAAATCACTAGTATTGACCTTTACAGCTTCTACTTGAACGGAAAAGTTTTCGTCAATACTAACACTTCGAACTAGTGCTATGTCATTTGCGTCAGTTAAATCATTAATAACTGAATTAAACTTAATATGATCGCCGGGTTCTAGTTTGTAGCCTTCACCAAATATAGCAAACTCATATAATACTGCTCTTCTAGATTCTCTAACTGTTTGTTCAGCACGAGCAAGAGCATGATAAGGATCACTAATAGTGTCTGCACTTATAGACGTGTTTAAAATTATATTTTGATCTTCAACAAGATAGGCATCGTGAATCGCAGAGCCTGTGGGAGGCCATGTTGCCGTATCACCTTTAAAGTCTTCTTGTTCATTACTGTATCGTACAGTACATTGATTTAATCTAGTTTGAATATCTGGATAAGTTATTTTTATCTCTGTTGACTTTAAAATGTCATCAGTAATAGTTAAAGTACTAGTAGCATCGTTTAAGAGTTCTGTTTGAGTTGCAAAATAAGTTAAATTTAACTTATATTTATCTTCAGAATAAACTAAGTCTGCATTTCCCATTGAAAACAAAATATCATCAATATTGTCTCTAACAGGTGCTGAAGGATCTAGTGTCGTATTGCACTCGTATAAAGGCAAGGCATCTTCGCCTGTAGTTGCTGAGACCCAAAAAGAAGTTACTTGTCCATCAGTCCATACGGTAGCGGTAGTAATAGGATCCGCACCGCCGTTAATGTTGACATTACTAATATTAACTCGATAAGTTTGAGAGTTAACGTCAAAATAAACATTGTTTATATTAAAGCTATACCAGCCAACACTTTCTGAATACAAAAATACTATGTCTGCGCCGGGTTCAATATCCTGTACAGTTTCATCAGGTACTACTAAATAGGTATTGCCTCTAGGAGATGCCGCTCTATAGCCTGTTCTTTTTTCCCAAACTTTTCCCCTTCTTACAATAGCTCCTAAACCATTTGCGGGGTTTACTGAGGAAGAACACAATTGTGCCGCATTGTAAAAAGATTCTAAGTCTATATCGCCAATTGCTATATTTGCGCCATACTCTGCAGTTAAATAGTCTATAAGAATTAAAGCAGGATTGGTTGAATAATTTTTAGTGCCTGTTCTGTCGTATGTATAATTTCCTGAATTTTCTACGATAGTTGGTATCTTTAAACCTTCTACATAAAAAGTAAGATCAGGAACTCCACTGTATTGTGGATCGTCTCTGTTTAAGTAGTATACTACACTAGCATACGCGCACTCAGTAAATCTAGAATTGCTATTAAAACCATTTGCAACAGCCATTGGATCTGCGGTTCCACCTTCAGTGTGAACTACAATTCTATGACCGCCTTTGTTATCTTTTATAAATTCGGAATCATCCCAATCAAGGTCATCTACTTCTACGTTTACAACCGATTGAATTCCACCTTGACATATAGCGTATTGAGCGCCTAAAAACTCATTCTTTGGTTTGCTAGGATTTTTACTAGAGCTTAAACCAAATACGTAAGCTTCACCATCTGCACCTGTTTGTGTTGAATGCGTGTAACTACCATTAACTTGTACTTCTGAAAGAGTACTGCCTACTTTAGTTCTTCCGTAACATATTGGAAGTGAGCGCGCTTTTGCTTGAACAGAAAGTTCAAAACCTTTTCTCTTTTCAGCTTCTCTTTCTGCTCTTTTCTTTGCTTTTCGTTGTTGGGTATAAGAATAAACTGCTGAAATTACAGCTATAATTGCTTGTGGCCAAATCATACCTTACCCCACCTAAGTTCTATGTTGGAAACCTCAAAAAGAATTCTATCAAAACAAGTATCTGTTGCATCAATCTGTCGTTGAGTATCTTTATCTGTTCTTCTGTCTGTTGTTCTATCTAAAGCTCCAAAAGGTGAAGAGCAATCTATTATTGCATCTTTACTACCTTCACTCGGGTTTGTTTCAATACGAGTAGCATCTATTCTTCCCTTATATACTATATCTAAATTTGCAGTATCATCATTTACCCCTAACCTTACAGTTACTGGAGTACCTACTGCATTAGCTTCAAATTCATCTTTATATGTATTTTGGTAATCAGTTATTTTAATTCGATATGTTTCTCGATTAACATTAGAAGTAAGCTGTGGAGGACTAAACTCAACTAGCCCTCCATCAGAAATGTAGGTATCTGGACCTACAACAACATTATAAGGAAGGTTTGTTAATCTAATCGTACCTGAAGCAAACTCCATGTCAAGCAATAAAAACGGGTCACAAACATCACTTGTGATTGCTGTCATAATTGATGCTGGAGTATTTTTCATGTTAAAGTGCCTCGATTAAGTTTATAGTTCCTGCTTCGGATAAAACACCATCGGTAAATATAATACCGTTAATATTAGTTACATCTCTATAAGCTGAAAGAGTTATATTGTCTGTACTATCTCGATACAATACAGAAGTAGCCGCCGGAACAGAAGATCTTAAGGAAGGATATATACTTATGTCACCAGTACCTGAGTAGGTTGCAGTAACTAAATAAATTTTATTATGATTTCCAAACTTAATAAATCTACCTTTTGAAATAGTACCGTTAGCTCCTGTAAGTGTAACAGTAGAATCATTTGCAGAATGAACTCCACTAGTTGTAACCGCAGAAGTTGAAGTTCCTTGCGAAATAGTTTCTCCTCTAGAATTTAACTGAGGCATTTCCATAGTGAGTAAATCGTGAAATGTAGAAACAGTATCAGCAAGAAAACTAGAAGCGTCGGTCATTGTAACTCCAAATTCGAGTTCCCATCTTTGAGCACCCTGCCTTACTCTACGGGTTTTCAACGTTACCGTATCCGCAGAGAAAGCAGGTTCATTAGATGTAATTCGAAAGGGAGCGACTATATCTTGACCTTCAAATTGATATGTCGCCATTTAATTCTCCTTACTTTTAATTACCTTTTTCGACATTATATTGATTTACACCAGTAGCTATTTGTGGTAGCATAGTGAAGATTTCTTTCTTGGTTTGACGAGAGATATCACCAGTCACATTAATGCTAACATTTTGTTGTTGTGACATATTTTTAGATTTATCCATATTGTCAAACAAGTTAGATTGTTGACGCTTGTTAAGAATCATTTCACCGCCGTGAACAATAGCAGGAACAGGGCCACCACCGGGAACTATACCACCATCATTGAAGAATCCTCCAATTGCGCTGAAAAGACCACCGATACCGCCACCGCCGCCACCGCCGCTAAATAGGCTCGTAAGGCCGCTAAATGCACCTTTTAAACCGCCAAGTAAGCCACCGAAAACTCCGCTAAGACTACTGGGCAGTGAGCTAAAGATTCCACTAATGCTACCAGTAAACTTTTCAAAGATTGCGCCGAATGGACCTGCCGCCTCCTCACCGTCTACTAAACCGCCTGTTTCAAAGTTAGGTTGATCAATATTTAAGAAGTCGTCGTCCGTTGCTATAGGAGGTAATCCTAAATTTGCAAGACCGCCTGTTTCAAAGTCAGGTTGATCGATATTTAAGAAGTCGTCGTCCGTTGCTATAGGGGGTAATCCACCACCAGAGCCGCCTCCGAACGCTCCTACAATTCTTACAAACATTGGGTTTGCGATTGTACCTAGTTCAGTAACGGCAGAATCTAGAGTGCCGCCAATTGAGCTACCAATGTCAAATCCGCCCAAACCTAGTTTAGTAAACAATTTTTCAAGAGTAGTTCCTATGCCGCTTAATTGCCCGCTTTCAGTATTAAAGATACCTTGGGTTATACCACCAGCTAAAGTATCTAGGACAGTACCTGTAAAGCTATCAAGAATACCTTTAGCAAATCCTTCAAGGTTTAATTCGCCTTTAAGAAGACCCGCTATACCGCCTTGGGTTTCACTTTTAAAGCTTTGTAAACTAGCTTGAGCAAGTTGATTTATAGCCTCAATCTGGCGTTCTGCTATTTCCTTATTTTCGTTTAGCAGTATACCTAATTCACCAAGCTCCTTAATAATGTCCTTATTAAGGATAGCTAGTTGAGTTGTTAATTCAAGACTAGCTTCCTCCCCTGCTTCTGCAATCTTGCTTTCTACCTTTGCTCTAGATTCATTAAGAGACAAAAGCCTTTTAGTAAGATCAAGTCCTTCTTTAGTGCTGGGATTAAGTGCCGCTTCAAGGTCTTTAGTATCAAATTTAACATTGCCAAAATCTATTGACGCAATCGCATCAGCTAAATTTGCGGGTGTTAAAATTTCAGCATTTGGGTTAGGAGCCTGATCACCGAATCCCGTTAAATTTGAAACGCCTTTTTCTAGAAAACCAAGTAAGTTTTGAAGAACATCTTTAACAGTATCGTAGCCTTCTCCTAGGTTTTCTGCTAACAGCCCATCTAATTGATTTAACAAATCTTTAAGTCCAGATGTAAATCCTGAAAATGAAGTTCCAGAAGTATCTCCTACACTGCCTCCATCACTAAAACCCGGAATCCTTCCAGTATTGTTTAGGCTTTCTAAGAAACCACGATGCTTATCAGCTACTGAAGTCTTAACAACAAATTCACCGTTAGACAACATAGCAGGAATTGAGTCAGAAGTAGGCCCACCGGATCCAAATACAGAACCTCCTGTAGCAAATCCCGTGTCACTCATAGCGTAAGACATTAGAGCACTCTGAGCGTCTACGAAGCGGTTTAAGAACGATTGAGTCATTTCGTTAATGTAGTCAGCTCGCCCCTCTTCAGCAGCGTAATACTCAAAAATGCCCACTTTTGCTTGGGCCTCTATGAGATCTTTTGTAAACTGGCTCTGTTCAGTTACAATGTCGTATATAGGATTAAGAGACATTCCTCTAAAACTAGGATTACTACTGTCTCCATTTTGATTTACCATATAATCATTTACGAAATCAAGCGCAAATCCACCATCGATAGAGTTAAGATGGTCGCCAACGTCTGCTGGCTTACTAAAAACCTGCGTGGCCATCCTTGCGTAGTCAAATGGGTAACTAGTAATATAACTCAATAAGCTGAAACCAAGAGCTTTTCGATAATCGAAGGAGTCTGTAATAGGAACTCCTGCAGGCCCTACTACGTTATCAAACGCCTTTAAAGCGCTTGCACTAGCAGTTGATTCTTCATAGAAGTCACCGGGTTTTTTAGAGAAACTCTCTATCATCAGTGCCATTTTATTTATTCTAAAGTCGCCTAGAGGCCCTTCACTATTTGCTACAAGGCGTCTATTTACATCACGCATATGCCCAATTTCATGAGCAATAACTGCAGCGCGTTCTAGAATACTTGCTATCGAATCACTTTCACTTATTTTTGGAAGCTTTAATTCAGGTGCGATTTTTGGAGAAAGACCACCATCGCTCTCTCTTGGTTTATAGTTACCAACATAATTATAATAAGCGTCATATGGATCATCACCGTATACTACGTTATAAAGGCCAGTTGACAATCCTGTTCTTTTAGAATCTAATAGTATTTCTTCTTCAACAAAATTATTTATTGCTTCGATAAGCTCTGTTTTTGTAGTAGCATCTACTACCTTCTTATTTAGATTATCATAGGTTGATACGCCACCAAAAAGATCTCTTATATCCTTAGTGTACTTTGCCGGACCTGTATACCCTTCCGGGGGCATAACTAATCCACCCAAGGCATATCCCGGTAAACTACCTGTTCTATTTAAGTACTCTAAAATGTCTTTGTTTTTACTTGTAGACCTGCTATTAACAACGTATTCGCCATTTGAAAGCATAGCTGGAATTGAATCAGAGGTTCCTGTTCCTTTTCCACGTACCATACCACCGCTAGCAAATCGATTTAACTGATCAGGACCAGTAGGATTTGAAGTTACAAAGTTAAGAAGTCCGTTTCTAATAGCAGTTGCAATATCTGAACCTAGCGTAGTAACCCAGCTTATACCTTCGTATATCGCGTCACTGATGTCCTTACCTAGCTGTTTAGCCCAAGTAACTCCTTCAAATATAGCACCACCAAGCCATTTACCGGCTTGTTGAAATATGCTATCATCGCTAAATGCATAATCTAATAAAGCAGTTACTGCCGCGCCAAGCGCAATCGGTATTGCATTAAGTAAAGCAAAAGTACCAGCAAATGCGGCGGCTTGTGCTAAAACACTACCTGCGATTATAGCAGTTCTGTATAACGCCGCACCTGTTGCGCTTGCTGTAACTATTGCCGCTCTTTGAATAGCGCTTACTAAAACAAAGGTAGCAATAAGTGAAGCCCTAACCGCTATGCCAAATAGTCCAAGAAAAAAGGCGCGAACAGGAGCAAGAAAAGAGCTAGCAAGTACTGCGGTGACAGCCCTTTTTAAAGGAAGAAAAAACGCTTTAAAAATAATAGGGGTTAATTTTGCAAATATGCTAATGAATATGCCATTAAGAGCAAAAGTTATAAGAGTTGCAAAAACCCTGAAAATAGCATTACCAATAGACGCACCGACGATTGCGCCAATTTGAGAACCTAAAAGTATAGTGATAAATGATTCACCAGCATTAAATCCAAAACTTTTTGCTAAGTCACTAAAAACACCGGCAGTCAAGAAGGAACCGAGAGTTCCTCCTACAACCCCGCCAACTTGACCAAAGGCAAGAACGGATCTGCTTATTGCATCTCGTAATCTTGAAACTGGGCCATCAAGTAGTTGTGAGGTTAATTGAAGAGTCTTTTGGTTTTCTCTAATTTGAGTTAAAAGGCCTTTTCGCCTAATACCCCGTTCATCTGTAAACCCTTTTGTAAGTATATCATTTTTTCTAACTTCTAGATCTGCTAGTTGTTGGTTTAATGATGCTCTGTCTCTTACAGTATTTTGAAGTCTAATCTTTTCGTTAGCAAAAGCTTCACTTACGCCGCCAAGCTCTGCTTGTAAACGTTCCGTTTCTGCTTGTAATGGTAAAATTTGGCTTTGTGCAAGTCTTGATTGAAACACATCTCCAACAGCATTACCTGCTCCTAAAGCAGTTGTGCCAAGCGGGTTTAAGAGAGTATTGCCAGCACCTTTTAGTCCTGAAAAAAGGGTTTTTAACCCAAAAAGGAAAAAGGGTAAAGCGGTAGCAAGCTCTACTATATTTTTAGAAGCAAAATCTAAAGCCTCTTTGATAGGCTGAAGTGGCGAAAGCGCCGCCGCACCGCTAGCAATAGAGCTAATTCCATCTGCTATTGTAAATAATAAATTTTCTTGATTTCTTAAAATTTCAGCGATAATACCATTTTCGCCAGCCCTTTGAATGTCAAAGTTAGATGCAAAACCTGCAAAATAAGCGGCAATTACTCCAACAAAGGCTGTTGCAATTTTAGCGCCTAAACTCCCAGCTAATCCGCCAGCAACTAATAATCCTGCAAAACCTACTACAAAAGCAAGAGAAATTGCGCGAGCAATACCCTCAATAGTACCAGCAGTAATAGTTCTAACTACCTTAGCAATAACTTTTCCAGCTCTTGAAAATAAACCAGATAAACCAGAATCTGTATCTGATGTGGAATTATCTAAGGAAGACTTAACAGAGCTTCCTAGTTCTGAAAATAACTTGGCATATTTTTGAGTAAAACTTTTTGTAGGGCTAATTCCTTTATTTAAATTTTTACTGTAGTCTACTACCCCATCTACCATGTCCGGAAAAGTAGAGTTACCTACGACTTCAATAAACAAGTCAAAAAATATTCCAGCAATATCGCTAGCCCAAGACTTTACGATCGCAGTACCCTTTGCTAGTTTACTAGAAACGTCTACTACGCCATCTACTAATTTTTGGAAAGTAGCGAGAGCAGTTGTTCCAAAGTTAGTAAAGGCATTATCAAAACCAAGTCTAAATAATAAAAATTCTGTTTGTAAAACTCTAATCTGTACTGAAAGATTTCTTAGGAAGTTAGCAATAGAGCTTCCAATGCTTTCAATAAAGCTTCCTACTCGTCCATTACCTGAAATAGTAGTAAATACACGGTTAAGCTCAATCCCGATGTTTCTACCTGCATTCCCTAAAGAGGTTGAAAGGCTTACAGTTAAAGTGTCAAATTCTTTATTGATTTGACCAGCGGAGTTTACAAGCGCGTCTCTTACTACCTCTCCAGTAATTCGCCCCTGCGCGGCAAGCCCCTTAAGCTGACCAATGTCTTTACCTAACTCTTGTGCTAATGCTTGAGCTACTCTAGGTAACCCTTCTAACACGGAGTTTAATTCTTCACCACGTAGCACACCAGAGGCTAAACCTTGCTGTAGCTGAATAATAGCGTTATCAATTGTAGCGGCAGAACCCCCTCCAATTTTACCAGCCTTGATTAAGGTTTCGGTAAGAGCTAAGGCTTCTTCATTACTTGCTTTTGTGTTTAGCGCCAAACTAGAGTACAGGTTAATAGTAGTACTTAGTTGTGCATTTGACCTTCTTGAAACAGCAAACAATTTAGCCTGTTGAGAAGCTAGCGCACTAGTTCTACCAGTAGTAAGCGCAATACGGTTACTAAGCTCCGTAAATTGAGAGCTTATGCTTGTAATTCCACCAGCGGCTAGTAATCCCCCTAGTGCAATGCTTGTGGTTCGAATAAAACTAGTAATGTTCTTACTAGCTTGCTGTACTACCTTTGAAGTTTTGTCTACTGAGGAGTTCAGCTTTGTTAAATCAGTTCCTACTTTATTAGAAAACTTTGAAATTTCTCGATTTTGTACCTTAAGATTTTTTTCCAATCCTGAAAAAGAAGTAGAAAAAGCATTCTTTAGTTGATTGTCCGCTCTTTTGGCGTTCTCAGGAAGTTGGTCAATTGCATTCAGAATTTTCTTAAGGCTGGCTTCTGCTTGCTTAGAATTACTGCGAATTTCAATTTCTAAGGCCATATTTAAATTCTCCTGTTAAAAAACCCCTAGGCTTTGAGTTCAAATATTGAACACGCCATAGGGGCTTTAATTTTACTTAACTGTTAAAAAAGTTCCACCGGAAGTAGAAAAATAGTTTGATAAAGTTTTTTCTATGAAACGGGGAGGGGCTTGTTGAGAAGACCCTGCGTTTAGTTGTTGAATATAAGGCGTACCGTTAGTTATGTAGAGAGTTTCTACAACCTCTTTTGGTATTGGCCCTAAAGTAACTGGTAATGAAGTCCCGTTACTTTCGGTGTCTACTAAATTTTTAGTTTTATTTAATGACCACGAGCCTCTTGCTCGTCCTGTGTCAACAGGGGTGTTATTTATTAAGTCACTTACAGCCGCGAAAGCGGAAGCTCTTTGAAGCGTATTTATTGCTTCGATAACTTCTTTATCAATAGCGTTTTGTGCTTCTTTAGTACCGCTAACTTTAACTGAAATAGACATTTTATTTCTTCCCTTTTTTACTATGTGCTTTTTCTAGTAGTGCTGCAAAAGGTGACTTTCGGAAGCTTTGTCTCATAGCGTCCTCATCAGATCGTTTTGCATCCCACTCTTTAATTTGCTTTAAGGTAGGAAATATTTCTGGTCCTAATTTCTTTACGCCTTGAGCACCCAAAAGCATTGAAGTTCGATTATCTTCTCTCCACCCAATAGGGCGAGCGTCTAGGTATAAGGCCCAGTTGTTTAATTCTTCAGCTGGCATTTCATTTAATATTACATAAACAGGCATTTTCAAGTGAAAAGCAAGCTCATATAAGAAAAGGTCAGCTGAACTTATGCGTTTCCCTCTTCGGAACTGCCTACACCCATGATTGCTTGAGAAAGGTCAGTTAGCTCCGATACAGGAAAAGAATCTAGCTCGTCATCAGTGAGATCTTCTGCACCAATAACAGCCATGCGAATTACTTTACGAAGGAGTTCAAGATTGTCTCTTTTTTCTTCTGGAAGCTTATTCATCTTCTTGGTTAGGTCTTCAATTTCTCGAGCCGAACCTACAGTAAGGACTTTGATCTCAACTTCTTCACCCATAAAGGGTACTTTTTTTGTAAACTGTTTTCCTAAAAATTCTTTCATTTTCATACCTTATCTACTTATTAAATAAATGTTTGTTATTTTCTTGAAAATCATCTAAAAGCTTGTGCATCTTATTTAGCACGTCTAGAGTTTCAAAAATTTCTTGTCGCTTAGATACGTCATCTTCGCTTATATCGTTATTAAAGTCTTTATAGCGATCAAATGTTTTACGAGAACTAAAATCAATATCTTTTTTCATGTTTCGTAATGTTGTTTGTAATACAAAAGACTTATCAAAAGGTGGTTTATTTTCCATTATATATTATCCTATATAAAATATCGAGAGGGCCAAAAGCCCCCTCGTTATCCCTAATCACGCAGGCAATGCGTAAGTAGAAGTGCTTACATCCGCCTCTAGGCTGAATGGACCATTGAAGTCACCTTCAATAGTAAGAGCCATTGTAGCCTGTAGAGAATCGCTCAAAGAAGGAGAGATCT
>Ga0070754_10001337_pt1 | contig 20051 bp, 30 predicted proteins | sample VirMetDEL_Sep_01_FD_75181 | JGI IMG/M metagenome (GOLD analysis project Ga0070754, IMG submission 75181) | Aqueous microbial communities from the Delaware River and Bay under freshwater to marine salinity gradient to study organic matter... | ecosystem: Environmental > Aquatic > Marine >... | reverse complement strand
ATGGTAGCATGTGGCAGGCAGACTTTAAAGATTCGCCATCAGCACAATGGGAGATCAAAGATGTCAAACGCAAACTCTATAGAGCAGTCGCAAACGTTAACATTCTTGAAGGTATTAGGTTCTACGTTAGTTTTGCTTGTAGTTTCGCATTCGGTGAACTTAAGCTTATGGAGGGATCCGCTAAAATCATCTCTCTTATCGCAAGAGACGAAAACCAACATCTAGCCATTACTCAGAACATTCTGAATAAGTGGAGAGATGGTGATGATCCAGAAATGAAACAGATTGCAAAAGAAGAAGAAGAGTGGGTTTATGCAATGTTTGATCGTGCTGTAAACGAAGAAAAGAAATGGGCAGATTATCTGTTCAAAGATGGCAGTATGATTGGTCTGAATGATAAACTTCTTCAACAATACGTAGAGTGGATTGCAAATAGAAGACTTAAGGCAATTGGGTTAAAGCCCCAATACGATATTTCAGCAAACAATAATCCATTACCTTGGACTCAGCACTGGATTTCCTCTAAAGGTCTCCAGGTGGCACCCCAGGAAACGGAAGTCGAAAGTTATGTAGTTGGTGGAATCAAACAAGATGTGAAAAAGGACACATTTAGTGGTTTCAAACTGTAATAATATAAAAAATCTTTATAGATAGGGGAGAGAGATCTCCCTTTTTTTAATGCCCAAAAATCAACTTACAAAAGACGAAATAAAAGTTCGTGTGTTAAAATTAAAAGATAGATTATATAAAGACCAACCGAGTTGGGATGCCAAAGGACTTGCTCATAAATATCTGAACGAAGTCCTTGATATAATTGATGAGTATAGATATTGACTATGAAAACCCTTGGATGTATAATGAGGTTCCTTTTACCAGTGCTGATATTGGGGACAACTTTGGTTTTGTTTATCTCATTACCAATAAGACCAACAACAGAAAATACATTGGGAGGAAATATCTGTGGCAGTTCAGAACTCCTAAAGGTAAAAAAAGAAAAGTAAAATCGGAATCTGATTGGAAAAACTATTATGGGTCTTGTCCGGAACTTAAAGAAGACATTGACAAATTTGGCAGAGAAAATTTTAGTAGAACTATCTTATCATTACATAAAACAAAGGGCAAAACAAACTATGAGGAGACCAGACAACTCTTCGTCAACAATGTCCTCACAGAAGCACTTGACACAGGAGAACCAGCATTCTACAATTCCAATGTCCTCTCCAGATATTTCCGAAAAGACTACTATGGAAACACAGATTGAACCAGTTCCTTATGTGAGGGAGTGGTGTATTGATCGAATCCATCACCTTGCAGATCATGGTGGAGTAGAGGATCAATTTAATGCAGTTGCTCTTGCAGAAGAGTTTGATGAGTGGATCAACATTCCTGAGGGAACTCAGGAGCTTGATTATCTTTGCTTGGAAGAAGAAGGTTGGGGAGATCAAGAAGTTGATATTCGGTAAACCAAACACTTGACTTTTACTAAATATTAACTTATTATGCAAAATCCCACTCCAAAAGGGTGGGATTTTTGTTATGAGACTTTGATTTGATTTAGAGCCGTGGGCACTGCCCCTGAGAAGGGGAACTTCTCCTTTGCTTATACGGATGTAGAGTTCAACTAATTTTAATGCTTTTTAAAACACTTTCAATTCTTGCTTTTGGTCTTGTCGGTCTGGCACCCGTAACAGCAAAAGCAGCGAGTGGTTGTACCCTCGCATCACATTATGGAGTTGGTGATGGTTATCATGGACAGACCACTGCTAACGGTGAACGGTACAATGCTTATGGAAATTCTGTAGCACATCGATGGATGCCATTTGGTACACGACTTAAAGTTACAAATCAACGAAATGGTAAGTCGGTGATTGTGCGTGTAAATGATCGTGGACCTTATGTTGGTAACAGAGACCTTGACCTGTCTTATGGTGCTTTCTCTACTATTGCTCCTCCAGGGCAAGGTGTTGTAAAAGTTTGTTACACTGAAGTTTGATACATTAATAGAATAATAAATACAGGGGAGTGGTTGCTACTCCCCTTTTTTTATGTTCAATTTTAACTTCGGTAAGAAGAAACCAGATAAGAAGCAGATAATCCTTATAGGCATCGTACTCAGCGGTATCGTAGCAACCCTCTCCCAATGCACAGGAGTGTCCCAGAAGACCCTGTGGGACCTCCTAGACGAGGTACAGAGGACTCTGTTCCCACAGACCATTATCAACGATGTCCTGCTTAAAGACCCTGCTGTGGTGGAGAGCAGAGTCAAGAGAGATGTAGACAGAGCCATAAGAGAATATGAGGACTTGACAAAGGACTCAGAACCACCTAGAGTACCTTTGCCACGGTTGATAGAGAAAGCTCCAGATGAAGCTTTGTGTTACTCTGAAGAGTGTAAAAAACTCGGAGGAGAAATGAGAATCTGTTCTCCATGGCTTGACACCTGTAAAGAGGAGTGATATACTAAACAAGTAAACAACAAGGGCCCATAGTTAAGGGGATATAACTCTCGCCTTCTAAGCGATCATCCCAGGTTCGAATCCTGGTGGGCCTGTTGACAATCAGACTTAAATAGTTTATGATTGTCTTATGCGAAATTGGTGTAGTGGTAACATCCCATCCTTCCAAGTTGGTGTCACGGGTTCGAATCCCGTATTTCGCTCTCCTCTGCGTAGTCTATTGGTAAGGACACCCCGATAAGGGAGTTGGAAATTGGGTTCGATTCCCAACCAGAGGCACATAAAAGACCTTGAGAGTAATCTCTAAACTGTAGGTTGGTTCACCTACACATATTCCCCAATAGTTCAGTGGTAGAACTCAAAACTGTTAATTTTGCTGTCCCTCGTTCGAATCGAGGTTGGGGAGTTCACTGCCATCTAATGCAGTGAAAATCGCATCAAGTGTCTGATGCTGGTGGTGGGCACTCATCACCTTTCGGGAGCATAGCTCAGCGGTAGCAGCGTCTGCTTTACACGCAGAATGTCGGGGGTTCGAATCCCTCTGCTCCCACTTATATAAATACTCCAAAAAGAGTATAATGGAATCACTTTATAAACTACTATCTGATACTCAAGCAAGTCTTTTTGTTCTCTTTCAAAAGACTTGGTTGTATCATTGGGACGTTGTTGGTGATGACTTCAAACAGTTCCATGATTTGTTCGGAGAACAATATGAAGCAATGTTTGGTGAGATTGACAGAATCACTGAACATATGAGATACTTAAATATAAAACCAGTTCCTACTCTTTCTAGAATTACTGAAGTATCTCATATTACAGAAGCAAATAGTGGACTAGATACTATGGGAATGGTTCGTGATCTGATGGAAGGACACCAAAAGATTGTTGACCTTCTTAATCAAGTATCAGAGGAAGCAGAGTCAAAGAAATCAAAAGGTACTATTAATCTTGTTGATGATTTAAATGAAGCACATGGTAAGCATATTTGGATGTTAAGATCCTTTACCCAATGAAAAAGAAAACCTTTAACAAACTGATTCAAAAACCTTTGAGGTTTCACCACCAAGATATTCATGAAGAACTTGATATTATTAAGTTGGAACTATTAGAGATTAGGAGATTATTGCAAGATGTTAATCGTGAGATGCAAGGATTGCAACAGGGAGATAGCAAGCACGAATAAAACTCAAGTGTGTGGTTGTCAGAATATGATGACCGTCAAAGGTGATAGTGTTTCAGCACTTGACTTAAGTAGAGTAGTTATGGTAAACTCTACAGAGAAAGAACAAAGAAATGTTCTGACTTCTCAAGATCTTGCTTTTCAGGAAGCAAGAAGACAACGCAAGGTTCGTAAACTGGACTTTGAGATTCGTTGATCTTTTATTGGTAGCGTGGCAGAGTCCGGTTTATTGCGTTTGTCTTGAAAACAAATGAGGGTAACACCTCCACTGGTTCAAATCCAGTCGCTACCGTTTTAGTTACATAAGATACAGATTTAAAATTTTATTCGGTTTTCTGTATCGTATTGTTACAAAATGCTGACATTGAGTTGACTTTGGAAAACTCTTGATTAGTATATAATAGTAATACGCATCACGGAAATGGACCAACATACTTATAATAATTGGGTCCGTATAAAGGAAACATTTGAAACATCTGGTAATACAGATAACATGTTTTATAAGAGAGCAGTAGAGATAGTTAAGACAAGAAGAGATCCTCTAGCAAAGTTTCTTGGAGATGAGAAGTGATGGAACCTCATGATGAATTTATTACTAGAACTGAAGTGCAGGAGATGATTGATGATGCCATACGAAGACATAATCGTAATGCTTCGATTATTTCAATGTGTGTTGGTTGGGTTGTTCTTGCTCTTTTTGCTGAGGGTCTGCTTCGACTTATTGGAGTAATACCGCCATTATTACCATGGCTCAAAATCACATTGAACTGATTGGTTGCTTGCTTTTATTGGTCTTTGGTGCTACAATGTTTTACCAGGGAACAATGATTATTAAAGGACAAAGAGGTTATAAGCACTGTGAGATAGACAAAAAAGAATCCGAAGATATGCGTCGTAGAATAGAGGAGTTACTTAAGGAAAAATGAATCACCTTGTCGTAAATCTATTAAATAATAATGTGTTTCTTGGAATACTTTGCTACCTCTTGACAATGGTTCCAATCTTAGGTATAATGATTGTACACAAAAACAAATAACGGGGTGTAAGTCAGAGGTAGACGGCTTGCTTTGGGAGCAAGAAGACGCTGGTTCGATACCAGTCACCCCGACTCATAAAACTCACTTTATGAAAATGCAAGAGATTTCTGAACTTAAATCATTCACAGTAGAAGAGTTTCAAAATGACTTTGACAATCTTATGAATAGAGTAGAACAAGGAGAATCATTTATCATAACGAGTGAGCACGGCAGCTCAGTTATGGTGCCATATAAAGAAGTGGTACATGTCTTTGAAGAATGTGGTGTGAGTGAGGATATAATACTCATTCACACTGATCACGAAGAGGGTTCGTGATTTTCATGGTTCTGTCGCCTATTGGTTAAGGCCGACACCTTATAAGTGTCTGAACGGAGTTCAATTCTCCGCAGAACCACTTTGCAGGTTTAGCAATCTGGTAGAATGCTCAAAACTCATAATTCCGCGAAGGATGGGTTCGATCCACGCAAGGAGCACTAGGACAGAAACTCTTCTGTCCACCTTGACTTCTCCAAGTCAAACCCTTATAATACTAAGGTCAACATTCAAAACAATGACTCTTACAGCAAAATTCAAGAAAGACATCCAAACTCTTCGTGGTGCAGCAAACGGTGAATTTTATCTTGATGTAAAGAATCCGAAACTCTACAAAAAAGTTCGTCGGTACTATGAAAGTGAAGGTGTAGTGTTCTCTGGTGATCCTTTGGATGATTATGAAATGCTTATGGAATATGTCTATCAAGATCTTGAATCTGTTGAGGTTGCGTGATGAAAGTAATCAGGAAACCTACTGTTATTATGGAAAGGTTCCCTTATCGTTATGTCCAAGTTGGCACCTTGGAAATCAATGGGAAACCTGATTATCGTATTCAAAAGATAGACTCTTACACTGGACGATACCGTGACATGTATCTTTGTGATAATGAAATGCAGTTAATGACTGCTATGGAAGATTATGATTATACATGTTGGTTAGATCCAGATCGAGTTCCTTGCTATGTAAAAGATGATTGATAAATAAATCAAAACTTCTTTTAAAAATGGTAATCAAAAAGACTACTTCAACACCAGTTTCTGCAACTGTATCTACAATTTCTTCAACTAACACTAAAGAATTGGAGACAAAGGTAGTAGAATTGGAGACAAAGGTAGTAGAATTGGAGACAAAGGTAGTAGAATTGGAAATCAAATTAGAAACCTTAATTTCTGTTCTAAAGACAAACCCTAAGAATAATATTGAGAAACTTTCTGATGGTAGACTGTGAGTCTCGGATAGACTTAAAACTTGCCCTGGTCGGGAGCAAAACCCCTTATGTCACGGATAGACTTTAAAAGTACTGGTGGAGTCAAATGACCCCTATGAGTTTACGTCATCTCTAAAATGCCGTTGGTGCGGATGGAGGTTACTCCCGCCGAGTTTCTTGTTTTCTCGTACTCAAAACAAGTGGCGAGCCTGAGTTTCTTGAGAGGGGTTTACAAGACCCCTCTTTTTTTGTATAATAGAAAAAAAGATATTGTGTATGGGTATTGCATTGATCACAGGAATCACAGGACAAGATGGATCTTATCTTGCCGAGTTTTTGTTGAGTAAAGGGTATGAAGTTCATGGTATTGTTAGAAGAAGTTCTTTGATCAATACTCATCGTATTGATCATATCTTTGATAAGATCAAACTTCATTATGGAGATCTGAATGACTCTACAAACATTCTTAAGATTATTCAGAAAGTTCAACCAACGGAAATCTATAACTTGGCAGCGCAAAGTCATGTGAAGGTTTCATTTGAGATGCCAGAGTATACTGGAGAGGTAGATGCTCTAGGAACTCTTCGTCTTCTCGATGCCATTTGTATTCTTGGTCTCCAAAATAAAACTCGTTTTTATCAAGCATCAACTTCCGAAATGTTTGGTCTTGTTCAAGAGATTCCTCAGAAAGAAACTACTCCGTTTTATCCTCGTTCTCCATATGGGGTGGCAAAGTTATATGGACACTGGATCACTAAGAACTATCGTGAATCATATGATATTCATGCAAGTTCAGGAATTCTTTTCAATCACGAATCTCCACGACGAGGTGAAACTTTTGTAACTCGTAAGATTACCATGGGTCTTGCTGCCATTTATATCGGAAAGCAAGATTGTTTGTATCTTGGCAACTTAAATGCTCTTCGAGATTGGGGACATGCTGCAGATTTTGTTGAGGCTATGTGGATGATGCTTCAACAGGATGAGGCAGATGATTATGTTGTTTCCACAAATGAACAACATTCTGTGAGAGAGTTTGTTGAAAAATGTGCTCCTTATTTTGGAATGAATATTCGATGGGAAGGTGAAGATTTAGATGAAGTTGGCATCGATACAAATACTAATCGTGTTATCATTCGTGTAAGTGATCGATATTTCAGACCAGCAGAAGTAGAAACTCTTCTTGGAGATTCTACAAAAGCAAGAACAAAACTTGGGTGGTATCCAAAGACATCTTTTGACCAATTAGTAAAGGATATGTGTGTTAATGAACAAAGATAGTAAAGTACTAGTTGCTGGTGCTAATGGAATGGTAGGATCGGCAATCGTGAGAAATCTTGAAAGTAAAGGATACTCTAATATTATTAGAGGAACACGTAGTGATGTTGACTTTACAAATCAAGAAGAAACTGAAAGATACTTTTCTTCCGAAGAACCAGAATATGTTTTTGTTGCTGCAGCCAAAGTTGGTGGCATTATGGCAAACAACAACCATAAAGCAGAGTTTCTGACAGAGAACCTACAAATTCAAACTAATCTTATTCAGCAATCTTATAACTTTGGTATAAAAAAACTTTTATTCCTTGGGTCTTCTTGCATTTATCCTAAGTTTGCATCTCAACCTATTGCAGAAGATCAGTTGATGACTGGTCCACTGGAACCAACAAATGATGCATATGCTATTGCAAAAATTGCTGGAATTAAAATGTGCCAGGCATATAAAGAACAATATGGATTTAATGCAATCTCTTTGATGCCAACTAATCTTTATGGACCTAACGATAACTTTGATCTAGTAACTTCACATGTTCTTCCTGCGATGATTGCAAAGTTTCATGCTGCCCTTAATCATAGTGATCATTATGAAGTCAAACTTTGGGGAGATGGATCTTCTATGAGAGAGTTTCTTCATGTTGACGATCTTGCAGAAGCATGTTATATTTGTATGAAACACTATGAGGATAGTGATCATATTAATGTTGGAACTGGTGGAGATGTAACAATCAAAGAACTTGCTGAAACAATCGCAGATATTGTTGGATACAATCGAAATATTAATTGGGATGTAACGAAACCAAATGGCACTCCACGTAAAGTTCTAAATGTAGATAAGATTAAATCTCTTGGTTGGAAACCAACGATAAATTTGAGAGATGGTATTCGATCTACATATGAATGGTACAAAGAAAATCAATCTACATAATAAGGAGTAAAAAGTTTTTATGGAACAGTATGTAAAGAAGGCACTTGTACTTGGTGCTGGTGGTTTTATTGGAAGTCATATGGTAAAGAGACTGCGAGCAGAAGGATATTGGGTTCGTGGTGTGGATCTTAAAAAACCTGAGTTTTCTAAAACTCAAGCAAATGAGTTTATTGTTGGAGATCTTAGGGATGTTGCTTTTGTTGAAAGAGTTATTCAATATAAAGGTGATCGTGGAAACTTTTATAAGTTTGTTCCTTCACGATATCTTCAGGCATTTGATGAAATCTATCAGTTTGCTGCCGATATGGGAGGTGCAGGATTTGTATTTACTGGTGAGAATGATGCTGACATCATGCACAACTCAGTGTCAATTAATCTGAATGTACTTGAGTCTGTAAGAAAGTTTAATGATTTTCTTGGCAAGAATGTAACAAAGATCTTCTACTCTGGTTCTGCTTGCATGTATCCGGAGCATAACCAACTTGATCCAGACAATCCTGATTGTCGTGAAGAGTCTGCATATCCTGCTAACCCAGATTCCGAATATGGTTGGGAAAAACTCTTTTCAGAACGTTTGTATTTTGCTTATCATCGCAACTATGGTATTCCTGTACGTGTTGCTCGATACCACAATATTTTTGGACCAGAAGGAACTTGGACTGGTGGTAGGGAAAAGGCACCTGCAGCTATTTGCAGGAAAGTAGCAGAACTTCCTGATGTTGGTGGAACAATTGAAGTATGGGGTGATGGAGAACAGACTCGTTCATTCCTGTTTATTGATGAGTGTATTGAAGCAACTCGTCGTATGATGGATTCTAATTTTATCGGGCCAGTAAATATTGGTTCTGAGGAAATGGTCACTATTAATAAACTTGTAGATATTGCAGCAAATGTTGCTGGTATTCCTGTTAAGAAAACTCATAAACTTGATGCACCTCTTGGTGTTCGTGGTCGTAACAGTAACAACGATTTGATTCGAAAAGAGTTGGGGTGGGATTATACCATGACTCTTGAAGAAGGCATTTCTAAGACATATTCCTGGATTAAACAACAAGTAAGTCCGGTAACAGTAAAATATCATTCTGTCTGAAAAATGAATCGCATCTCTGACTATTTTGAACTTGAAACTCGTATCGTTTCTTGGATAAAAGATTATACAATTCAAAATAATATTAATTCACTTGTTATTGGAGTTTCTGGTGGTATTGATTCTGCAGTATCATCAACTCTTGCTGCCAAAACAGGTCTTCCCGTTTATGCTTTAGGTATGCCTATTCACCAGAAAGAAGATCAAGAAAGTCTTTCTGATGCACATCTAGAATGGCTTGAATCAAACTTTAGTAATGTGATTGTTAATAAGTTTGATCTTTCTAAAGTATTTGATACCTTCCAGTTTACGATGTGTGAATTGGGACATGACAAACATGCACTTGCCAATAGTCGCTCACGTCTTCGTATGGTGACTCTTTATCAGGTTGCTACTTCTGTTGGTGGTATTGTTGTCGGTACTGGTAACAAGGTTGAAGATTATGGTGTGGGGTTTTATACTAAATATGGTGACGGTGGAGTTGATATTGCTCCTATCGCAGATCTCTATAAGACTGAAGTTTGGGAACTTGGCAGACATTTTGGTGTAGATCAACGCATTATTGATGCCTCTCCTACTGATGGATTATGGGATGATGGAAGAACTGATGAAGATCAAATCGGTGCTTCTTATGCTGAGCTTGAAGAAGCTATGGAAACTGGCTCGGGACCAGGACTTGAAGCACTTCTTAAGTTCAGTCAAATGAATCAACATAAAATGAATCCTATTCCTACATTCAAACTATGAAAATTGGTGTAATTGGTGCTGGTAGACTTGGTATTTGTTTTGCTCTGTTGTGCGAAGCAGCGGGATATGATGTTCTCGTTTCAGATATCCTAGAGGATTATGTGAATGACTTGAATCAAAGAAAGATCAAGACAAATGAACCAGAAGTAGAAAATCTTCTTAAAGTTGCTAAGAACTTCAGAGCAACTACAAACAATAAAGAAGTTATTGATGAGTGTGATCTCATCTATACACTTGTTGCAACTCCATCTCTTGAAGATGGTTCTTATGATGTATCTAATGTATGGAAAGTTGTTGAAGATTTTCAGAATGTAACTAATAAAAAATATTTTGTAGTTGGATGTACGACTAATCCCGGTGACTGCAATAACTTTAAAAAACAACTTCCAAATAATGTAAAAGTTTTTTATAATCCAGAATTTATCGCACAAGGATCGATCATTAATGATCTCCGTATTGCTGATATGGTTTTACTTGGAGCAGATCCTTTCGCAGATAATGATAATGTTATTTCTGAAATTAGAAAGTTGTATGAAAAAATTCAAACAACTCGTGCTATTGTCTGCTCAATGTCAACAACTGCAGCAGAAATTACTAAGATTGCCATTAACTGCTTCTTGACCACTAAAATCAGTTATGCAAATATGCTTGGAGATGTTCTCCACCAGGCTGGATGTGGTGATGAAGTGACTTCAGTTCTTTCTGCAATAGGAACTGACAGTCGTATTGGAAGAAAGTATTTGGGATATGGATTTGGTTATGGTGGTCCATGTCTTCCTAGAGATAATCGATCTTTTGCATCTTTTGCTAAAAAAGTTGGATTGGAATATAATCTTGGAACAGTAACCGATGAAATCAATACTCAACATGCTAAATTTGTATGTGATTATTTTGAGAAGATGAATTCAAATAAGAAACCATTCTATTTTGATTCTATCACCTATAAAAAGGGAACAGATATTCTTACTGAAAGTCAACAATATCGTCTATGTTTAGATCTTCTTGATCGTGGTTATGTTGTTTACATTCGTAACGATAAGAAAGTAACCGACCAAATTTATGATAATATGATTACTTCTTATGGAGATAGAGTAAAATTTGTAGATAATACAGAAAATATAACTGAACCGTTTTTTGTTGTAAATTTATGATTGGATATAATCGTCTTGGGTCTAATGGTAGACTCGGAAATCAAATGTTTCAGTATGCAGGATTTCGTTGCATAACCGAAAAGCACGGATATGATTGGGTGATTCCTCCCCCTACAAGTAAGTATGAAGCAAATTATGGACTCTTTGATTGCTTCAAGATGTCAAGTGTAAAAGAAAAGAATTTGGGATTTGTTCCTTCTGGATTTCCAACATTCAAATCACCCACATTTACTTTCAATCAAGAACTTATAGATCAGTGTCCAGATAATTGTAATCTTGAAGATTATTTTCAAAGTGAAAAATATTTCAAACCAGTAGAAGATCTCATTATATCTGATTTTGAATTTATAGATGAGTATTTTAATCCATGTAAGGACTTTATCGATCAGTTTGAGGGAAAGGTAGTCTTTCTTCATGTTCGTCGGGGAGATTATTTAAATCTTCAAAACTATCATCCTACTTGTGGGATTGATTATTATCGTAGAGCACTAGAGGAGTTTCCTGAAGATTATCCAGTTCTTATATTCTCTGATGATATTTCTTGGTGTTCTGAACAAGAGATCTTTTCTGGTGATAGATTTTATCTCTCAGAAAATAATGAAAGATATTCTCATTTACATAAAGATGCTGACGGTCAGTTAAGAAATTCATTGATTCCTTATACTGATTTGTGCTTGATGTCTCTTTGTTCCGATGGTATAATAGCAAATAGTTCTTTCAGTTGGTGGGGTGCTTGGTTGATTAAAAACAAAAATAAGAAAGTTGTTGCTCCAAATTATTGGTTTGGACCTTCCGCAAATATAGATTCTAGTGATATTATTCCCGATGATTGGATTAAACTATCTTGGTAGGATGGGACAACTGGGCAACCAGATGTTCCAATATGCTGCAGTAAAAGGAGTTGCTAAGAATAGGAGATATGAGTTTACTATTCCACAACACGATAATGCTATTAAAGATTCTTTGGGGAACACTCTGAGAATTGAATTGTTTGATGCATTTGAAATCCAACCAGATGGTGTTGGGTTTCTTTTGGCTGATGGTGTCCGAAGTGAAAAGGATTTTACCTTTGATGAAGATATTCTTAATAATTGTCCAGATGGAGTTTCACTCGTAGGATATTTCCAAAGTGAAAAATATTTCAAACATATTGAAGATGATATTCGAAAAGATTTTACTTTTAAGAAAGAGTATTATGATGCTTGTGAGGAAGCAAAACCACTTCTAGATAATCCTGTTGCTTTACATATTCGTAGAGGGGATTTTATTATCAATCATAAAAATCATCATAATCTTTCAATGAGTTATTATGAAAATGCATTGAGAGAATTTGATAAAGATAGACAGGTTATCATATTTTCCGATGATCCTAAATGGTGTAAAGAACAAAAATTATTTGAAGATGATAGATTTTTAGTTGTTGAAACTGGAAACCCTTATGTAGATATGTGCTTAATGACCTTGTGTTCTGATTATATTATTGCAAACTCCACATTCTCTTGGTGGGGAGCTTGGTTATCGCATAATAAAAATAAGACCGTAGTTTACCCTGATAAGTGGTTTGGTCCAAATAACCTAGATAAATCTACTAAAGATTTGTTTCCTGAAGAGTGGAGAATGATTAATGAAAACTGATTTGAAAAATACAACTTTTATTATTCCTTTGAGGATTGATACTGGAGATAGACTTAGAAATATAATCCTTACAACATCATATCTCCTTCATCATTTTGATACTAATGTGATTATCAAAGAAGTTGATTCTGAACATAGGTTTGAAGAATATGCATTACCAATCATTAAAAGATTGGTTGATATAAGTAATCTTCGTCATATTTTTGAGGATGAAACTCGTACTGATGATGCATTTCATCGTACTAAAGTTTTGAATGATATGATAATGGAGGCATCTACAGAAATCGTAGTTAACTATGATACTGATATTATCCTTCCCTTAGATTCTTATACTCAAGCAGTTGATATGCTCCAAGGTGATTTTGATGTTGTATATCCCTATCGTTTTGGAACTCATGGTGAGAGAAAAGTAAACCTTGGATTTACTATTGATACTCAAGAAGATATGGATAACTTTGAGAATGGAGAGTTTGTATCTCGATTCGTAAGTTCATATTATAGTCCTGTATGTTTTGATGATCGTTTCTTCTACTATCCTCACAATCAAGGTGCTGGATGGGCAGAGTATGGAATGGTTCAATTCTTTAATCGTCAGGTTTATATTGACGGTTATCTTGAGAATGAGGGGTTTATTGCTTATGCGCCAGAAGATATAGAAAGACATCACAGATGGAAAGTTTTAGGTTATAATGTTGGTAGAGTTGATAACTATGCATACCATTTGGAACACCAAAGAACACAAAACTCTTGGTTCCATAATCCACATATGCAGAACAATAATCATTTGTGGGATTATCTAAAGACACTATCCAAAGAACAATTGATTGAATATTATGAAAATCAAGATTATGTAAAGGAGAGAATTGAATGAACTGGCATCTAGTTACATATTCTGATGAAAATTTTAAGAAAAAGCAACAGTTTCTTCATCAGACACATAAGGAGAAATTTATTCATCATCCATATAATCGAGAGTGGATAGTATCTACAGATTTTTATAAAGAAAATCAAAATATTCTGGATGATTCTAAAGGTGCTGGTTGGTGGATCTGGAAACCTTATGTTATCTTAGATACTATGAAAAATAGTAATGAAGGTGACTTTGTGGCTTATTGTGATTGTGGTGACATGTTCTCTCCTGGATTACAATCATACGTTGAAGCAACAGTTTCTGTTGAAGATATTTGTTTACTTCTTCTAGGAAATGACAAGAATAAAAAGTATACAAAGAGAGATTGTTTTATTGAGATGAACTGTGATGAGGATGATTATCACAACTCAACTCAACTTGAAGCTGGATTTATGGTTTGGAAAGTTTGTGATGAATCAATCAAAGTAGTATCTGAATGGTTGGAGTTTTGTAAAAATTCCAAAATTATCAATAATGATCCGAGCACTCTTGGTAATGAACTTCCTGGATTTATTGCACATAGAAACGATCAAAGTGTTCTAACTAATCTTGCTATTCGTGAAGGATTATCTGTGTCTGGTTCAGAATATAGAAATTATATTGAATGTGATTATGATTACTGGTACGAAAGAGGTGCTAGAGGTTATGGTAGAGAAATTGATTCGTTCTTAATCAGTATTAGAGATGCATAGTATTGTACTTACAGTTCATAATAAAGAGTGGTTGATTGATAAGGTAATTCGGGGTATAGTTGAAAATACTCTAGAACCTTACGAACTTATTGTAGTTATTGATGGGTGTACTGATAACTCTGAAAAAGTTATTTGGGACACTTTGAGCGGAACTCCTGTTAATAAAAAGATTCTTTATGCTCCTAATGTCTTTGAGACAACTGCAAATAATCTTGGAATGAAATCTTCGAATGGTAATAAGATTATCATCGTTCAAGATGATATGGTTATCAAAGAGAAAGGTTGGAATGTAAGAATGGAAAAACCATTCAAAGCATTTGACGATGTTTTTGCGGTGACTTCAAGAACTGCTCATAACTGGACTTTGAATCCAAACTCAAAACATCTTGGGATAGTTGATGACCTTGATAATTGTTGGTGTGATATTCTTGATCATGTAGACCATGCTGATAGGAAACATACTTTACCTAGAGATGTGTTTGCAGTTCGTTGTTCAGTTAATCGTGGACCTTTAATGATTGATCATGAAGATCTTAAAAAACTAAACTATCTTGATGAAGTGTTTGTTCCTCAAGATATGGATGATCATGATCTTTGTTATCGTGCATATAAAGAACTTGGAAAGGTAGTTGGTGCTTATTGGATTGATTATGAAAGTGAAGATTCTTGGGGAGAAACAAGAGTTTCTGGATCTCCTGCTTCATGGCTTTTGAAAGCACATCATAAGAATACAAAGATCTTTTATGATCGTCATAAGGATCTAATAAATACTCGAAGAATTATTGAAAATAGGGAATTGATTTAATGAAAATTGATTTGGATCGTTGGCAACTTGCTCAAGACACAGAATTTACACATCATCAAGATCTTAGATTAGAAGCATATAGTCATGCTTCTCGAATTATTGAAAGATATCTTGAGATTAACTATGAGGACGATTTTAAAGATAAGGTAATTGTAGAAGTTGGTGGGGGACCTAGAGGTTCTATTCTTCACACTAAAGGAAACTTTAAGAGAGGCATTCTCGTAGAACCTTTGATTGATCGTTGGCCTGCTGAGATCAGAAAGGATTATGAAGATATTGGGGTAGAAATTGTTGATGCTCCGTATGAAAATCTAGAGATTGATGAGCAAGTTGACGAAACTTGGTTTTTTAATGTTGTTCAGCATGTCATAGATCCAAAAGAACAATTGAACTGGCAAAGAAAACATCTAGAGTCATTCGTGTTTTTGAAAGTATTAACTGGCCAGCAGACACAGCACATCCTCATGTAATTACAAAAGAAACATTTACGGATGTTCTTGGTGATTTTGGTAAGATTTACAAAGGTGGATCTGAAAAGGGATTCCATGGTGCTGATTGTTATTATGGAACTTGGTATGCATCTGATAACGTTTAGTTTATTTGGTGATAATCCTCTTTATTGTGTTGGTGCAGTAGAAAACGCACGTCTTGCAAAAGAAATCTATCCAGATTGGATTGTAAGATTTTATGTTGCGGAAGATGTTCCTGAAGAGTATGTTCACCAACTCAAGGACCATGATGCTGAGGTTTTTATTTGTCGTAGGAATAACTCTTATGATGGATTGAACTGGAGGTTTCGTCCATTCATCGATGACTGTGTAGATTTCTGGATCAGTAGAGATTGTGATAGTCGTTTAAGTTGGAGAGAACGCAGAGCAGTTGATGAATGGATGCAATCCGATAAATCCGTTCATTTGATGAGAGATTGTCATAATCATGGATATAGTATTATGGCAGGAATGTTTGGTGTTAATAATAAACTTTTTCACGAACGTTATGGTAAGATTGATTTAGATAATCCATCAGCAATCAATCGAGAGGATGATCAAAAAGTTCTTCACAATTTAATTTGGCCTGTGATTAAGTTTGATCACTTATGCCACGATCACTGGAGACATTCAAAAGTCACGGGACAACTAACGTATCAATCTGGAGACCATGTTAGTTGGGAAGATGCTTATGGTGTTGGGTTGATTAACTATGTTGAAAGGGATGTTTATAATATTCATAGAGAAATCTATCCAACTCATCAAGATAGTCGTCCTTTTCCTGAACATGAACCTATGGAGTATGGAATATTTGTGGGACAGATTATTGAGGCAGATGGAAAACCAAGAATGAACACTGATGTTCGTTGGGAGTATGAACTGAGAGGATTATCTTATGAGTAAGTTTCATATTATTGGATCTGGAGCATGTGGATTTTTGAGAATTCATTACATTCTTAAGAACCATATGCCAATCAAATATAAAGGTGGAGGCCCCAAATATCAAAATAGTTTTGAGACCTGGAATAGTGATGGATTAATTTGGAATTCAGAATCTTTATCTAAAGAAGAAAGATTAAGAAGAGTTTCCTTACATGATACCACTACAAATATTACTCATTCATATCTGAAATATGTTCCAGAATTTCTTGAACTACATTCTGATATGAAATTTTTGTGTTTGAGGGGAAGGAGAGAACACTCTATTAAATCTCTTGCAACTTCGTGGGGTTATCGTAATCCTTGCTATGTCAAAGATAGGTCTCTTGGTATAGGACATAATCGATATGCAGTTGATCAGTTTCCAAACCTAAGTTCTTCTAAAGATGAATTCGAGGCTACAGAAAAATATTGGGATGAGTATTACAAGATTGCAAATGATCTTCAAGAAAAGTATCCAGATAACTTTCTGATTGTTGATTCTCCAGAGTTCTTTTATAATACTGAATATCAGTTGTGTATAATGGGATTCTTTGGTATTGATGTGAGTGTGAGTAGTTCTCCTAAAGCACTTCAACTTCCAGTTGATTTTAAAGAAGAAACTATCACTACTTCACTTCATGGTGGACTTGGGAATAATCTTTTCCAAATGGCAGAAGTAATCTCTTTCTGTAAGAAGTTTAATCTTCCAGAACCAAAGTTTGGAACTTGGGACTTATGGAATGGTGGTGGTAAGTATCCATCATCATATAATTGCGATAGATTACTTGGTGGTCATGATGGATCACATAGGGATATTACTTCTTGCTTTCCAAATCTAAATTGGCAAGGTAATCTTAAGGCAAACTTTGATACCAAGTTTATTATAAATGATATGTTCAGATTTTCTACTGCAGAAAATCTTGATTGTGTAAGGGAAAAACTATCTGTAGGAACTAAAACAAATCCAAATACAGCATCACTTCATCTTAGATTTTGCACTCGTCCCGCAGATGATCATGTGAATGGTTATGTTGATGATGAGTTTTATGAAAAGGCTCTGATGATGATTCCTCAGGACTCTACGGTTTATATCTTCTCTGACGACAATAAGATGGCAAAGAATAAACTCAGTTGGTTCCGTCAGAACTTTAATCAGAACTTTGAGATCTTTGTTGGAGATGCTTTCCAATCACTTAAGAAGATGGTAGAATGTGAGTATCATATTTTGCATGTATCTACCTTTAGTTTTTGGGCAGCATTCTTAGATTCAAATCAACCAAATGATAAGGTAATTTATCCGAAGTCATTTACACAAACTCATAGTGACAATATGATTCCATATAAAGAGTGGCAAATGTTATGAACTGTATCCTTTATCTTGTAAGATCTTCTGACCAAGATGTAGAAGATTTTAATAAGTCTTTAAGATTAGTAGAAGAAAATCTTATACCATATACTACTGGTACTGATGTATTAGTATTCTGTGAAGAGTCTTTTGATGAATACAAATCTAAGGTTAATACTAGTTTAAATCTTAGATATGAAACTATTGAGTTTAAAGTTCCTGATTATCCCAAAGAAATTCTAGATCAGATTCCCGAGTTCTTCCCACACCCTACTCATGGTAATGGTCCTGTAGCCTGGGGACATCCGGGATTTACGATGGGATATCGTCACATGTGTAGATTTTTCTCTGGGGAATTATATAATAATAGTGTTATAAAAGAATATAATTATTATTTGAGATTAGATACGGATTCTTTTATACATACTCCACTTAATTACGATATCTTTAAGTGGGCAGAGGATGTTGGATGTTACTATGGGTTTATTGCTCCTGCTATTCAGAAAGATAATCCAAAAGTAATCGAAGGACTTTGGCAAACAGTTAATGAACTAATACCAGAAAACTTTATTGGAGAAGGTATGATGTTCTATACTAACTTTGAGTTGGGTAAAGTATCATGGTTCTTGACAAGTGAGTACATGAGATTTTATAATGAGTTGGATAAAACTGGTGGATTTTATACTAAGAGATGGGGTGATGCTCCTATTAAATATCTTGGTGTAAATCTTCTTATGGAACCAGAGCACGTTATTCCAGTACAAGGTTTTACATATCAGCACGGTGCAGTTTATACAGTATAATGGATAAAAATAAATCAACTTTTAAACTTAAGAACTTTGGACCCATCTACTATCTTAATCTGGATGGACAACCAGAGAGGAGAGAGTATATGGAGAACCAGTTTAAGTACTGGGAGATTGAAAACTATACTTGTATCTCTGCATATGATGGTAGAGAAGATGATCTGAGTGACATCATCAAAGGTCGTTATCCCGAGATGATGACTTCTGGTGAGATTGGTTGTGTCACTTCTCACCTTAAGGCTATCAAACACTGGTATGAAACTTCTGATAGTCCTTATGCAGTTATCATGGAAGATGATTGCAACTTAGATCTTGTTAAGTTCTGGAACTTTACTTGGGATGATTTCTATTGTCGTATTCCATATGACTGGGATGTAGTTCAGATTGCCATCATTTGTACAGGAGATATTCACGTTAAAGTTCACAAGAGATTTGTAAATGAGTTCTCTACTGCTTGCTATATTATCACTCGTCACCATGCAGAAAAACTATTAAAACTTCATGTTCGTGATGATAAGTATAAACTTGATAATGGAGTAAAACCTCGTCCTGTTGCTGATGATCTAATTTACAATTCGGGAAATACTTATAGTGTCCCTCTTCTTCTTTATCGCATTGAATTGGGTTCCTCTATTCATCCGGAACATATTGATGCATTCCATCGTGGAAATTATGATGGACAGATGAATTTCTGGAGTCAAAAAGGAGCTCAATTATCTGTGGAAGAGTTGATGAATTATGATCCTTATCTTGGAAGAGTGGTAGAGAGTACCGTAAACACTTGACACCTTTGAAGTCATCCCTTATACTAAATAAGTACTTAAGAATTCTGTTGTAATTCTTAATCTTTGTCCTATAGTACAAACAAACAACAATCTATGAAATCCTTTCAACAACTGATGCTTGCACCTGTTGCTCTGGGAATGGTTGCTCCTGCTGCGATGGCCGCAGACCTTAATATGAATGAAGTCAACCAATATGCATCCCAAGAACAGGTAGTAAGTGTTACTCAATTTTCTGATGTCCAACCAACCGATTGGGCATATCAAGCACTCAGCAGTCTCGTAGAACGTTATGGTTGCGTTGCTGGTTATCCTAACGGCACTTTCCGTGGTGCTCGTGCCCTAACTCGTTATGAAGCTGCAGCACTTCTTAATGCTTGCCTTGACCGTGTAACTGAAGTTACCGACGAACTCAAGAAACTGCTCAAAGAGTTTGAAGCAGAACTTGCTGTTCTTAAGGGTCGTGTAGATGGTCTGGAAGCACAAGTTAGTGAACTTGAGGCAACCCAGTTTTCCACCACTACCAAACTGCGTGGTGAAGCAAACTTTGTGATTGGTGGTGTT
>Ga0070754_10001336_pt1 | contig 20064 bp, 42 predicted proteins | sample VirMetDEL_Sep_01_FD_75181 | JGI IMG/M metagenome (GOLD analysis project Ga0070754, IMG submission 75181) | Aqueous microbial communities from the Delaware River and Bay under freshwater to marine salinity gradient to study organic matter... | ecosystem: Environmental > Aquatic > Marine >... | reverse complement strand
TTCATAAAATCCTTTAATTCATCAATGTTTAATTCTACTTGACTCATGTTACTTTTTTTGTTGGTTATAAATTCTTTTCATTCTTTCAGGTATAACTACCTCATAATTGCAATCAGAACAACATCTTCCTTCTTCTTTAACAGGAGAAGGATTATGTCCACTATAAGCTATCCATTCTTGGCCAGCAAATTCTACTTTTTCAAATTCATCAAATTCTTTGCTACATATACAACAAATCATAATTCTAATCTTATTACATGACCTGGTAAAGCGTCATTCATATATGACCGCTCTGACAAAACCCATAACATTCTGTTTCTAGGTTTTACATTTGCAGGAGCCTCACCATCTGTAAAATAAATTAAGCTTGTAAACTTTTTATAGTTTTCATTAAAATATTCTAAGACAGGATCAAACATGGTTCCGCCTCTACCTGCAATATTAATTTGCAAATCTCCTTTATACTCATCAATAGATCTAATGGTTGTGTCACACTGAATAACAGTGACCTCAATACCCATTTTATAGATATGATGAATCTCATTCATAAACTCTTTAAGTTCTTCATCACATACAGAACCTGAAGTATCTATGGCAAGAAGAAGCCTTTGTTTCTTTTTAATTTTAAGACCTGGATTATCAGCAAATCTTTTGTTTTCCTTTCTTCTAAGTTTCTTAGTAAAAATCTTTGTAGAAGTTCCGGTAAATCTTCTTAGATAAGCTTTCCAATTAAACTTAGCTGGTTCTAACTTATCCATTTCTAGTAACCAATCTTTGATTGATCCTGGTATAGTACCTCTAGATTTTTCAGTTTGTTTAGAAACTTCATTAAGAACTTTAGCTAACTGCTTTTCCATAATCTTCTTTTCAGCTTCAGGAAGATTTTCAAACTCTTCCCAAGTCCCATGTCCTGGAATCTGAGTTTCTTCTTGACCTGATCCTGTTTGACAAATAGCAGAAGGATTTCCATTATCTAAAGCATCACACATATTATCCCAATTAGGACAGCCTGAAGTACCATTCTTATTCTTTTTATCTCTAGCTTTTTGAAGCTCTTCATAATAATATCTGGTACCTGCTCTTTCATCTAGATTTAGCTCAGGATAATTTTTTATATCTATACCGCCTTCAGGAAGTAAGCTGTCATCAATATATTGATTGATTTCCATATCCATTGCTATATTAGCAAGCTTTCTGTCAGGAAATTCAAACACTTTAGTTAAATGAAAATATGCTATATGTAATAGCTCGTGCTTAAGCAAACCTGTTTTATGGTCATCACTTAAAGAATTCCAAAACTCTTCATTGATTGCAAGTTGGTAATTAATACCATTCTTAGACACACCTGCTGTAGGAACATCTTTTCTCCAAACTTTATTCAACATAATAAGAAAGAACCCGTAAAAAGGCTCTTTCAGAATAAGATCTTTACTGATCTTACTTAAACTAATTTCTTTACTCATCTCTCTTTTAATTTTACTGTAATAGATTCTGCCTTAAAAGAACTAAATGAAAAATACCATTGCATTTTCATCATTAAAAACTTGCCTAATATAAACTCACATAGTTTTATATCATCAAGATTAGATAGTTTTCCCATTATTCTGGTATCACTATTACCTACATCTTTAAGAAAATCATACAATACAAGGTCTGCCTCATTTTTTGTATCTTTGAGCATCTCTAATGCTAAGAATTTGTTTCCTTCATCTTTAGAAGTAGCCATAGCATACAAGTTCTCCCATTCTTCTTTTGTGAAATCAGATTTCATTTCTAACTAATTTAATTTCATATTTACTTAAATCATAATAATTGCACATATGATACAGTGCTTGAAGTATTTCTTTTTCTGCAAACTCTCTTAAATTATCATCTTTAGATCTGATTAATTTATTTAAAAGAGGAGTTTTAAATATTCCTTTATCAGGAGCTATGTCATACTCTTTTAGAAAATTATCAAATTCTGCAGAAATACCGTTACTTCTTTTTCCGTTCCAATAACGTTGATATGCAATATAAGCTACAATATCACTGTTTAGCTCACCACTTTTATGATAATATCTAAAGCTTTCTAATCCAATTGTAAAATCTTCTTCACTATTAGATAGCAAATCTGCTAGTCTTTTAACTTCATCAAATGTCATTAATCATCTAATTTTAATGTTCTAAGCATCCATTCTTTAGGCTCAGTAAGATTATCCACCCATTCTTTAGCAGAAGGTATATAATTATTACAGTCCTCTCTAACATGTTGTTCACCAACATATCTTGTATATACAGTCTTGTTTTCAGAATTAATCATTGTTTTACCAAATCTTTTCTCACATTCAAATATACCTTCACTATGGTGTCTGAACATTCTGTGCTTAGCATGTCCATACCAAGCTTTAGTTTCATCAAACCATTCGTGAATATGAATATAATCTTGCCACACACCACCAAACTTTTTAGCAGAAGATTTAGCATGTTGAATAGGATGTGACATTAAATTATATTTTTAGATTCATTAAACTCTTGATATGTTATTTCAGCTATATAATAATCAGTGTTTATCTTGTTTTCTTTTAAGTCAACTTTAAAAGTTCCGTAACCACCGTCATTATTCCACCAATCATAATCTGAAATGTAATTAGTAATAAATGACTCAAACTCATTTGTATCATGTACTGCTTCAAAATTAGTATCTATTAACTCTTCATTCTTATCTAAAAAAGTATAATCTTCTATATATCCACTGTCTCCTGAGCCAGAGAATGTTCCAATAATATAATGGATTCCTTCTGCAATTAAATTTGCAGTAAACTCTTCGTACTGTTTATTATTCATTTTTAATTTGTTTGTAAAACCTACCTAAAATATTTCCGTTTAAATACTCCTCTTTTTCAAGAACCTCATTACAAATTGCAATTTAGTTTCTTGATATGTCAATTCTGTTTTGGAATAACATATTTGTAGAATAATGCGCTTTATAGGAATTCCTTTTTTGTGCGCTTCTTTTAAATCTTTATTACTGCTATAATAGTTTTCATAATTAAGCTTAACCACTATTTCATAGTTCTTTTTTCTACGATCAGTAGGCATATTCTTTTTAGAAAACTTCTTTTTTCTTCTAGAGTAAAAAGCTTTTTTACCAATGTACTTAACAGGTTTGCCATTTATAATAGCAGACATCTCATAGACAAAGCCTACAGCCTTATCAGGTATCATACTTGGTTCAAATTCTACATTGTTATATATCCAACTCATTTTACAGTATGTTTTAATAAAGGAAATAATTCATTCTTTACTTTGTCTATTCCAAATTCTAATACAGAATCAGAAAGATCTTTAGATAAGTTTAAATTAATAAAATTTAAATCATATTTGTTATTATACACCTGCATAGACTTTATGCCAGGCTCATCATTGTCAAACATAACAACAATCTTTTTGTATTTTTCTTTAAGATCATTAATTATACTTTCTTGAATTACACTGTTTTCACTATCCGGTGCAATCTTCTCTATATTAGATATACCAAGCTCTTCAAAGCTCATTAAATCTTTTAGACTAGATAGTATAATCAGATAATCTGAATCATATGTAAGTTGATCCATACCTTGAATATAATTCTGAACCTTGATAAACTTTTTATCTTTATTCTTAGGCATATATATCTTAAACAACTCTCCATCTTCTCTAAAATAACCATATGTATAATGCTTATTAGAAGTAATAGTATATGCTTTACCATCTTCTTCTTTACTCATGGTAAAGAATTCTAATGGATGTACATTATATTTTTTAAGAGTGTTAGATGATATACCAAAACTGGTCCAGTACTTGGCATCAAGATTATTCCAGGATCTTATTTGATAATCAGATACTTGATATTTACTGTGAAATTTTATTTCAACTTTGTCAAATCTTTTATGTGTTTTTAAATATTCAGAATAGTCATTGATAATCTTATAAGTTGCTTTCCATCTTACAGGAAGATTGAATAAATGCAACACAAGCTGTATGTGATCTCCCTGATATCCTGAAGAGAAATCTTTAAACTTGTACTCATTAGAACTTGTATCAAAGTAAATAAACATTGAAGGCACAGAATCTTTTGAGTTAAATACTGATAAGATTTTTACATCTTGCCCGCAAAGCTTTTCTCTTAGATTAAGATAATATTCAAATACCCATTCTCTTGGTACGTCATTAATATGACCTATTAAGTTTTTAGTAGAAATCATAATTAAGTTTTAATAGAAAGAGGGGAGACCAAATCTGACCTCCCCTCTATTAACTATTAACTAATTAATCTAAGGAAAAGTCAGAAGATGACTTAGAATCAATATCTAAATCACTCCCAAAAGAATCTACTTGTTTAACTTCTAGCTTTTTAAGGTGGTCATTCTCATTAAAGATTACAGTCTTACCGCTTTCTTCTGCAGAAAATGCATAACCATCTTTACTAGATTTAGGAAGCCACATATCATAATTTGTGTAGCCAGACTTACTCATATACTCTTTACCTGCAATACACATGTCAAGATAAATATCTTTAAATGGTTGATCATTATTAAAGCCTTTAACAAAGTCTTCAATAGTATCATGTTTACCATCTTGAGATGTAAACCATTCATTAATATCTAGTGCTTTACACAAATTTTGCAAGAAGATCAACATTGATCTATCTCTTTGAATTTTAATACCTGATTTAGTTTCACCATCAGCAAATGCATATTGACTAGCTTTAACTCTACCAACCTGACCTTTATGGTTACCTTTAGTTGGATCATCTTTGTCAAGCATAAAACCTTCAAACCCATCAATAGGTTTTGTCTCCACATCTAAATATAGATGATATGCATCATCAATAAACTTAAAAGGTTCTAGATAAACTCTATTAATTTTCAATGTATGATTACCAGGAGAAATTGTTTTAGGCATTCCACTCCATGCTGATTCTACTAATACTTTTGTACTTAATCCCATTTTATTTTATTTTATTATTTAACATATACTCTATCCCAGTGAGTGATAATCTTACCATCAACTGATTCAGAAATAACTATTTCTTGGTTTCTTAAATGTTCAGGTCTTGCACCACAAGTAACTTCCTCATTAGTTTTAAAACTAAGAATTACTTTATCACCTTTTCTGAACATATAACCTATAGCATCTGCGTTAGCACAGATTAAAGATTTAATCTTACCTGTCAAATCTATGTTAGCTGACATAACAAGCTCTCCTTTATCATCTACCTGCTTATCTTTAATGTGACCTGATAGTATCACAGTATCAGCAAGAGTATCAACAAAGTCAAGTACTTGAAAAAATGCTTGCCGAATATACAAATATCCAGCACCATTTGGTAATTTAATTACATCATCACCAGAAAAATTCTTACCCATTGGTGTTTCCCGGTACAATTTTGCAGCTAAAGGCTTTACCATATCTTCTAATGCTGTTACTGTATCTAGAGTAACATACTTGTAAGGTTTACCTTGTTCTTTAATCTGTTTACCAATAGCAATCAGCTCTTCTAAACTATTAGCTTTTACTTTCAAAGCTTCTACATAATCAGAACCATTTTCTAAATCAATAATCAGGTTATCATCTAAACCAGCAAAAGCAGTTGTTTTACCTGTCTTAGGTTTAGAATAAATAATCATTCTTTTAGGATTAGTTCTGGTAGCAGATACCTTCTTTTTAGGAAGTACTATTTCCATACTTTGCGTTTTTAATTAAATTATTTAACCATTCTTTATCACTTACTGGTTTTTTAAACATCACTGCACAAAAATCTTTAATAGTCATTTCACTAAAAGGAGCATCTTCAGAAGAACTGTTTAGTCCTAACTCTTGCTCAAAATCCGGGAAAATGCTAATCTTAGATTGTTCTTGCGGTTCTATATAATTACCAGCTTCAAAATCAGGATATGTAATCATATTACCATCTTTCAGAACAACAGACAATTCAGATACAGGAATCATATAAGTAATGTATTCTTCACCTTTTTTATTCACATTAGATTTAATGTCATATTCTTCTTTAAAGAATGGATTGTGTGTATACTTAAACAGATTTCTGCTTTCATACATAGGCACCATATCTTTACCATGAGATGTTTCTTCATAATCATAAAATTCTACGTAAATGTCAGCACCTTTTTCAAGCTCCCACTCAAAAAATTGTACTTGTCTTCCTTCTTTACCTTTCTTATAGAAAGCTGTTTTAATTGTAAAGAAAGGATCATGTAACTTTAACTTTTTAAAAGTTTCTTTGTGCTCAGCAAAAAACTCAGCCTCTTTTCTTTTTCTGTCAATCATTATTATGTTATTTTAATTCCTGAACCTGGAGTTGGAGCTTGTTCAATTCTGATAGTGTTTCTATCAAATCTGAAAAAGCTTAACCTTGTAGTACCATTTCTAGACTTAAGAAAGTGAAATGGTAATAAGTCTGGATCATCAATAATAAATCTTTCCGGACCATACTGTCTTATCTTTCTTAAAGAAGGTTTGTTAATACCAACTACAACATCAGCATGCTGAAGTAAAGCATCAGAACCATAGATATCAGAATCTAAGACATAGTTACCATATTCACCATCCATTGTTCTTTTAGGGTCATCTATATTTCTATTTAGCTGACTAAGAACAATAAATGCTATAGGATAATGCTTCTTCATATAAGTCAAAGCTTCACCCAATGCATTCAAAGTCTGAAACTTATCACGCTCATTCTTGGCTTGTTTAAATAAAGCAGAGTGATCTATGGTAACCAAAGTATTAGTGTATTGATAAATAGGATTTCCATCATCATCTTTTCCAACTACTCTTTTATATTTTTCCAACTCATAATGTATGGTTGCACACATTGTATCTATTGTACAAGGATCATAAATAACATTTACAAAATCCTTATCAGCTGTTTTTTCATACAACTCAACACACTTCCAATAAATCTGATCCTCTAAAGATTCTTCTTTACTCATAAGAGTGTTGTAGTCTTTACCTGTATGCTGAGATAACTTTCTTACACCACTTGTTTCATCAAGCATTTCCATTTGAAATTTTAATACTCTAAATTCCTGGTCTGTGTTAATGTCAATTATATCAGAAACAAGTTGTTCCATAAACAATGTCTTACCTGTACCAGGTCTTGCTCCAACAACAGTAATTGTACGCCATTCCAAGCCATCACAAAAAGCATCATTAAATTTAGGCCAAGCTGTCTTAAGAAATTTTAACTGCCCTGTCTTTCTAGCTTTAATTTTAATGATTGCTTTTCTAAGAGCATCTCTCTCACTTACAGGAATTAACGGTTTTGCTCCATTAAATCTTTCCATCTATATTTCTTGTTTTATAAGATCTCTTTTAACACTATTGTATAAGTAATGAAATAAAGAGATAATTAGTTCAATTAGTATATAATCAACTAAAGTAATATCTAGGAATAGTTTTCCCAGATTGTATCCTATTACAGTTCCAATAATTGCAGTAACTAGTAATATTAAGTTTTTATATTTACTCATTAAATTACATTTTCTTTGAAGTAATTAAAGTCATCTAAGTCTGACATCACTATCTCACAATAAGTAGCAAGGTCTGAATCAAAAGACTTGTCAATGTTTTGTTTTCTAATAAAGTATTGTGCTGTGCGCATGTAAGCATAATTGTTTAGACTGTACTCGCTTACATATCTTTGAGTTGCTTTTAGTATTGTATCCCAATCATAATCATATTCTTTAAAAAACCATCTAAAGTTTGCTTCTAAAGTTTTAGCATTTACTCTAGCATACTTGCCACTTTGGAGCTTAAGCTTGGGGAATAGTTCATTATAAGACTTGATCTTACTGATAAAACTATCACCCATTAAATCTTGAGAAGTTTCTTTCTTTTTCTTTCTGAAATAGGAATCTATTTCTTGGATAAAGATAACACTTTTATCTGATAATTTAAAATCTTTTGTTATCCATTCATTCTCTATAAGTCTGTGTTTTTCTAACTCAAGAGATACAAAATCAGCTGGTTTTGTTTTATTCTTAATACAGTACAATACATAAAATGTATTAGGAGTTAAACCAGCTTTTATGAGCTTATTAAATATATCTACCATTCTATTTCGTGATTATAATTTTCTTTTACAATTTGTGTAGTCTTTACAAACACATCTCCGCAATTCCATTCAGCACTTTTGCTATAAGCAGCACTAGCAGGATGAGAAGCATACAGTTTATAATTATTGTCATTTACCACATCTGACCATTTCTTAGCTTCTGCACCTAAATAGATATACACAAGTCCATTGTTATGCCAAGTAAGCCAATCAAATAAATAAGCAATAAAAGGTTTCCAAATTAAGTAATGTTGACCAATTTTACCAATATTAGTTGTTAAAGCTGTGTTAAGCATTAACATACCTTGGTTACTCCATCTTTTTAAATCTAGATTTCTATCAACAATCTTTTTATTATCATAAACTGTTCTGTCAATAGCATCTAGCATATACTTAAGGCTAGGTTGCTCATATTCTTTTCTGCTGCAGCTAAATGCTATGCCATCAGCAACTTCAAATCCTGGATAAGGATCCTGACCAACCATAACAACTTTAAGATCTTCATAAGGACATTCCTCAAAAGCTCTAAAGATATACTTAAGTGTTGGTGTAAATTTTTTACCATCCCGTGATTGTTTAACAAGTTCTTTTATGATAGCATCAAATTCAGAACTTTTGATAAAACCTTTTAAAATTCTATCCCACCCGGAACTTTTTAGTTTTTCTAATATTTTTTCTTTAATTTCGTCTAAATCTAAAGTTTTATTCATGGCTATTAAAGTTAAAGAGTTAAAAGATGATGCTCTTGTAGACATCAAAGTAAATAAATCATATTACCTAATGGCAAAAGCTGCTCTTTTTTATCTGTTTCAACATATTAAAGATGATGATGAAAGAGAAAAGCATCTTAAGCAAGTAATGGAAGGTAAGTATGAAGACATGAATGACTGGGAAAGAGCTTTCTATACATTAACTATTCTTCTAGCAGATATTGAAAATAATGCTAAGAAGGCTAATCTGTATGAAGAAAAAGAAATTTTAGAACCGGAGGATGAAGGTTATGTACCTCCTACCCAAGAATAATTCCATTATCTCTTGCTATATCTTCACAAGTTTGTATAGTCAAACTCATTTCATCTTTAGAACATTCAGCAAAAGATTTGTTAATTACATTATCTTCTCCATCTAAAAATGTTAGACCTGACTTCATTTTTATCATAGACTTCATATCATCAAAAGAATAACCTAGTTCTTTTGCTATGTGTCTTATGCATGCATGAACTTTAGATATTTGAGCTGTTGAAGCTTTATCTGTCTGAATATTAAAAAATATTTCAACAGTGTCTCCTTCAGATACTTTATCTAAGAACAAATTATACTTGACTTTATCTTTTTTATCAACATAGTCAAGCTTGCCGTTTTTCTTAATTAATTTTACTGTTAGCATATAATATATTATATTTATAATAAAAGAAGTTTCATGTTTATAGGAGTTGAATTTAGAGATGCTGATGGTTCCAGATACTTTGAAAGACTGAATGTTGCACACATAACTAGACTTACATTTGTAAGTGTTAAAAATCCTGATGCCGGAACTAATATTCACATAAGAACAGGTGAAATATTAAAAACAGCAACTCCTTTAGATGTATTATCAGAAATTGTTGATGAAACATGGAAAGAAGCTGCCTCTATTGTTATGCTATCAATCATTAATGAAAAGCTGAGTAAAGATCTTTTAGATGAATATTCTAATAACTTAGATAACAAAGAAGCTTAATGTGAAACGATTTCTTCTTTTTTTAACTTCATAATGTTTTTAAATATCTCATCCTGATTCTTTATCAGATACTTCTTTTTGTTTTTCTTAGCCTTATCATCTAAATTATTATAGAAATATTCAAAGGTAGTAAGTCCTATAAAGAAGTTATCTTCATCATCAGATGCTAAAAGACTAATCATTCTTTCCATCTCTTCTTCTGTTATTAAACCAATCTCTTTGTAAATAAATATTTCTGATACCAAAGCTACATTACAAACTTCTGGTCTTTTATCTCCTTTTAAATATTGCCAGAGCATAAAATGGTAAGATCCTCCTTTTGTTATATACGCTCTTATCTGGTCATCTATTATATCAAACTGACTTTTTGTTAAGTCTTTAACCAGCCTTTTACATCTTTTAAAAGTACCTAATGTTAAGGTACCATCTTTATACTTTTTTAGTAAATCAATCATATTTAATTCTTTTTGTAAGCAAATTAATTAATGCTTGAACTTCTTCAAATTTTGTAAATATTATCTTAGGGTTGGCCTCTAAAAATTCTACTGACCATTCTCCATTCTCTACTTCATCATTAGCAGAGGTGATAAAATCTACCCCATCCACAATTTTGTAGACATAATAATAGTATGGATTAGGTTCTTCAGATTCATCTCTTCTTTCAAATCCTAATAGTTGTACTTCTTTTTCAGTCATCTTTGTTTTGGTTTAATTTAATACTTATTAAATCAAGAGCTTCTGAAGTTAAACTTCCTTTAGAAAGATGAATCATAAATTCATATGCCCACACCTCTCTTGGAGGTTTAACACATCTTCTAAATTCTTTTCTCCAAACCTTAGCTTCTTTAGGTAAATTGTCATAAGCTTCTTTAGCTTCATTACTGTCTTTGCCATACATTTTTACTGCTGAGAGGTACATACTATAAAGATTTCCTAATCTTTTATTTTCTTTTTCTTGAGGTGATAGTCTCCACAAATATTCTCGCCCATTTTGAGCATAAAGCATTTCATCTGTAATCATTGACATATCAAATCCCTTTATTAATCCGAATCCTTGCATGTTTTTAAAGTTTATGTTCCATTAAATGTATCATCTTTGTTTTGTTTTAAATATTCATTTTGTCAAAGAAATCATCCAATTTACTCTCCATTCTTTGATCTCCAAAAAGCATTGCAACCAAACCTAAACATAGAATGCTCAGTATTACCATTATCAACACTGTGACCATACCACCAGCAAGCTTCAGTAAAAATTCTCCTACTGATTCAGATTCTAATAACTTCATTGCTGCCCATCCTATTCCATAAACCACTGCAAGGTTGCAGATCATCCAGGTTAAATAACCCATTCCTAATAATATCTTCTTTAACTTTTCCATAACTATAAGTTTTTTAGTCGTTTATGAAATAATATTTTAATGCATAGTCTTTTTTGTAAAATACAGTCAGTGTTAAATACAGAACTTCATTTTCAAAATGTATCATACAGCTTTCATAATTTTCATCTCTAACTTTGTATACCATTTTACCATCTTTAGAACTTCTTTTTTTTATTATGTAAACTGACTCAGCTTTATTAGAAACTGCAATAACATTGTTGTAAAAAAGAAATTCTAAATCAACAAACACAGGATCTTCCCAATCATAATCCTTAATAGTAGGATCCCAATTACCAACTTCAACAAAAGTTGTAGTTTCAATTATGGGTTGAGAAAATCCTGCTGTTAATGCTAATAAAAAAGCTGCTATTAACATTAACTTTTTCATGTCATTGATGTTTTACTTGTTATTACTAAACCTTCTTGTACCACTTTATCAAGAATTTGAGTATGCTGTTCAATAGATTTAGCATCTACTTCTGTTTTAGAAATAGCATTTAATATACCTTTTTCTACTTCATTTTCTGGAATAAGCACTAGCTTATATGTTCCATTCATTAATATTTCTACTTTCATAATTAAAATATATATCTTATTGTATTCCACGGAATTATCTCATCATGGAGCTGCGTCCATTGTTTTATATAGTGAGCTTTTAAATCACGTTTATACCGGATGTTTTCTCCTCCATACTGAGACACCTTATTTTCTTGAATTTCAGGTCTCCATAATAAATCTTCTCCTTCAGGATTATTTTTTAAGTTAAAAATATGTCTTCCTAAATTATGAGTAAGAAATATTACTTCTGCTTTAACTTTTTCATTAACAGGCAGAAGCTCAAATAAACCTTTATATTCATCTAACCATCCATTGGTAACAACCACAGGACTGAAATTTACATGGACATCCCAACCAGCATCTTGAAATTTTGATATAGCATTAATTCTCTCAACTATGCTAGAAGTATTAGGTTCTAATACATCAGCATATTTTTGAGGCATAAGACTAAATCTAATTCTCATCTTACCTTCAGGATCATAATCAAGCAACTTTTCATTTACATATTTTGTTGCAAAAGAACCCATTGCTCTTGGATGTTGTTTAAAAAAGTCAAAAACTTTATCCCATTCTAAATGTTTATAGTGTAAAGCTACATCAGTATTACAACCTATATCATAAGTAACATACTCTTTATGAGTTTGATTAGGCTTTTCTACATCTGCAAACCAAGCATGGTGATCAACTTCTGTAAGAATCTCTTCTACATTAGTAGCAGCTGTTAACCCACTGTGTACGTGACGTTTACAGTAACAGTAACTACAGTTAAATCCGCAACCAAATATAAAAGATGGTGTTAAATAATCTGTAGATCTACCTGATGTTTTAATTTTTAAACTTTTTCTGTTTACTTTACTTAACATCCTTCTTCAGCAAATATAGTTTTAAACCCTACAGGTTTAATATTATGCCTAATTGCTCTTCTTTTTTTCAGAAGCTCCTCCTTGTAAGTTTTTAGAGTTTTGATTCTTCCAACTTTCATAGTGTTCTTTATTATAAATTTTTAATTTGTGCATTTCTGCAAAATCTTTCATATCTAAACTATCCGGAATACATCCTTGATTAGCTTCTTTTAATGATATGTACAAATCTTTCATTCTTCCCATAGTTATTTCTTTATAGATTTTAACTTTTCTTGAATAATGTTTCTTGCCGCACTATTTATGTACTGGCTTCTAGCATTAGCATATATTCTTAAATCATCTCTATCTTGCTTTGTTAAAGTAATTACCACAGAATATACTCTTTCAGGAAGAGATGTTCTATCATGATAAGGAAAGATATAAGGAAACTTTTCAGCAAGTTCTTTTGTGTTTTCTGCAAATGTAGCATCATCTGAATCCAAAAGATGATAGGGTTGATCCTTAGCATAATTTATACTGGTCCTATCTACATTGAAAATGTCTCCTAATTCAAATTCAGTATACCCAAACTTGTAATATAAAACAGAAATTATATAATTTCTCTTATCTATATAATCTCTTTTACGAGTTTTCTTAATACCTATTTTACCTTTGAAGTAATCTAATACTTCAACAGCAGTATACTTTTTCATAAATTATTTTTTTAAATTTCTTGTAAATCTATTTCTTGTTCTTCTGCTTTAACTGCTGAAGATGTATCTAGTTCTTTAAATCTACTAGAATCAAAATAGTGATAAGGAAAACAAGACTCATCTAAATCTATTTCCTTTAACTGATAACCTAATTTATTTTTCTGAATGTTTAATGGAGTAGCAAAGATAACAGTGTACTGTTCTCCTTCTTTAATCCATTTATTAAAAGGAATCTGCTTAGGTTTATTCTTATCATTTATGCAAACTACTTTCATATTCTCTTATTTCAGTTTTTATACCAAGATCATCAAGCAAACCATGTAACTCTATCATCTTAGTGATATCTCCTCTTTTTATTTGACATTCATCTCTGTTATGTGCTATTATTACACATTGTTCTGCTTGGTCTCGTGCATGCTCACATACATTTACAAGACAAGCCATTACAAAAAGAAAGTCATTGTCATTATCATTTTTTAAAATCAGTTGGTGTGTAAAATCATCTTCCATTGTTATTACTTTGTAATTACGTATTCATTAGTAATATCTTCTAATTTCTTTATTAAAGAATAAAAAGTATTACCTTCCGGATCTTCCCATGTTGTAAATTGATTTAGATATTTCTTGTCTAAGAATCCACTTATTAAACTTCTCAAAGCTTTTATATAATGAGCGTCACTAGTCTGCAATTTTTCTAAATCATTATTAGCAGAAGTAATCTTTGCTAAAAATAAATTCACATTTGTGATATAATCATTTTTAACATAAACTAATTCTGAAAAGTCATCAAAAACATTTATTAGATGAGTCAATACAGTAGAATCTGATTTTAATAAAATCTTTGAAGGTTCATCAATTACTATTTCTAGCTTGCTTTGAAACTTAGGCAAGTCTTTTTTAAGATTAAACTTTAAATCATCTCCATAAATAACTTTATCCATATCAGTTAAAGCACTAGATATCTTAACTAATGCTCTAACTAAATGGATTGTTTTAGCTGTGTTGCTCATACATATTGTTTATAAAATATTTTGTCTTTGTCATATGACTCAAGTGCAGACTCTACCCACTTTTCATCTATAGTATTACTATAACAAAGTATGTGTACTATAGCTGTTTCATCTGGGTTAAGTCTTAATAATCTACCAATTCTTTGAGCAGACTTTCTCTCATTACCATATGCGTGCATAATAATACCTTGTTTTAAGTTAGGAATATTCACACCCTCACTTAATTGAAGTACACAAGATAGCTTATCTATGTCACCATATTTAAACATAACAAGATTTTTTTCTGAATCAGGATTATTACTATGATAAGAATGCTTACACATTCTATCTGCTTGATCTTGAGTATTAGCAAATATAATACACTTACTTGAAATAGACTCCATTAGCTTTTTAGCATAAGCTTCTTTGCTTGGAAAGTCCATCATAGCTTTCATCCTCATAATTCTAGCCATCTGTAGCTGCTTAGGTGTTTTACCACCATCAATTCTACTACACCAATAACTATAGTTTTTTGTTTCAGAAGTTTTAAATGACCTTGCTTTGGTAGCAACATCAATGTTATTTTCTGTGCTTAAAGGTACCATATGAACTACTATTCTATAGTCATTTAGAATATTATCACTAACAGCATCATCTACACCATAAGTATATACTATAGGACAGAACTTATTTACCATCTGACCTTTTTCAGAATAATCTCTTTTTGGTGGAGTACCTGTTAAACCCAATATCATTCCTTTATACTTGCTCAAAAACTCTTTATGAGAATCTAATAAGTTATGACACTCATCAAGATATATAATATCATAAGCATTAGGGTCTTTTTTATTTAAGCTTAAGTAAGTTGTATATTCAGCATTTCCTAAAACATGTTCTTTTTTATGCTTTTTAGCCTCTTCTTTCCAACTATCTAATATGCTCAACTTAGGTGCTACAATTAAAACATTTTTTAACCCAGCGTGTTCTCTTTCTGCATGAGATAAACCAACTAAAGTCTTACCCACACCTGTACCTAATGCTAATCCTGATCTACTTAAGTTTAAAGTTGCGTTTAAGGCTTGTTTTTGTATTTCTTCTCTCTGCATTTCTTAATCTTTTATATCTATATATCCAATAATACATCCTACAGGTGGTATAACAACACCAACTGTTCTGAATACTTCTGCTCTGTATGGAGCATCAAAGTCTGTATTAGCTAGTCTGACTAAATTTAAAATCCACCCAGCAAAAGCAATGATATATACTATTAATATTCCTTTATTACTCATATCTATTTCTTTAAACATTTTTTACATACCCATACACCGTAATCTTCAAGTTCAGATATAGGATATTGTTTCTTACAGTTAAAACAAGTTTTAATTGTGTTAAGATTCACTTTCTTTTTCATAATAATTTATTTTAACCATCCCATTTCTCTAGCTTCCTTTGGATTACCATGTATCCAATCATGACAGTTTCTGCATAGAGGTAACCATGTACTCTGTACAAGATAAAAAGCATCTCTTTTTTCTCCAGCATAAGTATGATGGACATCAGTTGAATGTCCACCACACTTTGCCAAATTTAACCTGCATATCGGGTTTTCTTCTAAAAACCTTTTTCTCAGTTTAGAATACTCTTCATCTTTCTTTTTTCTTTTGGTAGAAACACGAGGGATAGACACTGCTGTTGGTTTCTGTGAAGTATTTTTATGGCAACTCCAGCAATATCTACAGTATCTATTTCCCTCATGATTCTTCCATATGGTTCTTTCTTGACCACATCCATCACATGTTTTAAATTTCATGTTTCAGTCTTGGCAACTTGTGAGGATTAATCTTGATCTCCATAAAGTTTTTAGGGAGAACACCTTCTTCAATAAAGACTTTTATAATGTCATCTTTATGAATATTTAAATCCTTGAAGTTCAGTTTGTTAATAAAGTTAGTATCTGTCTCTACATTGTTAAGCAAAAACTCTGTATATGGACTATTTGGAAAGAATTTCTCAAATAGAATATTGCTATACAAGATAGTAATTTTTTGCTTATAAACATTGATAACAGACTGAGCTTTTCTATTAACTCTCTTAATTCTTTTAAGCTTTTGTTCAGACATAGAATCTATCTCTTCTTTGCTTAAAGATTTAAGACCGTACAAGGCTCTCTTGTACAAATAATTTTGATACTGAGTATACTTATCTTGTTCATACTTAGTATAAGGCTTTCTACTAGTTTCTTGATACTTAGATAAAGATCCTGAAAACTGGTATTTAGAATTCTCTGTTTGTGTTTTCATAATACATAATTTATAATCATAATTAATAAAAAGGGAGAGGTATTACCCTCCCCCTTTCTACCTTTGTTTAAACTGACTTATTAACCAACGTTATCAAAGTCTGTATTTGCAGTCATTGCTGAACTAGAGCTAGTCTCATAAGCAGCACGTAGTTCTGCAACATTATCATGCTGTATTAATTCATCCTGAACATTAGATGCAGGAGTATATACAGTCTTACGGTAAATAGGAGAATCTCCTACTTTACAAATAATACCTGTTTCTCCGGCAATCTTAAGATCACGCTCTGGATTTTTTGCATTGAATGGTTCAAGTGACTCTTTAATCACAATAGCACCTGGAAGTTCTTGTCCTGCATAGAAATTAGTTGCAGACAACTCATCCATAGTACCATGAATAAGTGTTGATACATTCTTTCTACGTAAGAAACCATTGTCATCTACCATAGTACGTGTCTGTTCTACACGAACATAACCATATTCTGGATTAGACTTTGATTGATTAATTACCAATCCTGTTTCATCTAGTGCTACTACTTTTACTTTAGAGTTCATAACTTTAAGTTTAAATTGTTAAAAAAATTAATTGATTTGTTTTTGAGTAGATTGTTTACTATACCATTAAGTTACTCATTCTCAATAGGTAAGGTGATAATATTGCTAATCGCGATATGCAATATTATATATCCAAGTTGTCTGACAGATCAACTATATCATCAAAGGGGTACATGTTATCACTCTCGTGGCTATCTTCATCTTCATCAGTAAATGTGAAGTCATAAGTTTTATTCTTTCCACTTTTGTTAACAACAGAACCTTTAAAAGGGTTTAAGACAGATTCTCCTACATTAAGGGAGACCAAGTATTGTATATCAGCATCTGTAAGATTAAGATATTCCTCTATAGTTAAATATATGGTTTTACCATTCGGTAACTGATAATACATTTTATGTAGATTATTAGTAAATATAGTTATAAACTTAACATCTACAAATTAATAAAGCTTGCTTAGTTAAAGTAATTTGCATTACATAGCTAAATAGATTAAAAGGAGAGCTTTTATACTCTCCTTTAATCCTGATTTAAAACACAACACAGAGATCGGCCTCTGTTTCTTTTAAAAAGGTGCATGCTCATTAAAATCCTCAAGATCAATACTAAGTTCTTTTCTGATATCAGACATATTTTCATTTGGAATATCAGGCAGTATTACATCTAAAGGACAATATTTATGTATACCTCTCCATTTCTTTACTTTAACTGGAATTTTATCATTGACAACAAGGTCAGAGTTAAGATACTTATCTCTAGCAACAGAATCATACATTCTTTCTTTAAGTACTTTAACTGTTATATCTCCTTGAGTGTCAACTTCTGGAATTGTAGGATATTCTTTACCTAGATATATCTCTACAAATTTACTTAACGCTTCTTCATGAGATAATATATCCATCAAAAAGCATTTAATATCAAAAGCATTTCTGTGGTCTAATATATCATCAAGACACTTTTGTGCTAATTCGGGTGTTATTTCTAATCTCTCACGCATGCTAATAAACATAAAATTAATACAAGAAATGATACTGATACTAACAAAGCTCCGTTCTGAAATCTAATACTATTTATCTTGTCTTGAATAGTATAATATTCTTCTTCAAGATCATCTAGTATCATCTGTTTGTATGCATGTTCAGGTTCATTTAGACTAATCTGCTCATGCATATCTTCAATTTCTGACTGTCTTTGTCTTAATTGTTTTATAGAATGCATAATTAATCTTTTAAGAAATCATTGTACTCAAATTCTCCTGTGCGGATCCACTCTTTAATCTCTCCTTTATATGCATATTCTATTACTGTGGTATCAGTATCAAATAAAGTATAAGTGGGTCTATCTGTATAACCATATTGCTCATACTTTTCTGTAGGTATAATTATTCCTTCTTCTATAAGTTGATTAAACTTAATTTCTTCTGCTTGCTGAGCCAAAAACAGGCTCAATATTAATAATGTGATTTTCATAGTTTATAGTTTTTAAATACAAAAAAGAGGTACCAACTTAATGATACCTCTTCATGCTTATGGAACAAACAATCCTACTTCACAATAAAAGTAAGATTCCAATTAGGCAAAGTGCTGTCTATAAATGCCGACAACAGTTCATCTCTACCTTTTTCAGGAGAGAGTTTATAATGAGCTTTTTCAATTCTTAGCTCATTCTTCTCTTCCTGAGTCTTTTCAAATACAGAATAGTCAATATCAACTTTATTTGAATTAACTTCAGCCTGTACTTCAGCTCTTTTAGGACTTACATGGTTACTAACCATTCTCTGACCATCTGTGATAACTACTTTAGTAGCAAAATGTGTTTTCATCTTTTCAATTTTAAATCATTTGTAACTTTAATCTACGAATCATATCTTCTAATTCTTCTATTGATAAGTCTTCATAGTGTTCCCACTCTTCTTTGTCTAAACCTTCATTATAAAGGTGTACACAAAGATCGTGAATTTGCTGAATCAAGTGTGTAATAATCATATTAATTGTATTTATTGGTTTTAATTACAAAGCTCCAAAATATCAGTGCACCAAATGCACAAATTGAAGCAATCAGAATATTAAAGAACATCACTAATAATGTTAATCCGGTAAACGTCAAAGCAAACCTTAACATTATAAGATATTCTTCTCTATAACTTCTCTTAAATTTCCTTTTCATTTGTTTATATTTAAAAAATACTACCTGTCTACTTCAACAGGTAGTATTTATTAGCACCATCTGTAAAACCTACGTATAAGGTGTCTCCCTGGGAATTACTTACAAATGGTCACGAGATAATTATAACAGAACTAAGGAAGCTTACCCACTTAAAAATAAGTGTATCTTCTGTTATTCTTGGCATAAGGCTTGTCCACAGTCTATAGGCTACCTCTCAAGGAGTCTCAACTTACCGTTATATTCCTTATCTCTTGCTACCAACTCCTCTGTTATCTGAAACAGATAGTATTATATAGCTAATATAAGAAGTTTCCGCCAAATATATTCTATCACCTCAATCTGACTTAAGTATATTTTAGTAAGTATAAATGGCCGGAAACTTAAATATTATACATAAGCATTCTTAAATGCTCTAAAGTATATATCAAAATTTGGATTAGAGCTGACTGTATCATTAGGATGCAGAATACTCATATAAAGATCACTAAAAGCACCGTGGTAAACAGCATCTATATATGCCTCTTCACCATTAGCTTTAATAAAGTTATCCATTTCATTCAATGAATAAGCTAAATCAAATAATTCATAAGTTGATTCCATATGTATGTTTTTAAATTGGTTACTGATTAAAAAAGTGAGGACTTACATCACAGGGAATGCCTCGTACGCTTTATAGTGGCTCTACACTACCTGGATAATTCAACAGGATTTAGCTATTGACCCATTCACAGGATCCACAATGATGATG
>Ga0070754_10001332_pt1 | contig 20117 bp, 31 predicted proteins | sample VirMetDEL_Sep_01_FD_75181 | JGI IMG/M metagenome (GOLD analysis project Ga0070754, IMG submission 75181) | Aqueous microbial communities from the Delaware River and Bay under freshwater to marine salinity gradient to study organic matter... | ecosystem: Environmental > Aquatic > Marine >... | reverse complement strand
CAAGTCGTGGCAGGAACTGGGCTCGTATCTCCACGTTCTCGCCGTCAGAGATTGACACCTCAGAGGTCATCTCGGCATAAGAGGTCTTCTTGACATAGAGCGTCCGTGCAAGAATGCCTACATTTACCGGGTCAAAGTTGATCTCGGTGTCGCCGGGCTTAAGGTCCTGTGACAGCTGGATGCGCTGGAGGGTGCCGATGGCGTCCTCTACCCATAGCCCCTCGTCTGTCGCCATGAAGTTTCCTGCCCACGGGTCAATGTCCATCTGCGTGATGGTGCCAGAGAATGACCCGTCAACGGTGCCTGCCTCGCGCAAATACTTCGCTAAAGACAGCCCAGCATTGTCAGCCCAGTTGCTAACAAAAAGATCGACGGACCCAGTGCCGGTCCCCGTTGCAGAGGTGGGGACATCAGACAGGTCGCGTGTCTGCACAGCCGCTGCTATGTATTGCCCGTCGCCACGCCCAATGTTCTCATATCGCCCTGAACCACGGTTGGTGATCGTCCAGTAGTCAGGGTCGTACTGCACGGTGCCATACGCCCGAATGTCGAACCCGGGGTTAGGCATGAACTTGTACTCGCCATGCGCGAAGCCAACGGTTACGGCGTCATGCGGAGGCGCAATAGCGATACCACCACGGGTTCTGTCCGTCTTGGATGTAGATGGCGTAACAACGTGATCCGTGGCGTCCGTGTAGGCGGGCGTTCCAATAGGGGCTCCCGTGGAGTCATAGTTGAACCAGCGAATAGATGAATCGCCACGGTTATTAACCTGGACGATCCACCACTCGCCGTCCCATTGATACATCGTGCAGCCCCACGTCGTGAGGACGTCGCGAAGAACGGACTCTGTGTAGATGGGGCGATCGCGCTCTCCATCATTGCGCTGCTTGTCTTTGTAGGTATTGCGGTCTACATAGACGAAGTCCCACGGGTTGTCATCAGCATCCAACTGGAAGCCGCCGTTAGCCGTGAGGGCTGCCCCTCGAAGTCGTGGGTAGTGCTCCGAATTGATGTTGATGTTAAAGTCAAATCCGGTCTTGCCCAGCACAGTCGCTATGAGGGACGTGTACGTGACGCGACCCGTGTATACATCCTCTGCCTCTCCAAAGACAGTTGCAGACGTAGAGACGAATCTGCGGCGCTTCAGCATGTCAATGCCGTCGGTAGCCGTCAGCGAGATAGTTGGCAGCCCATCCTCGTCCTTCGATGCAGAGCCACGCTTGATGTAGCCCTGCCACTTGGTCTTGTTGCTGTCCGTGACGTCAATGATGCGCAGGACGTATCGGTCCTCGTTGTTGTCACTGAGCTGCTCTACGACATCAGAGAAAAGGTCCCCGGAGCTATTGTCGTAAAGGCTGATAGTGGTCTGGCTAACGAGATACGGGCTGTACTCATCCGAGTCCGATCGGCTATAGCGGGTCTCGATAAAGTCCCTGCCAACTGGATCGAGAGAAGCAGCACCGCTGCCACCCTCCTCTAGGATCTGCCACTTGTACTGGTTGCCATCAGAGGCGACAAAAGTGTTTTCGTATTTAGACCCGAGAGCCATATTAGTTGCTCACCGCTAAGATGTTGTTGATCCCCATTTCGCTCTGGAAATTAGACTCGTTCTGCACCACTGCAACAAGGTCCCTTCCCTGCACCACAAACCTTCCGCTAACGCCCATGGCGGAGCTGCCGCCGTATGCCGCGTTGGTGCTTCCTGGGCTGAAGATGCTCCTATCTGGCATCGTGAATCCAGGGGCAGCGAGGTCACCAGCTCCAGCACCAGCCCCGCCGCCGGGGTTTGCAGCAGCGCGGGCGGATGCTTTGAGTTTGCGACCGATAGCAGCGAGAGCCACACCAGCAGCGATAGCGGCAACGGCACCAGTTGGTCCGCCACTGAGCGAGTTCTTGATAGCCAGCATAGCCTTACCAAACCCTGCGGCTGCAAGACCCGTCTGAATAAGCTGCTTGGACCAGGAGACCAGGAACGAACTAAACGCGCGCATAAACTCACGCTTGCCGCCAGCAATACCTACGGCTGCGCTGAGTAGCCCTGAGCCCATTTTATTAAAGTTCTCCTCGAACTTCGCGTTCTGTGCGGCGAGCTTTGCCTGGCTCTTGGCGTATTCTTCCCCAAATTCATTTGTGTCCTCAAGAAGCTTGCTATACCCCTCCTTCATCCGTGCCGCCATGGCCTCGTAGCCCATGATGTTGGCCCAATCGAATTGTCCGGGACCAAGGGCGGCAGGGCCCGCCATGACGAACCGAAACAGCTTCTCTACCTCATTTTGCACCTCCTCAACGCCCGCATCTCGAAATGTAAGACGTATGTCCTCGATACCAGCGACCGCTACACCCTCTACGGCAAGCTGATTCAAGTGCTGCTGCCATTCAACCTGTCGCTGAAGCTCATCTGCCTCCAACTTGAGTGCTGCAAGGCGCATTCCGTGCGGCCCCTGCATCAGCTCTAGCATGTTCTTGAGATCCGTGGTCTTTGTGATGGCGTCATTAAGCAGCGAGGCTTGCTTCTGAATCCAGTTAGATTCAGCAAACTCCTGCGACTGCGCCTGCATTGCGCCGAGAACGCCGTCTACGCCCATCGCCACAACCAGCCTATGATATGCCCGCTCAAGCCTTGCGGCATCCTCTGCAGCCTTAACCTTTTCTTCTGAGTCCGCCTTCCATATTTGCAGTTCCGCCTCAACGGCAGCGCGAGACTCTTTCATGGCCTCGGTGACGTCTTTTATTGCACTTCTTGAAGCGTCCCACGCCTGAATTGAAGGCATTCCCTCGTCAAGCAGCTCCTGGTAGCGAGCCTTCCTTATGTTCATTACCGCCTGATCCATGGAATCAAGGGCAGTTTGGAACATATTAAATACGCCAGTGGAGGCCTCAGCCACTCTAGACAGACCCGCTGCCGAAGCCTGAAAGCCGTTCGGGCCCATCGCCGATGTGAGCCCGTTCAGTGACTTGGTGAAATTGTCGGTCTCGGCCTTAGCCTTCTGAGACCTGTTTGCAAAGAACTCAATGGCTGCCGTTGCGGCAAAGAACAGGGCGAGAACACCCGTTGGCCCCATCATGGCGGCGCCCATGGCCTTGAGCCCCTTTGTAAATCCGCCGTGGTCCTTTGCAGCCATCACCATGGACTGCGCGAGCATCTGGACGTTGTTGTTGATAGCCCGGAATCCCTGAGCCATCCCCATGCCGAACTGACCAGAGTCGGCAAATGCTTGTCCGAGAGATGTTACCGCAAACTGCGCGGATCCGGCGCCAGTGCGGACGCCTTGCATCCCAGAGTTGACTTGACGCATCGCATCGCCAAGCCCGAGGATCTCCATCTCCTCTTTTGTAAACTCATTCGAGAGGGCACGAACGGTTTTTGCGAGTTTTTCCTTTTCTAATTTGACCTCAGCAAGACGCTGCTTCATGCCACCGAGGCCAGCTACGATTTGCCCATTTGCTGTTGTAAATCTTCCCAGCTCGCCGTTATATTGGAGCTGACCAGACATCACCTTATTCATGGCAACGTCTATGTCTCTCCACGCCTGACTGGCTTTACGAAGGGCACCAGTTAGGGCAGAGGAGTTCCCAATAAGATTAACGGCGATTACCTGCTGGGCCATTACTTCCTCTTAATCTTGTAGCCTATTCCCTCTACGTGGCGCTGTTTATTCTGCCACGCACGGGCGATCTCTGTGAGTGTGCACCCCTCGAACTCCCTTGCTCTCAGGGGGTCATTTCCCGCTAACTCAAGGCAGAGGAGGACTGTGCCATCCTCCCCCGCCTCAAATTTCTTTGCCCAAGAAGCAATTATTACGCTTGCGTCTTTTGGCTGGGCGGGTTTGATAGACCGAAGCCGCTTGTCAGCCTGTCGGCGATCTTCTGCACTAAGGTAAAAAAATCAAGCACCACCGCCTGAGCCATACCGAAGATTGCATCATCATCATCAAACCCTTTAGTGCCGACAAGGATGGCGCGTGCCATCTTAATGTCGGAGGCTTCTTCTTCAGCCATCGCGGCTAGGCGATTCTGAAGTCCCAGCGTGGGGGCAGGCATAGTTCCCCAGTTTCCCGGAGAAATCTCATACCTGTCCCCCACTTGGGGTGTATACTCACCGCTTGATGCGACATTATAGTTGATGTCAGCCATCGTAATCCCTCTTTGACTTGTTTATTACGCCGATGTGAAGTCCACAACGCCAGTGCCAGCACCGTCATCTTCGATGTAGTCAGTGGCTACAAATGACACTGAGCATCCAGAAAACTTGTTCCCAGGATGCACGCTGTTCGTCGTAGTTCCCCAGCCGTCGGTAAGCGGGGTTGCGGCGCCATTGGTGTACTTGACAATGGATGACCATGCAGCAGCGACACCAGACACGCGGACGTGCACGGTGCGCACTCCCTGCGAGTCCTCTGCGCCATAATTAACGAAAGCGTATACGTTCTCAAGCACCATGTACTTGCCATTCGGCATTTTGAAGGCCACATCAACAGCAGTGCCCTCGAAGGCGTATGCTGCTGCGTATACGTCCGTGTTTGCCCCGCGAATACCGGGCAGCTCAAACTCTGCCATGACACGGCAAGAACCACCGTAGTACGGACGACCACACCCGTCAGTGCCGTCGAATGGGTAGTCGAACTCGAATGATGGCTCGCTCATTGTGATGCCGAGATTCGTCATGCCAGACTCAAGGCTGGTATAGTCGCCATCAGACGTCTGCATAAATACGTTGCAAACATCAGGAACCAGGTTTACGAGAGGCGCAACCTGAATAACCGCATTGTTGATAGCCTGCGTCGTTGCGTCGGAATACGTTGCCGTAATCGTCGTCTCGTCACGAGCTGTCATCATGCCTTCAAGGCCCGAGACTGCCGTGTAGTCCATGCAGTTAAAAGATCCCGTCTTGGTGGTGTAGCCACGGTCAAACGAGATGCCAATAGCCGAGTCGTAGGCGTCCTTCTCTGTCTCCAGAGAATAGCCCTCGATTAGGCTTGCGGAAATAGTAGTTGCCGCCCCGTCGTCAATTACAATCTGCGTGAGCTGCTGAGGTCCGGGGTCCCAGGTGTTACTCGCCATTTTCTTCCTCTATAATAGGTTCAACCTCTGGCTCCTGTTTGAAGCCAAGGTATTGTTCTGCTATATCAGGCGATACCACAATAGGGTATGCCCCGTAGTAATTCGTCCTGCGCCCATCTATCTTGACGACGGACCCGCTGCGAATTAATTTTTCTGTGCCGTTAATGCGTATTCGCTTGGGCTCAGCTAGTTTGATTTCTTTCATGTATTGGCTCCTTCTACTGTAAATTCTACACGTGTAGCCAGAAGTTCGGGCGTCTGGCCCTGCATCCTTGCCCTTCTTACAAATTGGAGCCCATAAACACGCTCCCTAAACAAAGTAGTGCGGTTGTCGCATGAGAAAACATCATTTACAACACTATCTGTTATATCCCAGAGGCGTTCGCGATCAATGCCGTAGCGACTGCGGCCCTTGGCTCTGACAACAACATAAACATCAACGGCAAGCATCTCTCTCATCGGAAGCCCGCAGCCATCAAGCGTTTCTGCTGTTGACTCCGGCATTCCGACAAAAATAGTCGTGTCGCCCAGTCCAGATTCATTTAGGTGCTGCTCAATGGCCTGCGTAAGGTCACCGTCAAAAATAACGACGCCGCCAACCTTATCACTTAGCTGGCTGTCAATCTGGCCAGCAATGGCTTCAAATATATGATTTGATGAGGTGTATGGCATTACAGAAGCCTAATGTTTAGCCGCTCGTTTTTTAGACCAGACGTTGCACCTGCAAACATCTCCTGGAACTCTTTATTTGTATTTGCCTTGACCCAGTCCTCATTGAGCCCAAAGAAGTCGCGTGGCCCAGCCATTTTGTGACCACCACCAGCCTTGCCTGAGATCAGGGCGCCTGCGATGCGAGAGCTTTGCTCGGAGCCAAACGTAATGTAACCAGCGGCCTTTGTGAATCGCCCGGTAGAAGACTCGCGAAACCTTCCGCCGCCATTGCCAAACTCAGAAAAAGATGGAGCATCAAATATGATGTCGTCCATCATGGGTTTGCCCTCCCTGCGAGCCTTTACCCTTCTATTTGATCGCAGGTCAACTTTTGCTGATCCCTTCCGCTCCGCATAATTAGGCTTATAGCCTACCATGCGCCTGCCATGCCTGTCCAAGCCGCTGGCAACCTGCTTGCGAATCTGCTTTGCGCCATTCTCTGCAAGAAACCCAACAACCCTTCCGATGCCAGAGGCAACCCTGTCGTAAGCATTAAGTGCGGACTTGCTTAGCATTATCCTACATACAGTAAGTCGTTATACTGTGATAGATCCGCGTCGGCGGTAGCCTCGATGGCGTCGATAAAGTCTTGGTCGAGCTGGATGTAATTTACAAGCGCATTATATGCCTGCTCGAAGTCTTCCTTCATCTCCATGCGTTTTACCTCAAAGAGATCGCTCCCACTAAAACGCTCCTGGCCGTAATAATGAATTAGAAAAGATAGCGCCAGGATGCGCTGAAGGACGCCAGAGACTTCTGAGATAGTCGTAACTGCGTCCATAAACTCGCTTGGTCCGTCAGCCTTTACAATAAGGTGCGGCACAGACCCAATCAACCTGGTCTCAATGTAGTCTTTCGCCTGCGCCACGTATTCGTCAGTCGCAGCGTCTGTATCGTAGTACCCGAACTCCGGGTCGCGCAGGTCCACGGGGGCTAGTCCCTTGAGCGTGGTGTCCGATAGAGCCAGGTTGTCCCAATCGCCAATAGCCATATTAGAGCCCCTTTAGTAGTTCTGACGCTGCCTCTTCCGACAGCCCCTTATCGTTTACTCGATTGCCATCTGCGTCAATGACGTAGACCCATCTGCCTTTTCTCTGAAGGCTGTAACCGGAGGACGCCGCCTTGACGCCCCCCGGCACAACCAATTCCATGCTGTCGTAATTCTTCAAGAGGTCCCGATGAAAGGAATAGGCAACGTCACAGCGCTCCCTTTCCTCTCTTTTAATTGGCCCGGATGGAACCGAGACAAGTCTGGCGAAGCAACCCTCCGATCTCAGCAGGTCACGGAGGGCTACCTCGTCAGGATTTGGGTTGCCCTTGCAGAGTATGACAACAGACTTCTTCATTAGGTGGTCTGAACCACAACTCCTGCTTTGTCTTTGTCGTTGGCGACAATAGCGTCCCAGTTGGCAGCAGTACCAATGGTTGCAGCAGTCGGGTTGGCTCCGCCGTTAGCAGAGTCCCACTTGAAGCCTTTGACTTCTACGTTGTAGGCGTGCTCGCCCTGAACGCGCATCACCAGGTTGTCCAGACCAGTTACAAGGTCAGACACCATGCGACGATTCTCGGACTCCGTTACCACGATTCCGTTCTCGGTGGTACCCAGCGTATAGAAGTTGTAAGGAGTACCAGATTCAATCAGCGAGGCAGAGTCGGTAACGATTACGGGCAGCCCGAGGGTGCCAGCGCCACCTTCGTAGATAACGAAGTCAGCAACGTTTCCGGAAGCAACCGTGAGCTGTGCTTCAGCCAGATCATGAAATGCCTTGGAGTGCATGACCCATGCCTTGATGCGTCCGTAAGCATCGCCCATTTTGGCGCGTCCACGAAGCAGGGCCGTGTGATCCAAGTCGCCCGTAGCAGAGTAGTCCAGAATCAAGTCCTGTCCGCCAGTTGACTGACTCAAAGCGGCGACACCAGCCGTGAGGCCCGTGTTCAGCGCGTCTTTCAGGAACTCGTCAGCAAACATGACAGCGAGGTTGCTCGTCATCTGGTCGGAGCTGATCTGCGCTTTCTCGAATGCGTCCAGCGTCTGTGCGTAAGGACCGAAGGCGCGCGAGCACTTGACCGAGATCACTTCGTCCTGCGTCATTGCCAGGTCGGTGGCAGCGGCAACAGAGGTCGTGTCGCGGCGAGCAACTCCGCCCGTCAAGCGGTCGAAGAAGCGCGTTTTGGCGTAGTCGCCTTCAAGAAGAGTGGTTACAAAGCGGATCGCGTTGCCGGAGGCAGCGTTGAACGCGTTTACGTTCTGGTTGATCTGCTCTACAAAGATTGTGTCGAACAACTCATCATTAATGATGAAGTCCGAGGCTTTTCCGATAGCCATTATTATTTACCTTTTGGTTGGGTTAAGATATTAAATCCATCCAGGCACTAACCCCGTTAGCCTTAATCCAAGCCTGACGCCCAGCAGCATCCAGCTCTCGCGGATCGCTCATGTCAGCCTTAGAGTCGGCCTTTCCTGGCTCCCCAGCCCCACCCACATTCTTTGCAGGCTTTCTAAGGTAGGGTGCCCACGCAGGGTCCTCCGACAGAGCGAGAACGTGCTCGCTCACGTTGCGGAAAGGACGTGCGCTGGTCGGGTCAGCAGACTGGATAAAATTGCCTGCTGCGTCTACCGCAGCAACGTAGCCGTACTCCTCGTTGTACTCGAACTGGTCGCTGAGTGCCAGTTGCATTGGCGATGGCTTGCCATTCGGCAATGGTCTGGTGTATTGCTCATCGAACACCTCCGCGGCAGTGGCATTGACCTCTGCATTGCGAAGGCTTCCGCGCAGCCGATCGTACTTTTCTGCCAGCGGCTTGAATCGGCCGTTCTCCCACTGTTCCTTTGCAGCATCAATATCGGCGCCCGGTGGCGTGTGATGCTCAAGGACCCGTGCGATAACCTCTTCGCGCTCGTGAGCCTTCTCTAGCTGGTTGGATACAGCTCGGTTCAGCCGATCTTCAAAGGATGCCTTTGCGACATACTTTTCTGATACGTCCGCCTTTGGCACGTATCCAGTTTCCAGGTCTGATTTAGAAAGAACAACTTGATCCTCTGGTAGAGGCTCGAAGCCGTCATCTGTCTTGACAACGATTTCCATTTCACTTTATTTTTTCTGTGCTAAGGAAGCACGCTACACGGCATTTATCTCCCCCTAACTCTTCGCGCCGGAACGAAACGCCTAGAGGGGTAGGCGATAGTTATAATTTATGAATTATTTGCTAAGTTGTCAAGTACCCTGATTTTTATTTTAGGCACTTTTTAACTTTCTGGCGTGTGATTAAGACCGCCTTCCATTCTAATTCTTGTTTTGCCCTTGCCTGGATACTCAGTGTGATGCCAGCCGCCTCCCTTCAGAGAAAAAGACGTGCTGTAAATCCGCTTCACGGGCCTAGAGTTAATTGTTTTTAGCCCGTAGGAGTCGGACTCAACAACTTCTCCAGTGTCTATATACTTATATTCGTAAATCATAAGCCATATACTATGACTGTGAATAGAATCCTATAATAGCGGCAAACAGGCCTGCTATGGCGCCAACCGCAAATCTAAGAACCTTGACCCCGCCCTCCATGTGGGCTATTCTGTTTTCGTGGTCCCGCAACCCAGAGTCAATTTTTTCTTCGATCCGAACTAAGGCCTGTGTGATATATCCAAGCTCATTTGACATTGATGTGGTGATTTAGGAGGTTTGACTTACCATTTCTTGCAGGACCAGTACCTTGCAGTAAACTTGTCTTTTGCTGTATCGCACTTGTGCCTTGCTCTGAACGACTTTCTTCTCTCCGGGTCACTCTTTCTGATTTTCATGTCTGGGTCTCCAAATCGAACCAGCTTGACATCATCACCCTTTTTGGCAAGAACGGCAAATTTCTTTCTTTCGCCCGGGGTTCTTTTTGGCTTGTTGTAACCGGAGAATGACTCACCGCGATACACCTTTCGCCCGGTCTTAGTTGTCTTTACATTTTCTGTTGTTGCCATCCTAAATATCCTCTCTTGGTTTAAGCCCGTCAATGGCGCCCTCTCTTGCAAAAATCAAGGCGCTATCAACGTCGAGATGGTTTGCAACAGCAGCAAAAGCGTCAGCCTGGGTCTTGATAAGTCCCTGAATGTCAACTGGTTTGAAGTCGTTGCTGCGACGTACGTACGTGCCATACCATGTGTCCGGGGACTCCGGCGACTCCCACTGCGCCGCCAAAAAGTACACGTCGTTTTCGACCTCGTCAATCGCAGATGCGTAGATGCGCAGAAACGCCGTACGACCAGAAGCCTCATCAAATAAAACCTCAGTGGCACTGCGCTCTATGCTTGCGGCATTCATGCGCTGATGGTTCGTGATGTAGAACTGCCGGGTCTCCTCGGCATATACCTTATACGCCGTGTGTCCGTTGTTAGCGTCTGGGCTGATGTAGTTCCAGTTGCCCTGCATGGCATTAACGCCACTCATAATGGCGTGCAGACTCTTTGTCCACTGTCCATCGTCTACATCGCCTGTCAGGCGCGGGTGGTTGATAACGCGGAAGTTCCAGCGCGCATCAGAGAGGAGGTTATACAGCATGTTGTGATCCTGCGCCATCTGATAGCCCACATAGCGGTCCAGCGGCAGGCGAGAGCGGCCAAATGGCAGACGGCTGCGCGTGCGGGATGCGTCCGTGTAGAACGGGAAGGAAAAGTCCTGCTCCGCAACCAGCATAATTTTGCGCTCGAGACCTTCGCCCTCTTCGCGGTATAGCTCCCAGCCATCCAGAGTCCATCGGCGATAATACTTAATCCAAGACCCCTTTTCCATAAGGGACTGCTGCTCGTATCTCATCTCCTTCTGAAGCAGCTCCACGAGGACGCCGTTTTCCTCGCGCCAGTTAAGGACGGTATCTGGGTCAACCCAGTATGCACGAATCGGATCGTCTGGCCCAACGCGATCTACTCGGTACCAGAACCAGTTATCTACGATCATGCGCTGGCCAGCAGAAATTAGCCACGACTCCATGTTTACGCCCGTGCCGTCAACGTCGCGCACAAAGTGGTACATGGGGTCAGAAATGTCATCTGGGCTTCCCAGGGGGCCATTGAACTCTTTCTTTGCTTTGCTCTCAACGGCAAAGACGCCGCCGATCATTGAATCAACCAGGGCGGAGTAGTGTGACGGAAACCTGGTAATTGATGCGCGCTCTGCAAATGCAGCCCCCATCTCACCTTGCGATCTGCGCTTGAGATACGTTCCGTATTTGTTCTTCTGGCCCATCGAGTCATAAACACGGACGCCGGGCGACTCACCATCCTCTCCATCTATTGCAGAGACGACGGCTCTCTCGTGAGCCATGTTTTTTGCCTCACGAAGAACGACCTCCAGGGCCTCGCCGTTGTACTGGTCCCTAGAGAATGTACGCTTAATCTTTTCATCCTCGTAATCAGGATGTCGGTAGTCTACCCAGATTTCTTGCATAGCCTATATTGGTATGTGCCCCCCTCCAATGTTTCTCTTTGGGGTTGCGTCATAAATTGCTAATTCAAGAGCGTTTCGCCTGTCAGGGCTTCTGCCAAGCATTTTACGCTCATTTTTTTTACTGGTCACCCGGTTCCTACCTTTTGCATCTAGCTCGAATGTTGCAGAAACAATCTCCTGAACTAGCCGCTCGTCGGAAGGTATTGATCCCCCTTCCTCAAGCCAATCTCTTAAATCAAAACACAGCTGAGTGCGCAAGTCGGCGTACACATCTGGTTTTTCTGACGCATTGGACACGTTGACTGGCCTAATGACCACGCCAGTAGCTTCTCGTCGCTGCTTAAAGAAACCGAAGAAGTCCTCTGGGGATGCCCCGAGTCCAATAACGTCAATTTTAACGTGTATTTTGTCATCAGTGGGCCTGCGTAGTTTTTCTACTAAATTAAATGTGTGGGCAGCAATTTGCGCCCCATTCCAGCCAACCCCAAATACCGGCTCAAGCGCCTTTGACCCCCTGACGGGCCAGATGACAGTCTCGTCTTCTCCGTACCGCGCTGGGTCAATGCCAATGCGCAACTGCCCCTCTGTGGTTGCATTCTTCCAGCGGTCCTGCGCCTGCGTGGCAAGCGACAGGCCAATAATGCTGTTGTCGCCCTGACCAGGAAAGTTGCCCTCAACGCGGACCTGGAACATCGGCGAAGATTCTCCCCACTCCTCCTTTTTCTCTTCTATCCACTTGGGGCCAGCAAGACCTTTTATCTCCCGTTCGCCAGTCACATTTGGACTGTGCTGACTGGAGATATGAATACACTTCCAGTACTGACTTTTCGTGTGAAAAGCATCAAAGAACGTCCCCACCATTCTCGTGGGGTTGCTAAACAAAACCATCTTTGCGCCAGCAGCCATGTTTCCCTCCATGGCCTCAAAAACAGCCTCGTCAACACCTGAGGCCTCGTCAATAATATAAAGCAGGTTCTCACCCGAGATACCAGCGGCGCGTTCTGGCTGGTCGGTTGAGAAACCGAATATCTCGTTGCCGTTTGGAAATACAAGGCCGCTAGACGGGTCCCTGTAAAGCTGTCCGCCTAAAGGTATTTGCAAATCAGCCTTTCTGTACATTGACGAAATCTCGCGCCATAGAATCTTAACGACCTGCTGGAACGAGGATGACGTCAGTGGAACACGGGCATCAGGCATAGTAATAGCCCACCACAGAGCAAGTATTGCTGCTGAGTGCGACTTACTAACTTTGTGCCCAGATCTAACTGCGACGCGATCGTGGTCTCTTACCGCATAAAGAAGCTCGCGCTGCTTGGACCAGGGCGACACCCCGATGACGTTTTCTGCAAAGAAAACGGGGTCGGCTAGTCGTTCTGCCAAAACAGCAAGGTCTGTATCGGCTATGTTCTCTAGGTCTGTCAAAAATCTCTAGGCGTTCTGCCTCATTTCAAGGGCCTTTGACATAAGCGACGCAAGACCTCCAACTTCCTTCTCCGCCTGCGTTTGGTAGGCTCCGGCGGCACGGAGTATTCTATCCTGAGCCTGGTCAACGTCACGGAACTCGATTATTTGGTTCCCGTTGCGGTCTGTACTAATCTTCTTGATCTGGTGGGACAGGCCCATCTCCTTTAATTTCTTCACATTGATCCTGGCATACCCCTCCTCATGGATCTCCCCATCACAATGTGGGCAAACAAGTGCCTCCACCTCAAGAGCGTCGCCAATGTCAAAGCGCCCAGCCGCCGTCTGCCTGGCAAGCGCCTCTTCTTTTGACATTACCATCTTATTCAGGCGCTCCCGTATAACATGGTCTACGTGCTTATTATACCTAATTTTATGTGCCCCCTGGTGCACGGCATTCCTGCTGGGTCCTACATAATACCCAGCCTCTTCGTATGCCGCAACGTTTGTCAGTCCTCGCTCCACAACGCCATCAACAAACTCTCTTTGCTGCGGCGTAAGCTCTGCGTATGTTTTGAGTCCCCTTTTGGCTCCCATAAAGCGTACTTAGGCATATTATTCCACGTGGCGGGAATATAAACAACAAAAAACAACTTGTCAAGTACCCTGAAATTTATTTTTAGCACTTTTCTTCATTAATACTTCATGCAAATATAGAAACTTATTGCGCTAATTTTTTGTATTGAAATGCGTAATCACAAACACAGCGCTGGAGAGCGCACACAATGATTAACAACGTCACCTTTAGTGGTCGCCTCGGCGCAGACCCTGAACTTCGTCAGACGAACAGCGGAGACGCCGTAACAACATTAAACGTAGCCGTGGACGCTGGAAAAGACCAGACTGTATGGATGCGCACCTCTGTCTGGGGCAAAACAGCTGAGCTTTGCGGCCAGTACCTCAAAAAGGGCTCTTATGTTGTTATAAACGGTCGCCTCACGGACGATTCTTATACCAATAAAGACGGGGTCAAGGTAAACAAGATCGGTGTAAAGGCTTTTGCAGTCGATTTTGGCCCACGCCAGCCAGAAGATAACACGGCTGCGGCACCGCGGCCAGTAATCTCTGCTCCCGTTCAGGACGACCTGCCATTTTAATCAGAAAAACACCACAGAGGGGGGGCGATGCCTCCCCTCTTGGTTGTTTATGGGTACCCCTATGAATACACTGAAGCAAATATCAAATCTAGTAGGTCCTGCTGGCATGGATCGGGCATTTAGTGCGGCTGACTCCGCGATGAAAAGCCTAGATAAAGGCGACCGGGAAATAGATGCCATGGAAGTTGCGATAACAGTTTCTGCTCTTTGCGGAAGCTCGATAGGAGCAATCGTCGAGGAAACCGCCGACATTGCCGCTGCAATAGCCGCGCTATCTATTTTTTACAGCGCAATAACAGAAGGTGTCTGCAACTCCGTGGAAGACGCGATTGAGGAGTTGCAGGCAGATGCAGAGACATTTTACGAGCAAATATCGAAAATTTTTAATCGGGAGGGCCTTGACAATGACTAATAAAGAAGAGTCTTGGTGGTGGCCGAGTGCCTGGTCCGCCCCTTCAGTTAAAAACACATACAGCAAAAAGCATACTCCGCCGGAAATTAGAGCACTGGTTAGGTCAATGGAAATATGGAGGGATTCGAGAAATGCAAAGAAAGACTAAGCCGCCGAGGCTAACAGAGCTTGAAATTGCCATCTCTGGAGAGCCAATGGCCACTTTTGAGCAGGAGCGGCTTATATTGAGGGCAAAATTGCTCAAAAAAAGGCTTTTGAGGAAAATAATGAGCGGACTGCGCAGCATGGTGTCGCGCAAACAGCAAGAGACCCAAAACTGACGCGAAAGCGTCAAAACCAAGGAGAAGGCCATGCCAGATATATCTATGTGCCTCAATCACGAGTGCCACTTAGCGAAGGAGTGCTATCGCCATGAGGCAAAGCCAAGTGAGCGGCAATCGTACTCGTACTTCCGTCCTAATGAAGTAGGCGAGTGTAACAACTTTTTGCCTATCCGGAAACTACGGGGCGAGAACCTGCAAGACGCCAAAAACTGACGCGAAAGCGTCAAAAATGACGAAAAAGCACACAAAATGATGCTTATTTCTTCAAATAGACGGAGAAAACTTTTCAATTAGACGCTAACGCGATGAAATAGCGCTACACAAAAGCAACCACCTACACTACAAACACGATTGTATACAAACACGATTGTAAAGGTGTCTCTAAGTCGTCAAAACTTACGCAAAAGCACAAAAAATGACCAAAAAAGAGTACTTCGACCTAATAGATGCGACCTTTTCTGAGGTTCGCCGCCTAGTAGAGGCCAAAAATGCAGACTATACCGCCAGCTCTGACGACCCGTTTGCAAATTTTCGCCTATCCACACTCGAAGGGGTCCAGCCGGAGGTTGGATTGATGATTCGGCTGCAGGATAAGCTCCAGCGCATCAGATCATTTATGCGATCCGGCACGCTGTCTGTGGCGAACGAGTCTGCAGAGGATGCAGTTAACGACATCATCGGCTACTGCCTTATCCTCAGGGGAATGATGGCTGAAAAGGAGGCCGAGAAATGAGGCAGGTAGATATGTTTTCAGGTCAAACAAGGAGGACAATCATGGAGCAGGTAACGTTTAATGAGGTGGGCAGGATTATTGAAAACTGCACGCGGAAGGAGAAGCTGCAGATAGCAACGTGGATCGTGCTCACGTGCCTGAATGACCAGCAGGAAGGCATGACGGCATCGGACTCATACCTGGATGTGGTGACGCGCCACTGCGGCGACATCCTACAAGCTGCACGCGGAAGGCTCGCCAGCTACGGAAACAAAGAAACAATGAAGAAGCCATGAGCCTGGAACAGTAGTACCAGGGCCGCATTATACCAGTATCCACAGAAACAAAAACAGGGTGGGGACCCTGCTCTGTGGGGTAACGTCTGATAAATAAAAAGAGAGGGGTTTCTTCGTAGTGGGCGAAGCTCCTCTCTTTTTTATTAGTGCCAAAATCAGCGAAAAATAGAAATCAAGGCACTTGACAGGAACTTCACAATACCCTATATTGTAGCCACGTCAAAAGACGAGCGCGGCTCCGGCGGCGTTACAAATAGGAAGGATGAAAGTTCATAGGGTATATGTAAGGCGAGAGCCGGTAGAGGAGACTCTCCAGAGGCAGACGGAACGCAAGATGGCTGATGCCAGGCGAGCTGCCATTGAGGATGAGCAGGAATATCTACGATACCTGAACAAAAAGATGACACAGAGAACGGCTAAGCTCCGGCGTCGATAGTCATCTTACATAGGGCCCACGCCCCACGTATAATTCCTGTACCAGCAGGTGCGGTTCTCACGGAACACCGTCATACTTCGGCTCACAAGGTCGTTGGATCGGGTAGAGATAAGTCCGTGAGACATGGCGGTTGTAATGCGATGAGCGCATTGGCCCTTGCAATTTCGAGCCTACCCCGCAACCATCCCAGCCACGGCCCAGGTTCTAGACGCCCTGGTTAATGTTTGATGCGGTAGCCATAAGGCTATCATTCTAAATTGCAGGAAGGGGGCCGATCTTCTTTCACAAACAGTTCATAATAAAAATGGAACCTAAATAGCACAAAACGTCGCTCACCAGCGGCGTTACAAATAGGAAATGTAAAGATTTGACTAACCGGGAACTCGAAGATTGCGTGAACCTGCTGTAATTAACACAATTTTCACACCCCTCGGGAAAAAAAGCTCAAAATGTGAATATCACGCGCATATTCAGAGTGGGTTATCCCCTTACTCACGGAAAATTCACCCCCCGCACCCCCCTTCGGGGAGGGAAAAAGGAAAAATCCGGGCGTCTCTGGCTCGCGAGCGGAAAGAAAATGGGGAGGGGGTTGCCATCAATCCCTCAATCCATTGCGCAACGCGAGAAAGTTCACAGGATGCGTCAGATCGTCCTACCGTTCTTACTTACTGTCAGTATACCGGTCTCAATAGATCGTGCGGCAGAGGGCAACACAGGGCCTTACGGGGCGGCTGGTGTTGGTTAGTTGCTCAAGCGTAGTGCGTCTGCTTCGTCAAGAATCATGTGCCGATAGTGTGCATTGTTGCCGAACAGTTTCGATCCTGCTTCGAGTACGTCGGCTGCCTCGCGTCGCGTCATTTCTCCGTTATCAACGGACAGGTTGGCTACTCGGATCATTTCTTTGGCGAGGTCTTTCGTGGTGATAGTCATTGTTCCGTGCGGTTGCGTTGTTGATTAGTGACACCCAATAATACGGCGCCGGGATTTAGTATCCAACAGGTGGCGAATATTTTTTTACCCATTCACAGTATCTTCACGAACCAGGGGAAGGACGCCGGAAAGCGAGCGCAGTCCTCGTAGCAAGTTTGTGCCGCTCATGATACGGTAATGCGTGTAGGACGTTCGACCGTACTGTGTAGCCATCTCATGCGCGTACTGGTGCCAAGATTCCAGTCTCTCGCGCCCGTCGATAATTACCACAGACCTATCGCCTGTCGCTGGTACTGTTTTGTTTGAGTCTACTGCCGATGGTCTGTAATATTCGATAAAATACATTGTTCTCTCCGGTTTATGTTGCGAAGCGTTACGGCGCCCCACGTGGTGGCTAGTTGGCTGGCTCGAACAGATCGTAAATATCCAGCAGTTTCTTGTCAAGGTACAGAGTCAGGGATACCACGGTGCCAAACGAAAGGATATGGAGGTGGTCGACGCTGGATAGGTCTTCAACGATGCGCTGGTAAGAGGATGGGTATTCATCCTTCACAACTTCGAGTCCTGCGGCGGCTTCTTTGGTGAGTCTGTCGAGAAGTGTCATTTTTTTGTCCGGTTGAGTTGCTGTTGCGATCTGATGCCATTATAACACACGCATGGTATACAGGTCAACACATTTTCTGTCTATTAACGCGGTCTTCATATTCCGTACAAGATGCCGATGGCGAAGCGGGCGAGCATGTAAGAGGCTGCCAGGACTAGACCGGCGTACATGATTTTTTCGGATGTTTTCATGGTATTAAAAGCCTACAAACAGGACCTTGTTGTCTTCAGTCGGACCTAGCGAGGTCGTGTAATCCGTGAGACACCAATGGATATCTTCAGCATCCGCGCATGGATCCGCGCCGACAAACTTGTCGTAGTCCACGGAGATCTCCACGGCGTCGTGCTCCCACCACTCGCAACGAATCGCGATAGGATCGAACTGGATCGACTCTCCGAGGTCGCTCTCCAGTTCCTCGTAGTAATCCCAAAGGAGCTCGAGGGCGGTTTCTGTGTAGTTTGCGTGGTCACGCATTGCGGACTTGAACTGTTCTTTGTTGACTGTGGTGTGCATTGTTCCGTTGGTATGTGCCCCGTGGGGCGTTTGCTGTAGTGATCTGGTGCAATAATAAGACGCCGGGCGTATACGGGTCAAGCCCGGGTTTATGAAAGAACTGTTAATACGCCTTCCAGTAATGCCATCGCCTCGTAGTACGAGTGGTTGGAGTGTTCATCTTCAAAAGGTCCTGCGTTGGATACATGATCCAGTGCGCCCTCCAGATCGGCAACAACAGCCTTGACCTCGGACGGGTGCAGGTCCGTGGTGCGCTCGAGGTAGACATTTTTTATTACGTCTTCCAGCAGGTAGTATGCTCTGTTGAGGCTCTGCGCTTCAAAATATCTTCCCCTGCCATCGATTTCACACACGGCATGCTGCGCATTTAATAGTGTCGTTAAGATCGCTTTGTTTTCGTTCATGGTCTGTTGACGCCGTGGCGCCGTCTGTTGGTGTGATCTGCCCCTATTATATGGAACCCGGGGAATACGGCGCAAGCCATAGTTTTCCACATTTTCGGATAGTTTTCCACATTCCAGAATGTGGATAAATTGTAGCGCGGGGGCCTTGACATTCCGGGCGCGGCGGGGTACCTTGACCCGATGCACCCGACCCGGACCGGGTCAGGCCCAAAACCAGCACCTACCCCCCCGGGAAAAAAGACCCCAATGTGAAGATGCCATGAATCGCGAGAAAAAAATAATTTTGCTCTTGACCCCCGCAGAAAAAAGCCATATTATTGCACTGCAACAAACGCGCAGGGGCGCAGAAAAAAATGGAAAACAAAACATGTGCATTTAGAATGGTGACAATGCTCATCATAGTTACAATATACTCTGTGCTCGCATACGAGGCAGGAAAAAGATCCGGCATTGATACAGGCTGGAGACTAGCAACGCAGAATCACGACTTTCCAACAACAACACAAATCGCCAATATGGCGGAGGTATGCAAATGAGCAACACGAACGCATTTGAGGCAGCAGCCCTGGATCGCATACGCGAGCTGGTTCAGAACATTAGACCACTGGCCGAGACGCAGGATGTGGTTGTGATCTCGCCCGAAAGCATGGAGGCAATCCTTGAGGTACAAGAAATCGTTTTCGACGACTTTGCGTCGATAGACGACGACGCGGACCTTGATATTGAGTTCTAATGGACCCGATAGACTACCTAAGAAAAAGACTTAACGCAATGGAGGTTGACATGATTGAGCGCAAGCCAACAAAGACTATCGCAGAAATACAGGCAGGCCTAGCAAAGGCGTATCCCTCACGGGAAAAGACCAAGACGCTAAAGGGCAACCGCATTTCATACATTCCATGGTATGAAGCCGTAAGCATTATGAATGCAGTGACGGATGGGCACTGGGAGTACGAGGTTGTTCACGCGGCGCACTCTCCCATATCGCAGAAGTTTGAGATGCGGGTCAAGGTGACGGTTCACGCTACCGACGGATCATTCTCTCGCGAGGGTACTGGCTCGGAGGACTCGGCTACCGACAACTACGGAGACTACCAGAGCATTGCCGAGAGCATGGCGTTGCGCCGTGCAATGACAAAGTTCCAACTAGGCATTTACATGTACCGATAAAAAAATGACACTAGATCAAGCAACAAATACCATCTGGGCACTAAGGGATTGCACGTTTTGGGTTTTGCGCCTGAAGTGCCTGGATGGTGAGCTTGGCTGGCAAGTCGAGCGCAACGTGGATGGCCTGTGGGCAGTCCTCGGGGAAAAAGATATTCAGGGGGCACTCAATGAAGGCTGACGCCAAATTATTCTATACGCATGAGGCTATGGAATATGGTGTCGATAGGGCGATCCTGATTAACTACCTGCGACTGTTCATCTCCGGCAACAAGGCACGTGGAGAAAATATCCACGAGGGCGCGACGTACACACACAATACGTACGACGAGATTGTTGCCAGGCACCCGTTCTGGAGCAAGCAGAAGGTTGGGCGAATAGTCCGATCGCTGATTGATGATGGCGTCCTGCTGGTGTCATGTTTGGCGGAGAATCCGTGGGACCGCAGGTCCTACTACGCCTTTGCTGACGAGGGTAAATTCTTGGCTTCGCATGTTATCAAAAGTGAATCATCAGAAGGTATCAAAAGTGAACCTTGTACAAAGTTCAAAACTGAACCTT
>Ga0070754_10001329_pt1 | contig 20174 bp, 21 predicted proteins | sample VirMetDEL_Sep_01_FD_75181 | JGI IMG/M metagenome (GOLD analysis project Ga0070754, IMG submission 75181) | Aqueous microbial communities from the Delaware River and Bay under freshwater to marine salinity gradient to study organic matter... | ecosystem: Environmental > Aquatic > Marine >... | reverse complement strand
TGTAGGAAGAAATTAACATGCGGTGCTTTCTTAATTTGCAAAGAAAACTTTAAAGGTGATAGGAAATTTCTATTAGTTGGGGTTTGATCTAATGCTGTCATAATATCCTCAAATTACTTTTTAGATATTTATATGAAAAAAGGGAGCCTCAGCTCCCTTTTAAACAAATGATACTTTAATAATTACGCACCAGATGATGATGCATTTAATTCATCTTTTACCATATTTGCCGCATGCTTGACGCCGCGGCCTGAATGTCGGTAAGATGAGATAACATCTTCTCCCATCGAACCAGCATCACTTACATGTAACTTTCCGCCGTGTTTAGATACGGTCATCATTCCGTAATCTCCACCATCGGGATCATTTTTGTGAGTAATACCAATTGTATTCGGGCCTAAACCTACATCTTTAGGATGATGTAACTTATAATCTTTCAAATGCGGCGCAAACGCTCTCATGAGAGGATGATCATGTCCAGCTTGTTCTTGTAAGTCATATTCATTAGTTCTGAAAGAATTATGACGTGCCTGCTCAGTAATATACTTAGCATAAGATTCTTTTAAATATCTGCTCATTATTTTGTTCCTTTTAATAAAAAGGGGAGGGAAATCCCCTCCCCAAAATAAAGCCGGTTTACCCGATCTTATTATTGTAGGTTGTTAACAATAACTTTACGGTAGTAAACGTTAGAGTTAATTGCAAGGCCATCGTCAGTAAAGGCAGTAGCACCTTTGGCGAATGGGTTAGCAACGATACCATAACGAGTCTTGAAGCCAATCTTGGGTTGGAAGGTGTCCTCTCCAACTGCACGTACCATCTGAAGAGGTACATATGGGCAATAGAAGAGACCAGCATCATATGCACTGGAACCCTTATAACCAACAACGTAGTATTGGTTGGTGCCTTGTGCCAGACCACTGTTATCAGCGGCCAGGTTTGCAGAATAAGGATCGATATAAACACGATACTTACCTTGCAGAACACCTGCGAAGGTGTTACCGGTGTCATCAACGTTCAGGTTAGCGTTGAGTGCTGGGGTGTAATCGAGAACACCAGCCATGGTCAGTGCTGAAGCAACGTCAGCAGAGCACAGGATGATGTTACCCTTTCCACGACGAGTTCTCTGAGCGATTCTGTTAGCATCTCTTTCGATTTGGAACAGAAGACCCTTGAACTTCTCAACAGACCAACGACCGTTGGAATCAACGTCAAGGTCAAATACGCCAGCAGTTGCAGTATTTTCTACAGCACCTTGCTCAGCAATCTTGTAGATAGTTCTGATAACTTCACGGTTGATTTCAGCAAGAATCTCGCTAGACAGAATGTTAGCAAGTTCTGCTTCAGCATTAAGACCGTGAATTGCCTTCAGGTCTTGTGCCAGTTCTAAGGAGTACTCAGCTTTGAGTGCTCTTGACTTTGCGGTAACAGTGACCTTCTCGATTGAGAATGCCATCTGGTTGAATTGATTACCAGCAGCATCTCCAAGAGCTTCTGCATCACCAGTTGCCATTCCTTGACCGACATCATATGCGGTTGAGGTTGCAGATCCAACTGGATTCAGGATTCCTGGGTTGGTGCCTGATTGTGAAGTAGTACCAAGACCTGCATTAACATCAGAGAAACCGCCGGTGAGGTTGAAACCATCATCTTGACCGGAGAATGCGGTATCTACTTCATCAAAGAATGCTTCAGTTCCGCTCTGGTTGTTGTAGCGGGAACGCATTGCAAAGATAAGTCCAGTAGGACCGTTCATTGGTTGAACGCCAGCTAGGTCATATGCAACCAGGTTAGGCATTGAACGTCTGATCAGTGAGATCAGAACGGGGTCGAAACCTGCGGTAGGACCACCAGCAGCAGATCCACCCCCGAATGCACCACTAGCACCAGCAGCATTACCGCTGTTGGTTGGGGCTTCCATGAGGTTGTGCATTGAGCCATGCTCAAATGCAGACTGCTCTCTTAAAAATCTTTCTTGGTTTTCCAGCAGGACTGCGGTTACAGCTCTCTTATGGGAATCTTTGATTTGCTCAAGACCCTCATAGTTGAGGAGAGGTGCCCACTTTTCCTGCAGATGCTCGGATTGGAACATTTGCGTGTACCTTTGTGAATGTTTACGTTTGATTAATATTAAATTCAGTTTTTAGCAACAGCCTGAAGAGTTCTCAGGTAGTTGGCCATTGGTCCCGAAATAGATTCGGTAGAATGGTCTACACCCTCAGAAAGGGTTTCAGTATGCGCTTTAGGAGTTTTATATGCTGGGAAATAAGATTCCTTCAGCATCTCCAGTTTTTCACGATATTCTTCTTCACTTTCAAACTCAACACTTTCGGCAAGTGAAGCGAGCTTCTCTTTCTGAGTAGCAGCAAGGCCCTCAGAAATCTCATCGAAGATTCCATCAGCAACCGACTCTGCGAGTCTTTGGTTTAGTTGGATATTCTTCTCAATCTGCTCGTTGAGTTTTGTCTCCATGTCATCAAGTTTTTCTACCATACTCTCAAGAACATCATATTTATCTTCAGGGATTGATACATAATGTGCTTCAAAAAGATCCTTCATTCCTTCAAGGAATGATTCGGTCATTTCAGTCTTAAGACCTTGTTCGACTGCCAGTTCATTTTCGGTGAACCATTCGTCAGCAACATACTCAAGATAAGAATCTACTCTTTCCGCAAGAGCTTCTTTAATCTCTTCGACTTCTTCTACAAGTCTCTCTTCATATTGTGCTTCGAGAGCTTCTTTAATCTCTCCAACTTTGGAAAGAAGTGCAGCCTCAAAGATTGTTTTTGCTTTTTCTTTAAACTCTTCGGAGAGTTCTTCACCACTGAGAAGAGCATTAACATCTTCTTCAATATCATACTCTTCTACGGTCTCATCTACAATTTCTTCAGTCTCTTCTTCTACAACTTCTTCTTCTTCGGTTTCTTCAACTTCAGCAAGAACTTCATCTTCATCAAACTCTTCTTCTTCTTTAACCGATGTCATAGCATCAGCAGACTTAGATCCCTTATTAACAACATCCTTAACCTGCTTAAGGGTTGCTCCCGGGGTCTTCAGCTTTGCTGAGTCATCATCGGATTTATAATTTTCTGGGGTAGGACCACCCAGATCTTCATAAGAACCTGCGATCGAAGTATCCATTGGATCTGCTGCTTTTGCACCAGCATTAACAGCGGTCTTGGATTGCTTAGTGCCTACTTCCATTTCTTGTAAATCTCCACGAGACATTTGAACTCTCCGTTTAACCTTAGTTTAAAACTATATTTATTTATAATTTAAAGATTTGCTAGAAAATCGCTGAATAAGTTTAACTTATTTTCATCAAGTGTTCTTTGATCTACAAGAGTATTAATTCTCTTATAAGTTTTTTCTACTAATTTTTCACGAAGGATTCCGCCGTCAAAAACCCATTCCTTTCCTTCCATAATTCCAGAAACAAAAGCATCGGGAGCAGAAGGATCAGCAACAATATCAGCAGCAGTTGCAAGCATAAAGTCTTCACCTACAACATTATATCCTTCTCTAGTTTGTCTTAAAGATCCAATACCACGAGAAGAAACTCCAAGTTTTACACCTTCTTCAATTAAAGAAGAAGCAATTTTACCCATAGGAGTGGAAAGAATTTTTGCTTTTCCGATAATATTAGATCCACTCTCTTTCAGAGAAATAATCTTATGAGAAACTCTATCCAAATTTACAGTAGGACCATCTGGATGTCCGAGTTCTCCAAGTGCTCTACCTTGAGAAACGTGATTTTCATTATATCTAGCAACTTCACGACGAAGAGTTTCCATAGGATACATGCGACCATTGCGGTTACAGATATCTCCCTGAAGGAAAACACCTTCAATATAAAGTGATTTTTTACCGTTGTTATTCTCAACGATAAATTCGACCTGTTCGATTTCTTCTCTGATGAGTTTCATTTTTATGCTACTTTTTTCTTATAAAATATTTATGAATAAAAGTTATTATAATACCTTTCTGGTTTATTAGTCATTGCGTCTATGAGCGCCGACGATGTTTATGCCCACACTCTCACCGGGTTTTGTGGCCACACGGCATAGGCATCCCAGCTGTCCGGCACTTCGCCTTGGTAGTTGATGTGCCAGCCAGGCAAGATTTCAGGCGGTGTGATCACAGTGCCGTCTTCGTCCCATTCACCACCACGTTGGATGGTGCCGATGACATCAAGGGCGTGGGTATGTGAGGCAAGGATGGGGCGTTTGTTATTGTCTTCGTCTTCCTGGAGCAATCCAGCAACTTCTAGGGCAGCCATGCCGGTGGATTCATCGGGGAAGCGGAACATGGTCGGGGTGGGAGGTGTGAGGATTTCGTCTTCCATTGGAGCGGGGGGTGTAAGAATTTCGTCAGTCATGAGGGTTACTGGGTGATTGTTTGGAGGGTTTCGTCGGGGAGGCGCTGGGGCCAGAAAGTTATACGTTTAATTGCTCCATTGTTTCTAGTCGCACCGCCAAAGTCAAGGTAACCAATGGTTGCATAATCTACGGACGGGATCGCGCAGCTTGTGTCATTCACTCCTGTCACGCCGTCAAATGCCATATTGGTGTTGTTTGCTTTGTAAGCCAAAACGCGCTTTGCTGCTGTTGTGTTACCAAAACCTGCCTGAACAGAGCCGCTTACTACTACTGCAGATATTCCGATTACAAGCTGAATGCGATCAACCGCAGAAGCTGTTGCTCTTGGAATAATAAGTGGGCCGGATCCATTGGCCTCCGCAAACACTGTCCCCTCATCCTGCCGATACCAGGAAGAAAAGTTAGCGCCGGAGATGCTTGCCACGTCAGCAGCACGGGTGACGGTGGTGCCTTCGGTGGGGATGTAGCTGGTGGGGAAGGAGTCTTCTTCTAGTTGGGCTCCCCAGACAAATAGTGCCTCACTAGGAACTCCAAGCCAACTATTCAATCCTTTTGGGTAAATTCTTGGTTGGGCGGCACCGGTTGACGAGGCAACTGCTGTACCTTGAATTCTGTACCAACCGTTGGCGTATGGTTGAATTTGAAAATCGCAGTTTCCGGCACTTGTTATGCCAGTTGTGAAGTTGTGCGAACCGTTTTCATTATTGAATCCTGTAAAAGCAAACCTAATTCTTACGCTATCAGTACCGTTTGGTTTAACAAATGCGCTAAAAGTGTAGGTGGTCCCTGCGGTGACATTGCTTGGAGTTGTATATCCAATAAAATGCTCTGTCAAAACTGCAGTAGGAGCAATGGTGTCTGCAGTTGTTGAACCGTCAGGAGCTACAGCGGTGTTAATACTTGGTGTAATTTCACCTCGCTGGTAAGAAGGGAAAGTAACATCTTCACTAACTGGAAGCAAATTCGTCCTACTCTCCTCCACCAACAGCCCCAAACTCTCGCCCGTGGTGGGGTCATGATCAAACCGTGGTGCGCTGTTGATCGTGCTGGTGGTCGGGACGTATTCGCCGACAGTGCTGGATTGCTCTAGCTGGGCGCCCCAGAGGTACACAACGTCTCCAGCGGCGCCAGTCTGGTCTGGTGCATCAATACGAACTTGCGTAATACCATTGGGGCACGCCACCGTGTACTGAAACCTTTGCCATTCCGTTGCAAGGGTTAGTACGCTGCTACTTAGAACCCCAAGGGTCGCGTCTGCAACCCTAAGTCTTAAATTGTTTGTTGAGTTTCCCGACTTTGCCTTTATGTAGACGCTAAAGGTGTATGTACCAGCAGGAAGAGAAACTGTCTGAAAAATATAAGGGTCTATATCGGTTGCTGTGAACGTACTTGCCGTCAGTTTGCCATTAGGTGCTGTGGCCGTGTTGTCAACCGGATTTGCTCGGATTGCTGTCCATGCGGCATTCTCAAACTCCTCACTCCACAACAAATAATTCGTCGTCGCCGTTTTAATCAGCCCGTCGCTGCCGACATACGTCGCGGCATTTGCCGCCCCACCGGCGCGGGTGTGGTTAACAAGGTTCTCGCCGGTCGCAGCATCGTTTAATGATTTTGACTCTGAAAACTGCAGATCGAGACTGGGGCGGGTTCCAGCCAAGTCCCAGAGTTGATTGCCAAGACCGCGATATTGATGGATGGCGGTCGCCTTCGTGCCGCTCAGTCTCATCAACTCAACTCCGTAACTTCAAGGGTGCCGTTAGTGGTGCCGTTGCGGATCACGGCAATGTTCGGAGTTGCCGGTACTGCCAGATCAAGGCGCTCACCGTTAGCGATAAAGTGCGACGTGGCAGAGGCAGTCTGTGAGCTGACTCCGATTGCATAGCGGATATCAGCACCAACGGCACGCACGCTGATGCGTCGGCAGCTGCTGGTCAGAGCCGTATTGGTGCTTGCGCTACCTACAGCAAGCTGACGGGCAACAGAAGGGATACCCAGGGGTTCGACATCAACTGAAGATGCTCTTAATTCAGCATCAGTGAGTGGTCCAATAGCAGTTACAATACCTGCAGAAATTGTGAATTCTGAAATAATACTTCCAAATTCATCAACAAGTGCTGTAGCAGGAACAGTTTGATAAGGTGAAGTTGTACCTACACCAACATTTCCAAGATACAAATCTTTTGTATTAAGTGTCATATTTCCTTAGAATCACATTTATTTACTTATTTATTATTCTTCGTACTCTTCATATTCTCCACCATCTTCTTCAGATTCTCCACCAAAGAGAGAAATTGCTGCCTGAGGTTTAAAGGAATCTACTCTTTCTGATGCTTTTGCAAACAGAAGATCTTTAATTTTATCACTAATCTGAGAAGGACTCTCATCATTAGTAATCATATCCATTAATTCGTCCATGATTGTAATCAATAATATTCTGAGTTATTTATTATATTTCCCCACCCTTTGGTATTTCAATAGTTCTTTCCGTGGAACCTAAATCTGGTTCCATAATTGGTTTTCCTAAGTCCATACTTGCAGGATCCGTTTCAACTGGTTGTCCAGTCTCTGGATCTATCTGCATTTGCGATGGATCTGGAATAATACCTTCTTCAATTTCCTTCTTAATCAACATATCCTGCTCAAGAATTTCTTGGTCAGTTTGACGAAGAACTTTTCTTCTCAGATAATCTTGGGAGAAATATCTTCCAACATAAGGTTCTGCAGTTGCTGCAAGACTTAATCTTTCATTTAAAAGTTCAGCATCTTTTAATTCTGCAAAATGATTATCATATAAGAAATCATATTGAATATGTTCATTCATAATCTCCCAATCTTCGGGAGTAATGATGTTTTTAAGAATGAGTTGAGTTCTCAACATATCACTAAACATGTTCGAGAATCTTTTTCTCAAACGACCTACAAACTTACTAAACTTAAGTTCATCTCTTAGGATTTCGGATGAACGTCCAAGATTAAATCCACCATCTCCACCAATTCTTGTGGGAGGAACATTTAAAGACTTATAAAGTTTTTCTTGGAAGTATTTGATATCTGTAATCTCTCCAAGATTTTGTCCACCCGGAAGTGTAGAGATCTCAGTTCCCCTACCACCTTCTCTTCTTGGAAGCCAGAAATCTTCAAGCATACTCATATACTTTTTATCATCACGAATTTCCCCAGTATTGGCATCATACACCAACTTATTACGATATCTCATCATTACATCTCTGAGATATTGTTCTGCTTTTACCTTGGGAAGATTGCCTACGTCAATATAGAAGATTCTTCTTTCTGGAGCACGAGACAATCTATAAATTACAAGAGAGTCCTCAATCATGCGAAGTTGATTGAGTGATTTAATTGCTTTATGTAAATATGAAAGAGTTGATCCCTTATTTCTATCTACAAGACCTGAAGTACAATAGGTAATAGAATCTTTAGACATTTTGATCCCACTATTGGCACCGGATGCTGTTGGATTGGTTGTGGGATATGCTGTCTTGGGACTATAAACAAAGTATTCTTCAATCTCCGGGAACTCATAGTCCATGGGATTATCAGATCTCATATTTGCTAACCGAAGGTGATCATCCTTTTTCTTTTTATTCTGTCTTACATAACGCATCTTAAGTGCGTCGATGTAACGAAGTTCTTGAATACCTTCGTGTGGATTCTTTAAATCAATTACTTTATGGTAATAAAGACGACCATCAACGTACCAATTTCTATAAATTTCATGAGACTTTTTATCAAAGTCAAGCAGTTCTAAGATATATTTAAATTCTTCTCTAATTTTCTTTTTGATACCATCACTTGCATTCAGATTGTCTAAATCGATCTGAACCGGACTATCATTAGTATCAGATACAATAGCTTCATTTACTATATCTTCAATAGCACTATCACATTCGGGATGAAGTGCCATCTCACGATATCGTTTGATTAGATCAAACTCAGTTCTATAAACTCCTTCAATATCAACATAAGAACCAAAAAAACCACTACTCAAGTAGTGGTCAGTCCCATCCTCATTATTTGGAGGAACAGGACTGACTGTACTTGGTGATAGTGGTTCGTTATCCTCAATAGAGAATCCAAACAATTTTGCCATTATTAAAGTTTCTATCTACTTATAATCTATTTATTATGCTCCAGTTCCAGGTGCTTCTGGGAAGTAGTACTGAACTTGGAAGTCAACGGTAAACTCTTCAATTGTGTCGGAAGAATCATAAGAAAGATCAATAGCAGAAACCGCAGTTGGGAAAATATCGATAAAACGATATTGTGCAAGAATATTTGCTCCTTCTCCAGTGGTATTATTGCCCTGCTGGTTTGATGGGCTTCTACCGAGTTGATAAACGATAGCATTGCCCATATAATCAGTTGGATTGTTTAAACCAGAATGATCACCATACTGAGCAACGTTTTGCATCCATGCTTCGAATGCTCTTCTATGTGAGAAGTTTTCATCGTTGATGATCGTTACGGTCCACACATCAAAGGTTCTGTCTCCAGCAACCTTCAGAGTACGACCTCTGAAGGGAACGTCGATTGAAGCAACGTTTGATGCCGGAAGTGCAGCAGCCTTACAAAGGAAACGGAAGTTTTCTTTGTCAAACTGACCATCACCATCACCTTGAACACCAAGATTTACTCCTGCTGGAAAGGTAACGTCAACTTCAAACAGATTAGGACGAGCACCACCACCGATCAGTTTTGATTTAAATTGTGAAATGCCTCTTGTTGGAATTTGTGCCATTTTTAGGTTCCTCCTTTAGTAATTTATAATCTAAAATCAAACTCTGCCAGCTACTTCTTCGAAACTTACACCAGTTCTGGTGGCAACGAAGGTAAGTGTGACGTAGTTAATGGACTTAGCTGGTTTCAGGAAGATGTCAGCTCTAAACTCATTATTATCAATTACGTCAGGAGTGTTATTTGTTTCATCACAAATTACCAGGAATCCATAGATACCTCTCTTTGCCTGAACATCACGGAGATATGGTTCGACGATATTGACGAAGTTTGCTCTCGTGATTTGATCATTCAGTTCGAAGAGTTGTGCTTCTGCTGACTTCTGAAGTGCTTGCTCAACAGTCAAGAACAGACGACGAACATTGATTCTGTCGAATGCTGATGCATATCCCAGAGCAGTTTTATCGCCAGAGAGAAGAATTCCAATTCCAGGTTGATTAACAATGGAGTTAATTCTTACTGGATAAAGTTGATCTCTCTGTGCTTTGTTTGGATTATATGCAAGTTTGATTGCATTATTCAGGATGCCTCTTTGCTGACCAGCAGGTGAGAACCAAGGATATGCGAAGATTGAAGTTCTTACGCATAGACCCGCAACGTCCGCATTACATGGAATGTAACGGAACTTGTTGTTGAATCTGTCATAAGTGTACTTATAACCACTATCAAAGATTGCGTATGATGAAGATGAAAGTGGTGCAAAGAACTGAATAATATTGTTAGTTTGAGTATCGGTATTGGTAATAGGACCACCATCTCCTTGAATCAGATCTGCTCTGTGTGGAGAGATAACAGCAATACAATCCTTTCTATTGTTTGCGATAGAGATAAGTTGATTTGCTTTTGCTTGCGATTCAAACTTATTACCCATTCCTGGTCCCATGATCAGATAGTCAACAGCAATCTCATCTGGGTTGGAGAAGAGATTATATGAAGTGAATAAGTCACCAAGTGATGCAGTCATTCCGTTTGTCGAAGAATAATCAACACCACCACCAAGAGCATAAGTTACGTTGCCCAATGAACTAAAGGTTATACCTTGAGAAAGTTGATTCCACTGACCAGCACCTTCAGTAATTGCAGTGTATCCTGAAGAGAATCCAGAAGCAAGTGGAATAGTTCCATGATAAGTATCTGCACCTGTTGAAGGATTATCGCCAACATAAACATAATTTGAGAACAGTGCAAGATAATCTTTCCAGAAGATCTTTTGAGGTGCATTAACTGCAGAGATTGCATCAGTTGACTTGGAAAGGTTCAGGTGCTTCTCTAAGAGATTTCCTTGAATACCTGTTACCGAACCAGTGTCATCAACAACAACTACGTGCAGAGCATCGTTCTTACCCCGTCTATCAAGAACATATCCGTTGCTGATTGGCTTAGGTGCGATCGAACTCCAGAAGATCGTGGTATTTGTCAGATTTAGAGTTTGTGAATCATACCAATCTGCTACTGTGGTTACTGCGGAAACAGTTCCATTACCTGTTGAAATGCCTGAGTTATTGTAGAAGGCAATTGAATCTGATGCTTGGAAAGAAGCATTTGCATTTCCTTGAGAATAAGAAACTGGATACTCAGTTCCGTTATCCGTTGTTGCAGTAGAAACTCTTGACAGAACCTTAATGTCAATCGTGCTACTACCTGTTGTTGAAGCAGTAGAAACACCAGTGATAATTCCCTTGATATATCCATTAAATCCTGCGGTCGAACCAACACCAGGAATAACGGCATTTACGAGAGGGGTTGTAACACCATATCCAACAACTGCACCAGCAGCACCTGGATTAGTTGTAGTAATTCCAAGAGTTTGATCTGCTTTATCGTCAATCATGCAGATCTTAAGATTGTTTGCCCAAGAACCTGGATTCTTTGCTGCAAATACATAATCTGCGATGTCATCAGCATAGTTTGCTTGATAATCATCAAAGTTCTTAATTTTCAGTGAGGTTGTATAAGCAAAACCTACACCTGCGTTTGCGTTATTGAGAGTTGTACCATCAGTCCTTACAACTTTAAGAACACCACCATATGAAAGGAATGATGATGCACTCATCCAGTATTCATACTGTCCATCAGTAGACAGTGGTTTACCGAATACGTTAATGAGTTCTTGTTCTGTGGTAATGTCAATTGCATCGTCAACTGGACCAATTGAGAAAGGACCCGCAATTGCTCCGATATTATCTAAAACATTATCAGCTCTTCCTACAGTTAAGTCAACCTCTCTGACGAGTACGCCTGGAGATAATTGAGGAGTCGCCATGTTTTTCTCCTGATACTTCAGTTTATCTGAAAATATTTATGAAAATGGATTTTTTGAATGGGGAAATGGTGTGTGAACAAGGGTATAAGAAACTACCAGTCGGGATACTCCCATTTATCCAAGACTCTTGATGTCATTCTGCTGGTGATTATTCTTTTAATTGTACACTCTTTACATTCATAAGAATATGAAGATGGCACAGGTCCTCTATCCTTTCTCGTTCTGTAAAATCCATCAATAAGATTCTTTACCTCTCCACATACTCTGCACTTCCTATCATTTAATAGTAAGTGCCCTAGTCTAATCTGACCATCTATGTCCATCAGGATAGATACTCCCACATATAAGATCTATCACCATATTCGTCCGCATACCAACGATCACCTTCAGAATCCACAAAACTACTACCATCTAATCCGTCAACAATGAAACCAAAAGGTGCCATGTCTTGCTCAATCTGATTCTTTTGTTCTTCATAGATTCTCTTACGAACGTCTTGATCTGTAAGTTCTTTGAAGTAATCTTGAGCAACTAACCATGCATAAATTACCAAACACATAGCCAAGTCATCATTACATCCTTCTTCCGCTTCAAATGAGTTATGCTTTTGAATGAAGGTTGTGAGTTCTGCAATAATTTCGTAATCATTGATGAGAAGTTTATTTTCCTCAATCATTGTCTTGAGGTTTAGGCATCCAACCTTCTTCACTGTTTTGGACATCTTAACTCCAAGTTGAGTTTTCTTTCCTGAGAACCCTTGTCCAACAATCTGCCCTGCTCTACCTCTCATAGAACACATTAAAATGTTAGTATATTCCAAATCATAATGAATAATACTTGCTACCTGATCTCCAACATCATTTACTTCACATAAGATATAAGAGTCATTATAGTTTCTTGCTACATCCACAACGATACTTGGAAATAGCATCGGTTTAATTTCATTGTTCCTATACTTTGCAACTACCTTATGTGGGAATGTCGTTATGTCTATAACAGTAAAGGCGGAGTAATCATTTCCAACTCCACGAGCAACGTCAACAGTGATCACATAATCATGTTCATTCTTCACATCCTCATAAACATCTAAACCAGCACTTCTTTTAAGTGGGTGATCATAAACTAAACTTTTAAGTTTGCTGGGAGCAATAAGTGTATCAACAGATCCTAAGAACTCACAATTGTGAGATATTATTCCATTTGAAAAATAAAGATTATCTTCACCAACATCAAGTAAGTCATAAAGGTATATTCCTTCTTCTACTATTTCATTATAGACTACTTTTTTCCCCTGCAAAAAATCATCAACTTTAATCATTGATGCTTTTATTTGATCTTTTCCAAAAGAATGATTGTCAGAGCATTTTATTTCTGTTCCATCATCAAATATTATCCAATGATAGAATGGTTTGTAAACTTTTTGAATTCCGGAAAAATATTTAAATCCACTAGGAGTTTTTACTTTAATATTTTTATTGAGTTTAAACATTTGTCCAACATTCCCCCAAAATAATTCTTTTTATTCCTTGTGGAGTTAAATTATAATTTTTTGCATATTCTTTACAGAATGCCTGAATATATGATAATTTTTTACCATTTTTCATAATAAAACCAACATTTTTTAAGTCTGGTTTTTCATTATATATTTTCCTTATCTCTCTTATTTGATCATCATTTATTTTCCTACTAAAAACTCTACCTTTTCTAGAATTGCTCATTTTTTTTATAGTCTCTTTAGAGAAACAATTTTTGATTCCTTTATTCCAAGGAATAGTTCCCTTTTTTACTCCACCAATTCCTTTTCTTTCGTAGTTATCAAATCCTTCTCCACCAGTAGATTTATTCCATCCATTTTTAAAAGTATCAAATTTTTCTATATAAAAAATTTCCAATTCTTTTGCTTTTTCTGAAATATCTATCTGCTCACTTATTTCAAAAGTATGTGGTGGTTTATTTCTTTTATGCTCTCTTTTTCTAGAATCTAAATTTTGAGTCTGTCCAACATATTTGACTTTTCCATCCAAGTCTTTAAGAAAGTAAATATAATACATTTTTCTAATTATTTATAATCCAAGAAACTCACAATCGTTCATATAAATTTTCCAATGAAATTTTTTGAGTGATATTATTCGTATCTAAAATTTCAATTGAGGTACCTCCATCCAAACACTCAAACTCAACCTTAAATTGTTGTTCTGATGTGTTTGCAATTGTTTGAGATTTCCAAGCATCATCCCTACCTGGAACTTCACTCCAGTGAACATCAGTTGGAATATATTCATTCTTTCTCTTCTCCGCATCATGCCACATACGGTAGAAGTGATTCATACCATGAGGCGTAGAAACGATGATTACCTTCGTGCTCTTACCGGAAGTAATAGTAGGATAAACAGATGCAAAGAAGGAATCTGCGATATGGTTTGGAACGAACGCAAATTCGTCAAGGAACAAGATATTGAACGACATGCCTCGGACAGCACTTGCAGACGTAGAAGCAGCCAAAATCTTTGATCCATTTTCCAATTCCAGAGAACCTTTATTCCATGATATGATACCCTGCTGCATCCATTTGGGTAGGTTTTCGTATGCAGTCTGTAACCTATCTAGGAGTTCCCTTGCGGTTGCTGCTTTGTTTGCAAGGATACCTATATTCACATTATCATTAAAGACGGCATAGTGGAGCAGGAAGGACACAACAGTGGTTGATTTACCCGTCTGTCGTGGCATCTTACAGATATTAAATCTGTGATTGTGGAAATTATTAACTAACTTCTCCTGAAATGGATACATCTGGAAAGGTTGTAATCCCTTATCCAATGTAACAATCTTCACATAGTTTTTTGCAAAATATACGGGATCTTCTTTACACTTCACAAACTCAAGAATCTGATCCTGAGTAAACTCAATCGGAGTATTAGCCTTCTTAAGAAGTGGATTACCAAGATATACATCACTCATAAAAAATTACCTATCTAGTTTCTCGCCACTGCATCGAACAGTAGAGATTGGTTACTGTATTTGTTGTTAAGTTCTGAACAATCACAGCATAAATGTTACTGTCATTACTATCTATATTTTGAGCAATAAAGTTTCCTCTGGAAGTTGATGGATCCAATCCAATCGTTCCCGATGCTTGCTTTCCTGATGGATTATTTGCTGCGATCCATCCAGATGCTTTTGCATATCCTCCAGTCAAAGTAAATCCAGTTCCGACAGTTGCATTATATTCGACTGCAGATTCTGAACCTAAACTTACCCAAGAACCACCAGTAATGTTTGCATTTGCTGAAAGACGGTAAAGTGTCCATTTGCAGGGAGCAGAATCTGCAAGCATTTGCAAATCACTTACTCTAACTACCGTTCTATTTGGATATCCATTATAAGTATTTTTGCAACGAATCGCCATTACACATTTAATATCATTTGGAGCACTATTAGAACCAGTAATACTTATTGCCCCATTTCCAAATGCGTATTCGTATCCACTTTCTTTGTATCCCCCCTCACTTAAAACAGTTGCACAAATCTGCTGCATAGATGTAATACCCACAGCAGTTCCAGTATTCACAACTTCACATCTGACTGGAAGTGATGGAAAGCTCCAATATACATTCTCTTCAATATTAGAATGATTAAACTCGTGGAAGTATGTTAGTTCCCCACCTACTACAACTCCACATCTAATCTTACCGACACCCAACCACTGAAAATCTGTGGCAAATAATTGAGTTTTTGTAAAATCTAAAGAGATACTGGAAATTCCAGTACCATCCATTGGATCCAAACTCCAATTAACTTGATTAATTACTGTGTCTGAAGTAATACCAGTAACATAACTTCTTTTTACGATAGAAACAGTCCCGTCACCTTCTTGTTGAAGAAATATACCGTTTCTATCACTATAATATCCGACTCTTTTTGTAGTATTCTCTCTTACATCTTCAAAGTTAAAACTCATCAGAGCAAACTGAGATTTTCCAGGCATATAGTGATGATACATCCTAGATTGATGAATCACCTGATCAGTTGCACCAGTTCCAACAACTAATGATACAGATGCTCTATTTGTATTGTAAACAAGTGTAGAACCAGCACCAACGGTTTTGGTAAGCATATCTGCTTCCTCACCATATTGATGCGAATAATCTGCAAGAGTAAATGGTTCAGAATATCTTACTCTTCCGAAGGCATCATGTCCACCAGCCGCAATTCCTGTAGATACTCCACAATTTCCGATGTTGCCATATCTATCGGCACACATGAAAACTTCGTGAAGAGTTCTCTCTTGATTCAGATAATCTTGTGTAATCTTATTCCACTGTGCCATTAATTAAACCCAATCTAATTTTGCTGGATGATATCTCTTATTGTCGGTTACTCTGATAGAACCTTTTGAGTTCTCCTTAACGTATATATGTTGAACAATAGAACCAGGATATTCACTCTGCAGATATTCTGTTAAATCATTCTTTGATGGAATACCACTTTCTGTTGCCATGGTAACTCTATGAATATTTCCCATGTAAACAATATCTGCAGAAAACTCTTCTGTCTGAGATTCTGGTTGATTATTTCCCCCAACAATCAAAGTTCCGTTGAAATCTCCGGAGATGTTGATGCTTTCTTCTAAAAACTGTTTAAATGTTTTCATTACTTATCTCTTTCTTTTAAATACTCTATTGCTGCCTGTAAATTATTTATATTATCCTTGAAATTTCCTAACCCTCTATTGCAATGATTGCACAGCATTCCTCGAAATTTTCCACTAGTATGATTATGGTCCATTACCAGCGAATATACTTTTCCTACATGAATATTATTTCTAGATCCTGCAAATTCATTACCTCCACATATATCACACTTTTCTTGTTTTTTTAATTCTCTCACTTTATCATCAGATAGTTGGCCTCTAAATTTTCCTCTACATATTTCTGACCTGTAAGTTGCTCTACACTTTCTGCACCAACTATCTAAACCATCTTTACATTTATTGTGTGGGGGAAAACTTATAGTATCTCTTGATTTTTCTTCCTTACACCTAGTACAAATTTTAGTGTTCATACCTTTTTCATTACTCTATAATTATTTATGTAATGAAAAAGGTATGAACTAACATTTCCATCTTCTTCTTGCTTTGCAAATTGCTTTATCGGGTGTTTTGGAACAATCGATATTATGCATATCTTGTTGACCTTTAGAACGACGACAATAGGATGCACGACGTTCAGCATCTTTGCTTCCAGGTTTTGGGTCTCCAGTAACTGCAGTTTTTAATTTTGAACCTGGATTTTCTCTACGATATGCTTTAACTGCTGCCGGACTCATCCCGTCAGTTTTATCTTGTTTGTTTACTTTTTGCCAATCTTCAGTATGAACAATTGGTTCTCCTGGTTGATACTCCGTTACATGATATGATTGAACTCTAGAACCTGGATATACTTTCTCAATCTGATCTTGAACATCCTTTCTATTTGGAGTAGATACTTGTGGGAAGAACATTTTAAGTGAGTAAACCTTTCCCTTCCAAGTCAACATTACATGCATCAGATTTCCAGTTTTTGCTGGAATACGAACTGCTTCTTCAAGTTCATTTTCTGATTTTTTCGGAACTAAAGGATCTGGATTTACAATATCAATTACTTCAGCAAACGTTTTTCCGGATGCATCTTCAATAGTAACATTCTCATCCACAGATTTCCAACCACCACCTGCTTTCTTATATTCTTTTGCTGCCCAACCATTAGCATAAGCAGAAGGATACACATCAAACTTTGCTTTTGCTCTAGACTTCATCTTAGACCAGAGAGAAGGATTTGTTGGAACGTTCTTTTCCTCAAGATTTTGAAGTTCTTCTTCACCTGCAATTTGTTCAAGAATCTTACCAACGATTCCAGTATGCTCGGGAACACAGTTTGGAACTTTTTTACCACCTTTCTTTTTCATTCCAACTTGCTTATATCCAGTCCAACAAGGATCTTTCTCTTCATTAGTTGGATGAAGTTGTGCAATGTCATACTTTGATTGATCTGTCATAATTGAGGGAGGCATAGAGAACATGTCCCAGTATCTTGCACCATAAGCACACTCACTTCTCATTTCATTCTTTTGGCACTTTGGACAGTATCTAACCGATCCCATTTGTTCTTCGATTTTATTAGATACCATTTTTGGTTTTCCTCCTTTTCCTGGACGATCTGCTACAGGATCTGCTTTTCTTTTTCTTCTTACAGCAGCAGCAATCTCATCCTTGGACATCTTTGCTGCCTTTTCTTTTGAAAGACACTTTGGTTTACCTTCTCCGGGTTCACGAGCACACTTACCAATTCTTTCACCTTTAGTGTTATAACGATCCCAACCTCCACCATCTACTCCACCTTCTCCACCAGTTCCAAACCACTTACGAAGGTCCTCATATGCCATACCTCTACGAGTATGCTTAAGTTCACCTTTTTGTTTTGCAATTAATTTTTTTGAAACGGTGTCAAAATCTTTAATGGGATTTTCATCAGGAACCGATTTCTTTGGATTGTCGTAAATATCCACATCCCCATCAGCATCACGATCAACATACTGAACAGTTGCATGATGAACCAATTGCTTCATATCCAAATTAGGATCAAGTTGATGTTGCTTTTTCCCAAGATGTGGAGTTTTGTGAGTAAATTTGGTGAACTGGGGTTTCATCAAATAATATCAAGGATCTTTTTATATTTATGTTTTTTCGTCAGTAAGTCCGTTCTTTAATAATTTTGATAACTCTGCTGTAGAACCAACAAATAGAGCATTTGTGACGTTCGTAGGACCTTTCACTTTTTGTTCATCAATATCTTTTAGTTTCTTTTGGAGATCAATAAGTTTATCTGTGGCATCAGCAACATTCTTAATCAGTTGACCTGCAACCTCATAAGCTCTCGGCATTTCACTTTCTTGTGCCAGTTCTAAAATACCATTAAGTGCTTCCTGTCCCTTTTCGATAATTGAATACAAGTTTCCCCTAGTATACTCATAATCTTTTTTAAGATCATTTGAAATGGATGCTATAGATTCTACTTTTTCTTCTACAGATTCTACTTCATGAGATACTATATCGCCTGCAACATTAAACGCATCATTCAAATCATCGAACTTTTTTGTCATTTTCATATATTTTCATTAGAACGAACCATTAAATCCAAAATCATCACCAAATTGAATAAGGTTTGCATCTGCTGCGGTGATTAATTTAACCTCAGTACCAGATACATGAGCAGATGCTGAAGTTCCGTCATATGCTCTTTCAACAGTTATTTTAGTGCCCGACTTTGATGCAACTCTAAAGTTTTCATTATCAATAACAATAACACCTCCAACTATAATTGAAGATGCGTCATTAACTTCAATTATAGTTGCAATATCAGTGAGATCCTTAGAAAGATTTGTTATGACATTATCGGTGTAACTCTTAGTTGCAACTGGTTCAATAGAATAAGTAACTTCTCTCGTTGGAGTATTTGTGCGATCTCCTGCAATATATCCAACAGAAACTTTTTGGATAATATCCTTTGAAACATCTGCAACAGGACCAAAGAGATATGTTTTGGCAGTAAATCTTAAAGTATAAATCAGTGCTCTTCTAGTTGAGTAATCACCCTCATAATCATCCTGCATAGAAATTCCTTCAAGAACAACAGGAATATCTCTTTTCTCTCCAATAGTTTCTACCAAATCAACACTCATAGTATATGCCGGTTGAAAATATGGGATAATTTGTTCAATAATTTGAAGCATATCATCGTTCAACTTAGTCATAATACTAAGCTCAAATGACATATTGTAAGGAACTGGCATATAAGACTTTCTTGGTTGAGTCTTATCTGTAGTTACTGCTGATAAAAATGTTTGAGTAGTTGTAACTTTTCTTGAAGTGTCATAAGTTAACCCAGTAAACTCAAATGACATTCTGGGAAGTGACATTTGAACAGGTTGATTTAAGTTTGGTGCCTGTTCTAAACGTGCCAAAAACTTTTGAATGGGTCCATAAGCAAGAGGAACCTTCATGTTGCTTACAACCGCATCGGAATTGTTTTTATGTTGAATAGAAATATTATTAAACAAAGAACCAAATGATACAATAGTTCTTCTTAATATTTCGTGATAAAAATACTCAAACATTTGTCAGAAGATTGTGATAAACTATTTATGGATTTCCGAATGGATTGGATTCACTAAAATCTAATATATTGTCAGCCTCAGTTTCTATAACATCATTTTCGGCATATTTATCGACGGTATTATATGTTGAAACAATTCTAACTTTATAAGTTGCTCCAGATTCAGAACCTGTCAATACATCTCCATTTACAAAAGATCCAGTTATATTTGAAACTTGAAGTACATTAGTAACCGCATTCCAACTTCTAACTACGGCAGTTGTTAAACTAATACTTCCAACTACAGTTTCATTAAAAATATAAGTTCCTATTCCAGACGAATATGGAGATGCTATAGTTATGGTTGGGGTGACAGTATATCCTAAACCAGCATTTGTGATGTAGATCGATGTTACAACACCTGCGGTGTTTATTTGTGCTCTTGCAGTTGCAGTTATTCCTGCACCTGGAGCACCAGTAAATGTAACTAATGGAGGAGAGTCGTATCCAGATCCCCCAGAAGTCACTGTAATAATCCCAACAACACCATCTCCAATAGTTGATGTTGCTGCAGCACCTGCCCCACCTCCACCTACAAATACAATAGATGGTGCAATAGTATATCCATAACCAGGATTTACAACTTCA
>Ga0070754_10001327_pt1 | contig 20191 bp, 18 predicted proteins | sample VirMetDEL_Sep_01_FD_75181 | JGI IMG/M metagenome (GOLD analysis project Ga0070754, IMG submission 75181) | Aqueous microbial communities from the Delaware River and Bay under freshwater to marine salinity gradient to study organic matter... | ecosystem: Environmental > Aquatic > Marine >... | reverse complement strand
GCAAGGGCTGCTTTCGTCCAAGGATGTGGAGCTGGCAATCAAAACCATGCTCGAGCAGATGGCGCAGGCTCTAGCCACCGGTGACCGCATCGAAATTCGCGGCTTCGGCAGTTTTTCCCTCCATTACCGCGCCCCCCGCGTCGGTCGTAACCCCAAGACAGGCCAATCCGTGCCGCTCGATGGCAAATTCGTCCCGCATTTCAAGCCGGGGAAGGAGCTGCGGGATAGGGTTAATGAAGACGAATAGTTTTCGTTAAATGGAAGTGTTTGTTCGCTCGCTTATATGAAAAATGCCGTAGGTCAGCGTCTTAACAATTATTCGCTGTTTGGTTTGGCAATTTTTACTCTCCGTGGCAGTATGCGCCGTTTTTATTTAGCGCTTCCCTTGGAGGGGATTCATGCAGGAAACAGGAAGCTACGCCGCCCACACGCGAGATGACGAAATCGACCTAGTGGAGTTAGCCAAAGCGCTATGGTCTCAGAAACTCATCATCATCTGCGCCACGATTGCAGGCGCAGCGATAGCCTCGGCATACGCGCTGTTTTCAACGCCTGTTTACGAAGCCAAGGCCACCGTCCTTCCCCCGTTGCTCTCTGACATCGCTTCCTACAACGCCGGCAGAACGGAGTCTTCAGAGAATCAATCCCAGCTCAAGCCGTTCACGGTTGATGAGGTTTATGCGGTATTCACTCGTAATTTAAGATCTCTTTCTCTTCGGCGAGACTTTTTCAGGGACGTATACATTCCCTCGTTACCAGAAGCTGCTCGGGCCGCCCCACGAGACCAGCTTTGGTCAAAGTTTAACGAGATCGTGTCGATCCGGACGCCCGATAAGCAGCGTGCTGAACTGGTCGAGGTCGCCGTACAACAAGGTGAACCGGACCAAGCAGCTGCCTGGGCGAATGAGCTGATAAGCCGCGCCGCAGAGGCCTCTGAGCGTGACATGCAACTTAACGTGTCGAGCGAGCTGGACATTCGTATTCGCTCCGTCGAACGCCGAATTGCTTCTTTGCGGAGCACCGCTCAGCAGCGGCGTGAAGACCGTATCGCTATTTTGAAAGAGGCATTGGTCGTGGCTAGGGCAGTCGGTATGGATAGCCCACAGGTAACCGCTGGCCGAACATCTTCAAACGAGGAGCTTTCAGAGTTTATCGATGGCAGCTTGACCTATATGCGGGGCGCTAAAGCAATCGAAGCAGAAATGAAGGTGCTAGAAGCCCGCGAGTCTGACGACCCCTTTATCCCCGAGTTGCGTAGTTCCCAGGAGCAGCTCTCTTTTCTAAAGACAGTAGAGGTGCGACCAGAGAACGTATCAGTGTTCACCTTGGACAGCGTCGCGGAAGTGCCTGAAACGCCCATCAAGCCAAAGAAGTCGTTAATCGTCGCGCTTGGAATCGTTCTCGGTGGAATGCTCGGAGTGTTCGTTGCGCTAATTAAGGTGTTAATCCGACGCGGGAGGTGAAGTTCGCTTCGTTCCTTCAAAGAATGCGGTTAGCAGTTCGCTCACAGCTAACGCAACGTTAATGGAATAACTATGTACTATCCTCAAATAGAACATCACGGCGCCAAGGACGGCGTTACCGGCTCCTGCCATCAATTGCGCATGAATGCCGGCACCAGCCTGCTGATCGACTGCGGCCTGTTCCAGGGCAACGACGCTTCGATTCCTGATGACCCAGGCGCGGATCGGCTCTCCATAGAGTTCCCTCTGGACACCATAAAAGCGCTGGTGTCCACCCACGTGCATATCGACCACGTCGGGCGTATCCCCTACCTGCTGGCAGCAGGCTTCGATGGCCCCATCCTATGTAGCGAGCCTTCCGCCAAACTCCTGCCGATCGTGCTGGAGGATGCCTTCAAGTTAGGCTTCAGCCGTGAGCGGGCAAAGATCGAGCAATACATCCAACTCGTAGAGCAGCGGATCGTCGCGCTGCCGTATAAAAAGTGGTTCACCCTGACAGATTCGGACGAGCTGCTGGCACGCATACGGCTGCAGCGTGCCGGGCATATTCTCGGGTCTGCCTACGTGGAGATCGATCTGGCTTACCCGCAAACAGGGGAGAGCAAGCGCGTCGTTTTTTCTGGCGATCTCGGCGCGCCGCATGCACCGTTTCTGATGCCCCCCGAATCACCCGAACGCGCCGACATCCTCGTGCTTGAAAGCACTTATGGCGACCGCCTCCACGAAGACCGCAGCAACCGCCGCCAGCGGCTCGAAGCCATCATAGAGAAAGCGCTGGAAGACCAGGGCACCGTCCTGATCCCCGCTTTCAGCATCGGTCGCGCCCAGGAACTGCTCTACGAACTCGAAGACATCATTCAGAGCAAGCAAAGCGCCAAGCCCGTCCCTGTAGGAGCGAGCTCGCTCGCCAATCACGCCGCAACGCAGTCTGACGAACCCAACTGGCCCGAACTCCCCGTCATCCTCGACTCACCCCTCGCAAGCCGCTTCACCGAGGCCTACCGAAGTCTAAAACCCTTCTGGAACGAAGAGGCCCGCGAACGCATCCAATCCGGACGCCGCCCGTTGGCCTTCGAACAGCTCATTACAATAGACAGCCACGGTGATCATCAGCGCATCGTTAAACATCTGGCCCAGACTGCACGCCCAGCCATCGTTATTGCCGGTGGTGGCATGTGTAGCGGCGGTCGCATCCTCAATTACCTAAAGGCCATGCTGGGGGATAAGCGGCACAACGTATTGTTCGTTGGTTACCAAGCCGAAGGGACCCCCGGACATGCCATCCAGACCTACGGGCCGAAGGGCGGCTATGTAGACCTGGATGGCGAACGCATCGACATTCGCGCTGGCATTACCAGCATCGGCGGCTATTCGGCACATGCGGACCAGAAAGGATTGGTGGAGTTTGTGACCGGGATGCAGCAGTGGCCGACAGAGATAAGGGTGGTGCATGGGGAGCAAAATGCCAAGCAAGCGCTGGCCGACACGCTGAAGGCTCGCTATGCAGAGACCGAAAATCAGATGAAGCTACAGCTGTGAACGTTTAAGGACAAGTCACTCGCTGAGTGGCTCTTTACCCAGCGTCGTTTGTGGATAGTCTTGTTAGTCGTCAAAGGAAATTTGAATAGTGAAGATTCTCGTAACCGGCGGAGCCGGTTTTATCGGCTCGGCTTTGATCCGATACATCATCGGCAGGACGAACGTCTCGGTAGTCAACCTTGACAAGTTGACCTACGCCGGCAACCTCGAGTCCTTAGACGATGTCTGCGATAACGAGCGCTACGCCTTCGAGCACGTCGATATTTGCGACCGTGCCGAACTCGACCGGGTTTTCCTCGAGCATCAGCCTGACGCAGTAATGCACCTTGCCGCTGAGTCTCATGTTGATCGCTCCATTGATGGTCCGGCAGCTTTTATCGAAACTAATATCATTGGTACGTATACCCTGCTGGAAGCCGCCCGCCTGTATTGGCAAGAGATGAACGACAGCCAAAAGGCAGCCTTCCGCTTCCACCACATCTCCACTGACGAAGTGTATGGAGATCTGGAAGGCCCGGAAGACCTTTTCACTGAGTCCACGCCATACGCGCCAAGCTCACCGTATTCAGCGAGCAAAGCAAGTTCCGATCATCTGGTCCGGGCCTGGCAGCGTACGTATGGCTTGCCGGTACTGATCACAAACTGCTCTAACAACTACGGACCGTACCACTTCCCTGAGAAGCTCATCCCGTTGATCATCCTCAATGCCTTAGAGGGCAGGCCGCTTCCGGTTTACGGCAAAGGAGATCAGATACGCGACTGGCTCTACGTCGAAGACCACGCTCGTGCTTTGTACAAAGTGATCACCGAAGGGCAGGTTGGCGAGACCTACAATATTGGCGGCCACAATGAGAAACAGAACATCGAAGTTGTCCAGATACTCTGCAGTCTACTTGATGAACTCCGCCCTGTAGCGGGGAATACATATGCCAGCCACCTAACCACCTACAAAGACCTCATCACCCACGTCCAGGACCGTCCCGGCCATGACCTGCGCTACGCCATTGACGCCAGCAAGATCCAGCGTGAACTCGGTTGGACGCCGGAAGAAAGCTTCGAGACTGGCATTCGCAAAACAGTTGAATGGTATCTGGCAAACACCGGCTGGATTGAGCACATCAAGACTGGTGCTTATCAGGGATGGCTTGAGAGAAATTACAGCCATAGGCCTGCAAACCCATGAAGATCCTCCTACTCGGTAAAAATGGGCAGGTAGGCTGGGAGCTTCAGCGTGCGCTCGCGCCGATAGGTAGAGTGGTAGCGCCAGACCGCGAGGGCGAGGATGGCCTCTGTGGTGATTTGACTGACCTCGAGGGTCTGCGCCTTACTATTGAAAGTGTGCAGCCAGACATCATTGTCAACGCAGCAGCCTATACTGCTGTCGATAAAGCCGAAAACGAGGCTGCTAAAGCGCTGCAGATAAACCATGAGGCGCCAAAATTTCTCGCCGAGGAAACACAACGACTCAATGGTTGGCTTGTGCACTATTCGACCGATTATGTTTTTGACGGAAGTGGTGAAAAACCTTGGCGCGAATACGACCCTACTGCCCCATTGAATATGTATGGCAAGAGTAAGTTGCTCGGCGAGCGGGCTATAGAATCATCAGGCTGTAAGCACTTGATTTTTCGCACTAGCTGGGTGTACGGCGCACATGGAAACAATTTCGCGAAAACCATGCTGCGCTTGGCGGATGAGCGGGATCATCTTCAAGTGATAGATGACCAAATTGGAGCACCAACAGGCGCTGATCTCCTAGCCGATGTGACGGCCCATGCGCTGCATCGTGCAGTGGCCATGCCAGAGTTGGCTGGGCTTTACCATCTTACCTCCGCTGGTGAAACCTCTTGGTACGACTATGCGCGCTTTATCGTGAGCAGCGCTCTAAGCCATGGAATAAAGCTCCAAGTAGAAAATATTTCACCTATTAGCACCAGCGAATATCAAACCTCCGCCCAGCGGCCACGAAACTCCCGTTTGGATACCGGAAAACTAGTATCTAATTTCGGATTGCATCTACCTATGTGGCAAGAAGGCATAACGCGGCTTCTAAAAGAAGTGAGTGGAAACAGAAAATGACCCATCGTAAAGGCATTCTTCTCGCCGGTGGCTCCGGCACCCGATTGCATCCGATTACTCTCGGTGTCTCCAAGCAGTTGCTTCCGATTTATGACAAACCAATGGTGTACTACCCGCTGTCAGTGCTGATGTTAGCGGGAATCCGCGAGATCCTAATTATCAGCACTCCTGACGACTTGCCAAGCTACCGGAAGTTACTTGGTACTGGAGATAAGTTTGGCATCGACCTTTCTTATGCAGTGCAGCCATCGCCCGATGGATTAGCTCAGGCATTCATTATCGGGGAGCAGTTCATCGGTGATGACCCTTGCTGCCTGATACTCGGGGATAACATTTTCTATGGGCAGCATTTCTCTGAAAATCTAAAAGCTGCTAACGCGCGCACCGAAGGCGCAACGATATTTGGTTATCACGTATCCGACCCTGAGCGTTTCGGTGTAGTGGAATATGACAAGCAGGGGCGCGTGATCAGTATCGAAGAAAAGCCCGCTAAGCCAAAATCAAATTATGCTGTAACTGGTTTGTACTTCTACGACAACCGTGTGATCGACATTGCCAAGTCAATAAAACCCTCCGACCGTAAAGAGTTGGAAATAACTGATGTTAATCGGTTCTATTTGGAAGATCAGAGTCTAAAAGTAGAGATGTTGGGCCGCGGCTTTGCATGGCTAGATACGGGGACGCACGAATCATTGCTAGAAGCTGGACACTTTGTTCATACCATCGAACAACGCCAAGGTCTTAAGGTTGCATGCTTGGAAGAAATCGCCTTCCAGAATGGCTGGCTTAGTGCTGGACGGCTTAAAGCGCAGGGCGAGTATCTGAAGAAAACTAGCTATGGGCAGTATCTTATGCGTCTGTCGCTGGAGGCTTAGGTGAAAGTTGTACGCACCGCGTTACCTAACGTCCTCGTGGTTGAGCCTGATATGTTCAGTGATGAACGCGGCTGGCTTATGGAAAGCTTCAACGAACAGGATTTTTACGCAGAACTTAAAAAGATAAATCTGCCGGTCCCTAAAAGATTTATTCAGGATAGCCATTCGTGCTCAAAAAAGGGGGTGCTAAGAGGCATACATTTCCAAGTGGATCCGCATGCCCAGGGGAAGCTGGTCAGGGTCATTGAGGGTGCAGCTTTTAACGTAGTAGTTGATGTAAGGCCGAATTCCTATACCTATGGTAAGCATGTGTGCTTGGAGCTTAACGGACAAAACCAGAGAATGCTGTGGATCCCGGAAGGCTTTGCGCATGGGTTCGTAGCTCTGCAGGACGACACTCATTTTCATTATAAAACTACTGGCTATTATAAAAGCAGTCATGAGGCTTGCATCCGCTGGGACGACCCTGACTTAGCGATACCTTGGCCTATCAAAGATCAACTTGTAACCAGCCCAAAGGACCAAAATGCCCCCCTTTTGTCACAGGTACGCCTTGAGCGAGGCGCGGGATTGATCAAATGGTACGACTTTCAAGCGCTTGGTGACGAGCGGGGTAGTTTGGTTGCTTTTGAATTAGGTCAGGCTGTGCCGCTCGACATAAAGCGTGTCTATTATCTTTACGGTACGGCCTTAGGGATAAGTCGCGGCTATCATGCGCATTACAATCTCACTCAGTTAGCCATATGCGTTGCGGGCAGGTGCCGTATGGTGCTTGATGACGGTACGACCCGGGAAGAAACATGGATGGAGAGCCCCACGAAGGGGCTTCTTATCGAGAACATGATATGGCGTGAAATGCATGATTTCAGCTCTGATTGTGTATTACTGGTTTTAGCAACAGAACATTACGATGAATCTGACTACATCCGAGACTATCAACAATTTTTGACGGAATCCCGAAATGCAAAAAGATAAAAAGCTGGTCATTGTAGGCGCTGGCGAACTTGCGATGATTGCTGACGAGTATTTCTCCTACGACTCTCAGTACGAAGTGTGCGCTTTCTCTGTGGAGAAGGAGTATATAAACGCAAAGGTACTGAACGACAAGCCAATTGTCCCTTTCGAAGATCTGGAGAACCAATATTCGCCCAATGACTACGAGATCTTTGTTGCAATCCCTGCTTCGCAGCTGAACCGTGTCCGAACGAGACTCTATCTGGAAGTGAAGGACAAAGGATTTCGTTGTGCTACCTATATAAGCTCTCACGCTTTTGTATGGCGAAACGCCAAGATAGGTGAAAACTGCTTTATTTTTGAAGATAATACGGTTCAGCCTTTTGTCGAGATTGGCAATAACGTGATTTTATGGAGTGGTAATCATATTGGCCACCGCAGTGTAATTGAGGACAATTGCTTCTTATCTTCACATGTAGTTGTATCTGGCTACTGCCGTGTGGGTAACTCCAGTTTTGTCGGAGTAAACGCCACAATCAATGATCGAATTAACATTGCGCGAGACTGTGTTATCGCTTCGGTGTCACTTGTCAATAAGCATCTAGAAGAGCCGGAACGTATCTACTATGGATCACCAGCACAGCAGCTTCCAAAGAAAAGTGCTCTCAATGTTAAGTTTTAGGCGTAACTCATGAACTGGAAAAAACTTGGGCTAGTATTCTCCCAATGCGGGACCGTGGGATGGCGCCGAAGTTCGGCACTTACTCCGACGCCTTACCTTTTAAACGATCAGGTTATCCGTGTCTATGCGGGCTTTCGTGACGATGAAGGTATTAGCCGTATAGGTTATGTAGATGTGGACGCTTCTGACCCCACTATTATCATCAAGATATCAGATAAGCCTGTTCTCGATCGGGGTCGGGACGGATGTTTTGATGACAACGGAGTTATTCTAGGTGATGTGGTAAATAGTGGCGACCGTTTACGTCTTTACTATGTTGGCTTCCAGCAGGTGAAGCGGGCAAAGTTCCTAGCCTTTACCGGTTTGGCTGAAAGCGTGGATCAGGGAGAGACGTTTCAGCGTGTTAGCGAGGCTCCCGTACTTGATCGATCAACCGAAGGTAACATGATTCGGGCCATCCACACTGCATTATTTGAAGATGGTGTTTGGAAGATCTGGTATGCAGTGGGGGACGATTGGGAAATCATTAACGGCGTTCCGTACCCGCAGTACAATATTTGGTACAACGAATCAATAGATGGTAAGGCTTTTCCCGGAAAGGGTACGCTCTGCGTCGATGTACAAGACGATGAATATCGGATCGGCAGACCCTCGGTATATAGAACTGCCGAAGGTTATATGATGTTCTACACAAAGGGAGGAACAAGCGGACAGGATTATTTTCCTGGTGTAGCTTATTCGGCTGATGGAGTTTGTTGGGAGCGTCAGGACTCAATGCTCGGCCTGTCTCTGTCCGAGAAAGGATTCGATGACCGACATCTTTGTTACCCCCGGTTAATTACTGCGGGACGACGTACATATTGTTTTTATAACGGTAACAACATGGGATCAGAGGGCTTTGGAGTAGCGGAGCTGATACGAAAATGAAGTGCGTTGTATATCGCCCCGACGCCTCTTATGACTGGAACGAGTTTGTTAAGTCTTCACGAACGTCTCTATTCTTATTCAACCGTAGTTTCATGGACTACCACGCGGACCGTTTTCAAGATGCGTCAGTGATGTTCTATGATAACGAAAAGCTGGTTGCCGTGTTTCCTGCGTCATTGCACGGCGACATTTTAATCAGCCACGGGGGCCTAACCTTTGGCGGGATACTCTTCAATACAAAGGTCCGCGCCGATACCGCCCTGGACGTCTTCGATTCGCTTGTTACACATGCACGTCTGATCGGTTGTTCAAAAATTATTTACAAAGCTATACCGTATATTTTCGCAAGTCAGGGTTCACAAGAAGACCTTTATGCATTGACGCGTATAGGTGCAGTCCTAGTGCGGCGTGATTTGTCCAGCGTGATACATCTCGACAACCGTCCCAAGTTATCTAAGGGTAGAAAGTGGCTTATTGCTAGGGCAACTAAGATTGGGTTGCAAGTTGACACTTCAGATGACTGGGAAGGGTTTCACACCCTGCTCGCTAGCGCTTTGCAGCGACACGGTGCATCGCCAATTCACTCGGCAGCGGAACTGCGCCTGTTGCAGTCACGTTTTCCGCATAATATTGAGCTTAAAGTCATTCGTCATGAAGGACAACTTGTTGCGGGCGCTGTGTTGTTCCGTTTCGGTTATGTTACGCACACTCAGTATTTGGCAACCAATAATGAAGGAAAAGAGATTGGCGCTCTTGATGCGCTGATTGAGATGTGTATCAAGGAAAGTGAGGCGCGAGGTGAGAAGTTCTTTAGTTTTGGCATTTCTACCGAGAACGCCGGTAAAACATTGAACTCGGGGCTGATTAATCAAAAGGAAAACTTCGGCGCACGAGGTTTGGTTTTAGACTTTTATGAGATTAATATAACTTGATTAGTTTTCTGGATCTAAAAAAAATTAATGCTGTTTACGCTTCAGAATTACTAGAAGCTTGTACCCGTGTAATAGATTCTGGTTGGTTCATTGGCGGTAGCGAACTCTCGGCGTTCGAACGGGAATTTGCGGAATATTGCGGTAGTCAACACTGCGTTGGCGTGGCCAACGGCCTGGATGCTTTAACCTTGACGCTTCGGGCCTGGAAAGAGATGGGTTTGTTGTGCGAGGGGGATGAGGTAATTGTCCCGGCCAATACTTATATCGCAAGTATATTGGCTATCACTGAAAACCGTTTAGTTCCGGTGCTCGTCGAGCCTGACGCTTCTACATTCAACTTGTCGGCCGGTCAAATAGAGCGCGCTTTGACTAAAAGAACTAAATGCATTTTGGTTGTCCATCTCTATGGGCAACTAGCTGACATGCCGGGAATAGTAGCGCTGGCATCGCATAGAAATTTGCTGGTTCTTGAGGATGCTGCACAAGCACACGGAGCAAGTAACAGCAATCGTAGAGCTGGTGCTTGGGGCCATGCGGCGGGCTTTAGTTTTTATCCGGGCAAAAACCTCGGCGCGCTAGGGGATGCTGGAGCAGTAACAACTGATGACAGTGAGCTGGCGGATGTCATTAGAGCTATTGGCAATTATGGTGGTAGGAAGAAGTATATTAACGAATACCGCGGAGTGAACAGTAGGCTGGACGAAATGCAGGCGGCGTTTCTGCGTGTGAAGCTTAAATACTTAGATATTGAAATTCAAAAACGCCACGATATTGCGCTGCGGTACACTAAAGAAATCCATAACAGCAAAATAACTTTGCCCGTCTGCCGGGGCGGCAAGGATCATGTGTTTCATTTATTTGTTGTCCGGTGCAAACGTCGCGATGAATTGCAGAGTTATTTGTCTGGCCAAGGGGTACAGACCCTTATCCACTATCCTATCCCTCCTCATAAACAACATGCCTATGAAACTTATGGTCCGCTTTCTTTACCATTGACCGAAGCGATCCATCGCGAGGTTCTGAGCCTGCCGCTCAGTCCAGTCATGACTGAAGACGAAGTTAACACTGTGATACGTGCTGTTAACGATTTTTTCTGAGCGGGTTGTTGCAGTGAGAGGTAGAACAAGTGACTCCCCTTAAAGGCTAGATGCTTTTGAACATCCTAAGAACAAGTGTCCTGACCGCAGTTGCTACGGCCGCACGGCTTTTGTCCGGTTTCATTGTCATGAAACTGGTAGCTATCCTGGCAGGGCCCGAAGGTGTCGCCCAGCTTGGCCAGTTTATGAGCCTGGCAGCATTGTTGGTTGTGTTCGCTGGTGGCGGGGTCGGTCCCGGCGTAGTCAAGTACTTGGCTGAGTTTAAGGACGACGATGCGAAGACAGCGGAGCTGCTCCGGTCGGCTTTTAGCTTCACACTGATTGCATCTGTCGGCATGTGTGTGCTCGTATTGCTATTCAGTGAACTCATTTCTGTGTGGCTACTAGAAAGCAACAAGTACCAGTGGTTGATCGTCGTTCTGGCGGTAGCGCAGATTTTCGTCGCCTTACACAACCTGGTTATAGCTACTGTGAATGGCATGATGGATGTCAAGCGCCTCGCATTCATTCACGTATGCGGTGCCTTCATAGGGGTCTTATTACCGATCCTGTTAGGCTATTTTTACAGACTGCAGGGTGTGCTCCTGGCTTTCGTGTTGGCACAGGCTGCGTTGCTGCTGATAAGCTTCGCGGCTTATAAGCGCAGCAGTTATTTCTCTTGGACAAACATAGGCTGGTATTTTGAGCGAGAGAATTTCTTGCGGCTTTCGCGTTTTTCATTGATGACGCTGACATCAGCTTTAATGGCTCCACTCATCCAGATCGCCGTGCGAAATCATCTAGCCACCAAGTTTTCATGGGAGGAAGTTGGTTACTGGCAAGCAGTTTCTAAGGTATCCGAGGCATACCTGTTGTTCATTGCTATGGCCATTAGCGTCTATTACCTTCCGAAATTGTCATCTCTTTTAGGGCGACGAGCGTTAATCGATGAGATGCAACGGGGAGCTATGGTGCTGATCCCTCTGGCTTCCATTGCAGCACTACTAATCTATTTTTTTCGTGATTTGGTGACCAGTATTTTGTTCACTGATGACTTCGTAGGCGCACTCTATTTATTTGCTCCTCAGTTGATAGGTGATGTAGTTAAAGTGGCCGCTTTACTGCTTTCCTATTTAATGCTTGCGAAAGCTATGGTTCGTACGTTTTTCTGCTCGGAAATAATTTTCGGTGTCACCTATCTGATTTTGGTAGTCGTGTTTACCCAGATTTTTGGGCTAATAGGAGCTATGTATGCTTTTATCTTTAACTATGTCCTGTATTTAACTTTTTGCGCCGTTGTTGTTGTTAAGCACATCAATAGCTTATCTAGTTGATGATCAGGCCGGCTTGTTTGTAATGTCAATTGCTCGGCGCCAGTGTAATGTTAGCAGAGTTGTTTTCGCGCTTGTCTTGGGGCTTTAGAAAGTTGCATGAAGATAAATAAAGTAAGCTACTTGGTCCCTTGCTACAATCACAGAGCTTTTGTTCTGCAGAGCTTGGTTTCAATAGTTGAAGACGCACGGTCGCTTGAATGTGAGTATGAGATTCTAATAATTGATGATGGGTCCACGGATAGTTCTGGAGGCGAAATAGGCAGCTGGGTTGATAGCTCTGCAAACCCAAACATCATTTACATCACCAGAGAAAACAAAGGTCTCTGCGCGACACTAAATGAACTTCTGACTTTGTCTTCTGGCAACATTATTCGCTTATGCTCGTCAGACGATGTACTGGAGGTTGGAAGCACGAGCGCAATGATGGATGTAATGCTCCAGGGCGACTTCGACTGCGTCGTAGGCGACGGATACATTATTAGCGATTTAGGAGAATTAGTAAGCGATAGTTCAATTTTATATCACGGTGGTTCTGTAAAGCGGCTAAGCAATGAAAATGTCGCTAGTGAATTGATCAAAAATTGGTGTGTTGCCGGGCCTTCGTCGCTTATCAGAACCTCAGTGTACTCTCAATTTTCTTATGAGTCCGGTGCTGTCATTGATGATTTTGACTTTTATCTTTCAATGATGGCTACTGATAAACGAATAGGTTATGTAAACCTAAAAGTTTGTAAGTATAGGGTTCATGGGAACAATACATCAAAAACAAAAGATTTAAAGGTTAGAGTTCGAAATATTAGCTCTTTCCTAGGCGCTTGTCGTAAGTACGACGTTCCGACGTTCAAGCATAGGCGGGAATTAAAGGCGCTGATCTATTTAAGTGAGGCTAAATTGGCTTATTTAAATAACCAGTATATTAAATGTTCTTTTTATTTTATTTATTATGGTGTAATGCGGCTGTGTTGATGTTGTTAGATCGGGCTTATCTTTATTTGGCTATCCCCGCGGGGGTGCAGGCTTTGCTCTTGGCTTCGTTTTATTACTTAGGCTTCGGTTTGGGTGAGGGTGTCATTGTTTACTATCTTCCCGTTTTGATTGCTTCAGCAGTCTTGATGTTGGGGCATAGGCATCTGCTTTCTGTTCTCGCTGGGGCATCTAGCCTCTCTCTGACCGCTGCCGATAGGTGGGTATGCTTATCATTTTCTTGGTTGATAGTACTGTTTGGCGCTCTAGATCTGCTTGTAAATGGGGTGAAAATATTAAATCCTGGCACATATGCTGAGTTTCATGGTTATGGAAGATACTTTCGTCATTTTTCCATTATGTGTTGGGTTTTGATTCCGGTTTCTTTGTTATGTTCGAGGTCGCGGGCTGTTAAATTATTTTTCATCACATATGCTTTAATTTTTCCTGTAATAATAGTCGATCGTAACAGGTTGCTGCTGAGCTTCTTTGCTTTTTTCTTTTGTTATGTCATTTATTGTAATGGTTGGAAAAGGCGCAATCTCAACGTTATTGTTTTGTTAGTTGTGGTGCTCGCGTTCGGTGGATTGGGTGCTTATCGAAGCGGCGCCTCGTTTGAAGTGGAAACCTCAGGAAAATTCTTAGCGGATGGATTTTTACCCCTCCGCGACTCGTTTTTTTTGCTTCCATCTTTACTTCGTCAGATCGTGCTGTATGTTACAACCCCTATTGTTAATTATTCTCTCGTTTATAGTGTGGATTTTTCAAATGCAGACTTTTTTCTAAGCCAAATGTCGCCTTTTGGTAGGGAGGAGTATGACGCATATCCTTATTCGCCTGTGCTTGTTCAGAGGTTTAACGTAGGTACGGAGTTTTTCCCTCAGCTGATGTATGGCGGGGTGTTTTTTTCCTCTTTTTCGTTCGTGTTCATGATAGTGTGCTTTGTATTCTCGGTTCTTTTTCTAAGATCATCGAAAAGCATATTCGCCTTAGTGATTTTCTTGAAATTTGCTCATACGATAATTTTTATGGGGTTCGCTCCGCAGTTTTTTATATTTTACAATTTCGCGTTTGTTTTCCTATTTCTTTTGCTGCAGTTTTTTTCGCGTACATTGACTGCCTTGGCTCGCTTGAATGCAATTAATAGGAGTATACCAATTGGCTGCGATCGTACGCGTGTTAGGTAGCTTTACCCATTCATAATTTTATATTTATAGATGCTGAGAAAAGCGATGGTAGACTTACCAAAATTTGCGGTATTAATGGCTGCATATAACGGCATGGAGTGGATTGAGGAGCAAGTTCGATCGATATTGGACCAAAAATACGTTTCTGTGAGCCTCTACATTAGTGTAGATGAGTCGACTGACGGGACCTATGCTTGGTGCAGCGAGATTTCACGGCTTGACTCTAGAGTTGTTGTTTTATGCCCAGCCGGGCGTTTTGGTGGCGCCGCTAAAAATTTCTTCCGGCTGATTCGGGATGTCGATTTCTCTGTTTATGATTATGTTGCCTTCGCCGATCAAGATGACATATGGATAGATTCAAAACTTATCTCGTCTCACGAAGCGATTCTGGACAAAAACGTTTACGCATACTCTGCAAATGTAACTGCATTCTGGCCTGACGGAAGGCAGCAGCTAGTTGACAAAGCTCAGAAACAACGATCTTATGATTTTCTTTTCGAAGCAGCCGGCCCTGGTTGCAGTTATACGATTAAAGTATCAAGTATGTTGAAGTTCAAACAAGTACTCGTTGAAAATAGATTCAATCTGGACGAAGTTGGGCTCCACGATTGGTTAGTATATGCTTGGCACAGAGCTAACGGGATGTCTTGGTATATTGATTCTGTGCCTAGGGTGCTATATCGCCAACATGGCGGGAATCAGGTCGGCGCAAACTTTGGTTTGAAGAGTATGCTTGCTCGGATCAGACTTTTCCGCTCAGGATGGTATCGCACAGAGGTATCAAAGATTGCCAGCGTTATAATTCAAGATCTCCCAGATGTCCCAAAATCTGTCGCCTACAACGGTAGTTTGCCAAGGTCATTTGTGATTGCGAATTTCGGAAAATTTAGGCGGAGATTCCGAGATAGAGTTGTGCTGGTGGCATTTATGTTTTTGGGAATCTATTAGCATGAGAGGGAAAAGGTGAAGAATGTTTTGTTAACTGGTGCGTCCGGATTTGTCGGTGGCAAGCTTCTTCTTCGTTTCCTTGCCGATGGGTTTCATGTGCTTGTACCGGTAAGAAAAACTTTAACGGCGTACCCAGCTTCTATCCAGAAAAAAATTGACTTTGAATTTAGTAGTGAGTCGGATTGGTCAGGTTTAGTTAACTCTCAAAACGTGGTTGTTCACTGTGCTGGCCGTGCTCATGATCAACACGAGTCCGGTAATCCTCTCCTCGGTTTGTTGCGTGTGAATGTTGATGCTACATTGGCTCTGGCTAGACATGCAGCGGCTGCAGGAGTGCAACGTTTTATATTTATAAGCTCCATTGGGGTTAACGGTAACATTAATACTCGTCCGTTTAGGGATGACGACCAGCCGAGTCCGGTGGGATACTATTGCCAGTCTAAGTGGGCTGCGGAGCAAGGACTATGGATGATCCAGCAGGAAACCAATATGGAGGTGGTTGTTATCCGGCCGCCGCTAGTATATGGACCTGATGCTCCGGGCAATTTCGGCAATCTGGTTCGTTGGGTTGAAAAGGGTATTCCCCTGCCACTTGGTGCTATACATAACAAACGTTCCCTAGTTGGTATCGATAATCTCGTGGATCTCGTCGTTCGTTGTATTGATCATCCTGCCGCAGCAAATCAGGTATTTCTAGCGGGAGATGGCGAAGATCTCTCGACAACTGAGTTGTTGCGCGGCGTTGGGGAGGCAATGGGCAAGCCGGCACGGTTGATTCCCGTGCCGGCGAGCATGCTTCAGTTTGGTGCTACTTTGTTGGGGAAAAAGGCGATGGCGCAACGGCTGCTTGGCTCGTTGCAGGTGGATATCAGCAAGACCTGCGAGCTGCTGGACTGGAAGCCTCCCTATAAGGTGCAAGACGGGCTCAAGCGCTGCTTCGTGCGTTCCAATTGATCTATTGCCAGGTGAACCCGTGATTCGAGTTTTCGATTTTGTTTTTTCACTGGTGGGATTGCTGTTTGGCTTCCCGGTGTTGCTCGTGCTGACGCTCATTGGCCTGTTCGATACGCGCTCGCCAATCTTTCGGCAAGTACGTGTCGGTCGCCATCAAAAGCCGTTTACGCTGTTCAAGTTCCGCACGATGCGCGTGGATACCGCATCGGTTGCCACACATCTGGCCAGTAGCGCGTCCATTACCCGCTTCGGCCATTTCCTGCGCAAGACTAAGCTGGACGAGCTGCCGCAGTTGTGGAACGTGCTGAAGGGCGATATGAGCCTGGTAGGGCCACGGCCAGGGCTGTTCAATCAGGAAGAACTGACTGCGGAGCGTGCCAAGCGTGGCGTGTTTGATGTGCGGCCAGGGATTACAGGGCTGGCGCAGGTGAGCGAAATCGATATGTCCACGCCAGCACTGCTGGCCGAGACGGATCAGAAAATGATCAAGAGCCTCACGCTGGTCGATTACTTCAAGTACATCTTTATGACCGTCGCGGGCAAGGGCGCAGGGGACCGGGTCGTGAATCGCTGACCTCGGCTTTTGCTAACCTGTGTTGGCCACTGCAGATAATTGACGAATAACAATGGACTGAGTAACCGAAGCGGCCCCTATTGCGGCTTTGGGAAGGGTAGCTTTGTGTTAAGACTGGCTGAAAAAGTTCGTGAGCGGCTGGTGCGATTGCCCAGGCGCCAGAAGCGATTGATTCAAGTATCCACCGACGTGGTGTTGGTCTGGGCAGCGCTATGGCTTGCGTTTTTTGTTCGCCTTGGAAACTTTACTTTTGTCGACGCGCTTGGAGGTCACTCGTGGCTGTTTGGTATCGCGCCGCTGGTTGCCATTCCGTTCTTCATCCGATTCGGCATGTACCGCGCCGTGATGCGCTATTTCGGTAATGATGCACTGATGGCTATTGCCAAGGCTGTGACGCTCTCAGCGTTGCTGCTTTCCCTAGCTGTGTATTGGCGTACCGACGCGCCCAAGCTGATTCCGCGCTCGATGGTGTTCAACTACTGGTGGCTGAGCCTCGTATTGATTGGCGGGTTACGGCTGGTCATGCGGCAGTACTTCATGGGCGACTGGTTTTCCCCTGACTCGCTCACTAAGTTCAGGGGCCGAGATGCGGGGTTGCCGAGGGTCGCGGTATATGGCGCGGGTGCGGCGGGTAATCAGTTGGTCGCAGCGTTGCGCTTGGGGCGGGGTATGCACCCGGTTGCGTTTATCGACGATGATCCAAACCTCTACAACCGAAGCATTGCCGGGTTGCGGGTGTATTCACCCAAGCATATCCAACAGATGATCGATGAGACAGGTTGTAATGAGATCCTGCTAGCCATTCCCTCCGCCTCGCGTGCGCGCCGGCGCGAGGTGCTCGAGGCATTGGAGCACTACCCGCTGCATGTACGCAGCGTGCCAGGTTTCATGGATCTGGCCAGTGGGCGGGTGAAGGTCGAGGATATCCAGGAGGTTGATATCGCCGACCTGCTGGGCCGCGATGCGGTACCGCCGCAACAGGCGCTGTTCGAGCGGTGTATACGTGGCAAGGTGGTCATGGTTACGGGTGCGGGCGGCTCCATTGGCTCGGAGCTGTGCCGGCAGATTTTGTTGAACAAACCCAAGGTGCTGCTGCTGTTCGAGCACAGTGAGTTCAATCTCTACAGCATTCACATCGAACTGGAGCGGGCGATCGAGCGGGCTTCTCTGCCGATCAAGCTTGTGCCGATCCTGGGCTCGATCCGTAACCCTGATCGCTTGCTGGATGTGATGCGCGCCTGGCTGGTGGAGACGATCTATCACGCGGCGGCTTACAAGCATGTACCCATGGTCGAGCATAACGTCGCCGAGGGCGTGCTTAATAACATATTGGGGACCATGAATACGGCCCAGGCTGCTGTGCAGGCGGGTGTTGCCAACTTCGTGCTGATCTCCACCGACAAGGCGGTCCGGCCCACCAATGTCATGGGCAGCACCAAGCGTGTCGCTGAAATGATCTTGCAGGCGCTCAGCCGTGAAACGGCGCCTGTACTATTCGATGCAGACGGGGCCGTGCATCACGTGAACAAGACGCGCTTCACCATGGTCCGTTTTGGCAATGTGCTGGGCTCGTCGGGATCGGTCATTCCGCGGTTCTACCAGCAGATTCGCAGCGGTGGACCGGTGACCGTGACTCATCCCAAGATCACTCGCTACTTCATGACCATACCCGAGGCGGCACAGCTGGTAATCCAGGCGGGTTCCATGGGGCAGGGCGGCGATGTGTTCGTGCTGGATATGGGACAGCCCGTGCGCATTGCCGAGCTGGCCGAGAAGCTGATCCACCTGTCTGGCCTGAGCGTGCGCTCGGAGAAATGCCCACACGGGGACATCTCTGTGGAGTTCACCGGGTTGCGCCCGGGCGAGAAGCTTTATGAAGAACTGTTGATTGGCGACAACGTCAGCCCCACCGAGCACCCAATGATCATGCGGGCCGATGAGGAGTACTTCACCTGGGATGTGCTGCGCGGCGTGCTGACCAGGCTGCTGGAGGCGGTGGAACAGGATGATTATCCACAGGTTCGGGTATTGCTGCGCGAGGTGGTAAGTGGGTATGTGCCCGAGGGTGAGATTGTTGATTTGATCTATCAGCAGCGCAGGGTAGGGCCGACCGATTAGGGGGCAGGCTATCGCCGCGGGGGCGGGCCTCCCACTTCAGCCGAAACGGTGCGGCGGTCCTTGGCTCGATGAGCTGCGGATTGTCGAGCTGGTGCCGAAGGGATAAATCGATTTTGTATGGCAGGAGTAGGTCATCCAATGCCTGCTTGATGTCGAGTAAAATCCTGGTGTGAGAGGTCATTGCCTCTCAAGGTTAAATCGATATCCGAGCCGGGGCTGTAGTTTCCTTAGGCGCGGGACCCGTAAAGGATCGCTTCGGTAACTCTGGGGAGAGTCGAAGCATTTGTTGAACTGAACGAGCATCATCGCGGGAAAGCCCCGTATTCTCTAGGATGATGGGGTTGGCTTGGCGCGGCTGTGCATGGTTTGCACGAGCTCTTTGAGCAGCGGGTGGTTCTGCAATCGAATATTGCTCAAGATTGCTTCGGCCGTTTCCTCGTTGTAGGTACGGTTGCGGTCGGTGAGCATTTGCATCCACGCATGACAGTCACTGATTAGGCCCTTGCTGAACGTTTCACGAATGGTATCGCGAGAGCCGACAATCCCATTGATGCCTTGCCAGACGAGGAAATATTATCCATTGTGGGTACCTGACGGTGTTTGCACATAAGCTACAACTTCGTCGTTGATGGGTTTATCAACCAGCGCATGGGAACCCTGCTGGTGGTTGACGTCTTGGCCATTGCATTTTCATGCCTGTCGCGGTGGATGAGAAAAGCGTCATCCACCCTACGGGGGCGGGTTAGATGACGCCTCGTTCTAGCAAGCCTTGTACTTGTTGGTCACTCAGCCCAAGCCCAGCCAGGACGTCTTCGGTGTGTTCGCCCAACTTTGGGCCGCCGGTGCCGATGCGGCCGGGGGTGCGGCTGAGTTTGGGGAGGACGGCTGGCACTTTCAGGGGGCCGGCGAAGGTCTGGACCTGTTCAATCATTTGCCGCGCGAGGTAATGCGGGTCCTGAACAATGTCGGCTGCGGTGTACGGGTAGCCGGCCGGGACGCGTGCCGTTTTCAACGCCTCGATCACCTCGTCGCGGCTGTGTTTTACCGTCCATTCGCCGATGGCCGCGTCGATGAATTCAGCCTGTTGGGCGCGGCCGTCGTTGTGGGTGAAGCGCGGATCGTCGGCCAGATCCTGACGGCCAATCAGGTTCATCAAACGCTTGTAGATGCTGTCGCCGTTACCGGCGATCAGCACATAGGCGCCGTCGTTGCACGGGTAGGAATTCGAGGGCGTGATGCCGGGCAGGGCGCTGCCGGCGGGCTCGCGGATGTAGCCAAAGGCATCGTATTCCGGCACCAGGCTTTCCATCATGCCGAATACCGACTCGTAGAGCGCCACATCTATTTCCTGGCCTTTGCCGCTGCGGTTGCGCTCCTGCAGTGCGAGCAACACGCCGATCACGCCATACAGCGATGAAAGCGAATCACCGATGCTCACGCCTACCCGCACCGGCGGTTGACCTGGATAGCCGGACAGGTGTCGCAAGCCGCCCATTGCCTCGCCAATCACGCCAAAGCCGGGCAGGTCGCGGTAGGGGCCGGTCTGGCCGTAGCCGGAGATGCGCAGCATGATCAGGCGTGGGTTG
>Ga0070754_10001325_pt1 | contig 20216 bp, 10 predicted proteins | sample VirMetDEL_Sep_01_FD_75181 | JGI IMG/M metagenome (GOLD analysis project Ga0070754, IMG submission 75181) | Aqueous microbial communities from the Delaware River and Bay under freshwater to marine salinity gradient to study organic matter... | ecosystem: Environmental > Aquatic > Marine >... | reverse complement strand
GAGCATACTCCCACCGCAGGGAGTAGTTTGGGATGTTTAGGGCGAAAAGGTAAATCGCCCATGGTTCCGACGGGGAACCGCTCAGATGAAAAGACTCGTGCGTTGCCAGCACGATCTTTCCACACTGACTCCAAACCCGGACCCTGTCCACTGATAGGTGCGCCGCCATTGTGCGCCGCTGGGGAGTTTCCTGCGAACCCTGACTCTGAGTCTCCGGTTCACACCCCATGTCCGTCCCATGCGGTGTCGTACGAGGAAAACTTATGTACGACACCGCTAGGTCCGGATGGAAATGCCTCGATGCATACCATCCGGAGATCGCCGCATCGGACGGACAACCTAGTCGATCCAAGGCAACCAAACCCCCCCAAAGGTCACTGTTGCATTAGCCCTGGATCCTGCCCAGAGAAGGTTGGCTATTGTCAACCTTCCCTGGGCAGCTATGGACAGGCGAATTTATTGCCACCCATCATTGATACACCAAAAATGAGTTCCATTAATGGAAATCATGTATCCTGCCTTACCCCAGGCTGCGAAACAACTGGGATAGAGGGACAGTGGCCAAACCCCCCTGTTACCTCGGTTGACGCTCTTTGCGTCAAAGGTGGATCTTCCACCTCCAACTCACCTATTGAGGACACCCGTAAGTTCCGAGGAATAGTGTCCGATTCTGTGAGAAAGGGTGCAACTCCCTTACCAGTTGCTGCGGCAACTGCCCCCCCCGGCGCGCGCGCGCGCGCGCCCCCCGCCGTAATGGGACAAGAGCTCGAATACGCCGCGTATTTTAACTCATCCCTTCATTTTTCCCCTTCCCCTTCTGGCGCTGGCGCCAGTGTAGATAGTGTAGTAGATATAGATAGTGTAGTAGATATAGATAGTGTAGTAGATATAGATAGTGAAAGCCCTTATGGTCCAGACCTCGAGGACTTCAGTGACTGGTTGAAACAAGGCTCGAGATCCCAAAAAGATGTAGAAAATCTTTTCGGGGTTCTCCGAGGTCCAGTTCCCCCTGAACGTTTCGACCAGTTAGTAAAGACTGCTTTCCAGAAACTGACCGGCAAAGAAAAGCATCGAAAAATCATGCTCATCTTTGCGCCGGCCATGCTCAAGGTCATCGACGCCCTGAAAAAGGCGATGAAGACCATGGGCATGCGCTCGATTCCGAAGATGCTCGTCCTTGACAATGATAAGAAGAGGGAGAGGGGTAAAACCCTGTCCGAATTCCTCAAGGAAGTCGTCGGGAAGGAGATGGAGGTACCCGACCTCTCGGTTGATCCCAGACTGTGTCATGATTCCAGTGGGAAAAAGACTACCGTCTTTCCCCTTCCTGGATCATTTTACAACAGTAAGAGAAAACTCGTGGTCCGTTCGATGGGGTCTATTGACTACAGGGAATTTCTGAATAAAATTCGGAAATTCCTATTCTCTCCGGCTCCTGTCGAGGCCGCTGAGGCTGCTCCGGCTCCCGCCGAGGATGCTCCTGTCGCCAAGGCTGCTCCGGCTCCCGCCAAGGCTGCTCCGGCTCCCGCTGAGGATGCTCCGGCTCCCGCTGAGGATGCTCCTGCCGCTGAGACTGCTCCTGTCGCTGAGGATGCTCCTGCCGCTGAGGATGCTCCTGTCGCCGAGGCTGCTCTCCACCGTACTGACGAGGATCCCGCTGGGGCATGGGCCTCTCTGGTGGAGTATTTTGCGTACCTGCTCGTTGAGCTGAAGCATGTATTGGGTTCTAGAAAACTAAATCTAGGATCCCATATTGCGCAAAAAACCGCGTGGATCGAGGATATCACGCAGCTCATCAGGAAGCTAAAACAGTCCCATGGCAAGAAAGACTGGGTCTCTCATACGGCTGGAACTGTCCAGACCAAGACTGTAGACCTGATCGTTGAAAGACACACGAGGATGAGAGCTACCGACTGGCTGCTGCTCGTGGCTGAAAACTACAGAGAGGGAATACATCCCGGTCTGCCAGAAATCCAGCATTATCGAGGCCTGATTGACTCAGCAAGGAAGTCCATCAACCAACAAGATGCTCTCAAAAGAATCTTGTTACTTGTCAGGGAGTTGTCTGGACATTTCCAGCCAAAGCGGCTTGACCTTGTCACGCCGCTGTTCAACACTAAGAAGTCATCCACTTCTTGGAACACAGTGGCAGCTGCGTCGGTTGACGCCAAGGCTGCTCCGGCTCCCGCTGAGGCTGCTCCGGCTCCCGCTGAGGATAAAAAGGCTAAAAAGCCTAAAAAGCCTCAGTGGAGGAACAATGTTGGTTCCCATGTCATGTCCAAAGACTACCCTGGCAAGAGTTCTCACAGGAAATCTCGCGGGAACTCTCGCGGGAACCCAGCGGATAATCTTTACGACACGACACCGTTCGTGAACAGCGATGATGGTATATCGGATTTAATCTTTTTTACCATCTCCCGGATCACCGCGGGTTGTAAGGTGACCGACGGCAGGAGGTGTCCATCCGAGGATAGCCCATGGGATGCTCTGGAATTGTTCATCGAGTCTGCCTTTTCGCCGGAGGAAGTACCGCCCGGCGTTCTTCATCACGAGTGGCTGGTCTACCAGATCATCAGATCTGATATGATCCCCAAAGAAGGTGTCGTAAAGGGAAAACTTCTCGAAGGACAGGTGTGGAATCTTCACTGGATTTCGCAGATGATGTCTATGTTCTCCACTACATGGAAACAGTACGTGGAGAACTTGGACATCCCAGCTCACCTGACCCACAAGGAGGTGATCACAGCGACGTGGAAAACCCTGTTTTCCCTACAGTCGGTGCTAGGCTTGGCCGTCTTGAAGGACTTCGGCCGGGTGGACAGTCAGGAGATCCTCCTGACTCAGATCCGTGAGTTGTTCAGCTACTCCGATGGAAGGTTGAGAGAGTACTTCAAGTACTATCCAAACCTGGACAAGTACAGCTTTGCCATGCCTTCTGTATCCTTAGACCGAGGGAGTAACTGGGAGCTCCTCCGGACAACGGTAAATGTCAGTCTGGATTTTTCCGCTATAGTCATCACCCCTGATCCATTCTCTGTCCATGCGACATCGTGCTTCGCCCCGATCGGATATGGGGCCAATGGAAAAATCCATTGGGGGTATCTCAAGATGACCGGGACTCGATCGTACTGCGAAAATGGAAAACAGGTGAGAAAGCTCACGGGCAAATACACAGGTTACGAGAAGGCCCAAAAGAAGATGGACGGGAAGGCCTGTTTTACGACAACCAAAGTTCTCCCAAATCCAGGGCCTTATCTCCCCGCCAAGAATCTTCTGACGGGAGCCATAAAGCATCTGACTAGTCTACTCGAGAACACTTTTCCAGATGTTCATGACTTCAGGACAGACTCGTCCAAGAATGTTGCCAAGGAGCTCTTGACAGGAGGAGATCGACCTCATCAGCGAAGATCTCTTCAAGGGATCCCTGAGGTGGTCCACTCTCATGGGTACACGAAAAAAGAGGTCGAAAATGTGTTCTCCGGCAAGGAGATCGGAACACATTCTTCCAGCCAAGAAGCTGCGGAGCTTTTCTTCTCCAAGATGAAGATCCCCCGCTGCAGTAACTGCAAGAATGAGGCAGGCGACCTTCTCAATGGAACCTGCCATATCTGTCATATCAGACAGATGAAGAAGCCGACCCTAACGGAAGGAGAGAAGAATAAGCTCTTTTTCCAGTATGTTCTTTCCACTGTCAGGGACACCTATGGGAAAAAGATGAATCTTACGGGGTTCACCATATCGGACGCCACTGACATGACCCTTCAACATTTCCTCGAAATGAACAAGGGCGGGTTCGAGAGCCCTCTCGAGATCAAGTCGAAAGAACTGATCGCGGAGAATATCTCCAAGAAGGCCCAGCTTGCCATGCAGAAGGCCAAGGTCGACAAAGAGAAAGAGGCTGAAACTTCTTACGCGTCCATCGATCTTGATGATGAAGCCGCCCCATCCGCCGAAGCCGCCCCAGCCGCTCCAGTTTCTAAGACTCTTGCGAGCCTAGGATGCAACTGGGCCGACTTGGCCGAGTCCGACGACGAAGATGAAGACTAGGCTTAAACCAGTCTTCTTCTCTCGTCAAATGACTGTGTAGATCAACGGACTCGCAGTTATTTCACAATATTCCGTTGCGTTACGGGGTCTAGCAAGCCCTGTGATGTTGTTTTTGCTACGATTCGGGAGACTATTGGTACGACTCCCGTCTTACTTATTATACCTTATACATGTTTTTGTTTGTCACTCCTCTACACACACAGAGGAATCCGACAACCAAACATTGTTTTCGTTTTATAGACCTGCTGGTCAGGTCTATAATCTTTTGTGTTTTATCCTCTTTCCATAAAACTCTCTAACATCTCAAATAGTGAAAGAGTCCTTGCTGGCGGGGGCCTGTATACATCATATCTGTATTCAGAGACAGGTTTTTCCACCACTTCTTTTTCTTTTACCGCTTCCAACATATTTTCTATATTATAAAGTATTGTACCGTTCATGTTCACTGTTAGTTTTCTTGGGGATAGCGCTTTGTTTATTTTGTTTTTAAAATCAAGATTGCTGTTAACAGAATTTATCATGGGTATTTTGTTTCTATTGTAGGGACTTATCCTTTTTTTACTGAGCTCTCCAAATTCAGGACTGGTGAACATATGTATCGAACCAGAATTGTAAAAAATGATCACATCATCCATATTATAGTCAATCACTCTTTCAAAGATAAGATCTGTATAGTCTCCAGTTTCTTCGTCTATACCATTTGCTATATTTATATCAAAACAGTAAGATTCTATCCTTTTCTTGTTTTTTTCTCTAACTTCATCCATGTATGATTCTATACCATCTTTTTCAATCTTGTCTATTTTTGGAATCATATTTTTAGAACTTGGAATATCGCAAGATATAACCGGATAACCGAGAAGATAAGCCGTTAAAAATATTGGTAGTATACACATCAACCAACCTATGTCACTTTTATATTTTTTCTGATGATAAAGATCAGGTTTATAAACATTTTTATCAATTTCTGTCAATTCTCTATAGTCAGAAAAGATAATCTGATAGGGAAAACTATGAAATATGTTTTTGGTCACTAACTCCATATTCGGAACTATAGAGTTTTGATAATATGCTGATGCTTTTTCTTTGATATATTTGATCCTTTCGATGATTACTTTGAGTTGTCTGTACATACCGTTCGAGTATTGAAAACGAGGATTGTAGAAATATGTGTCAAGATAACAGTCTACAAATTCAATATTTATCTCATCTGTCCCATATATAAACTTCCAATGAGGTTTCCATATATTGTCTTTAAAAGGTTTTGTATATGACAACATAACTGTAGTATTCTTGACAAAAGGAAGATAAGAAGAAAATAAATTTGAGAATGTTTCTATAAGTTGAACATCTTTATAGGAGTCAAGTATAAGATCCAGATCAAAAAGAATAACATATATTGTTATCTTATAAAAATCTGTAAATGTTTCTGCCTTCAGATTTATAAACTTGTCTTTTACAGAAAAAAGTTGTTCTATTTTTTGAGTATAATCTTTCAGTAACAGGAGCAACTTTTGATATCTTTTTGGATCATTCAATATATCTGCTTCTCTGATTGTAAACATTGTTCTAAAGTTTTTATACATTCTCCATGCAAAAGACACATCATATTCTTTTATGCTCAGAGGTATTGGACCTTTCAGTTTATCTGTATCTATCTTTTTAATTTCTCTCATGTTATATGATAACTCGATATTTCCATAGAAAAATGTCTCTCTCAAAAGGATATCATCCATTTTAGAGTCATGGATAAAAAGGTAAATCCGTCGGAATTCAAAAAATCAGAAGATTTCACAACTGCTAGTATAGTTGTAGTAATTCTGTTTTTAATATCAGCTATCACTTTAATGATTCTCTGTGTCAACGGAGATATCTTGGAAAAAAATATTAAAAAACAAGATCCTCCAGTTCTTTCTTCTACTTACTATCAGTATATTAACCCATGGGGAGATACACAGAATATTAGTCAGCCAAACACCAAAAATATCGATACCTCCAAATTTAACTGGTTTACATACGAAAATACACTTGGAATAGTCAAAAAACCATCTATATCCACCGCCGTTGAAGATTTTGAGAACGGATTTTCTCATCTATCCGAAACTCAAACCTGTTTTGACGAAGATCAGTTGGTATTCAAAACTGGAAAAAGAACATGTGACGGAAAAGGATCAGCTGACTGCATAGGAAGTTTAGGAGAAAGATATAATCGAGGAGAGGTCCAAGAACTTAACATATCAGGAACAGGACAAGGAATACCTCCATGTACAAGTACAATAGGTTCTCTTTCTTTTAACTTTTTACAAACACAAGATAACTCTCCTATAGATTCTGGTACAAGATTCATGACTTTTGAAAAGATATTTGTGTCTCCAAAAAATCTAGAACTCTTGGACGGTGATAAAAAAACACAGTTTTATACTCAAGAAGGATCTTTGTTTTTCACAAATAGTATTTTGAATCCAAAAGATGAAGAATTTTTTCCCTTGATCAGATATCTTGGAAAACAAGATAGTGATTTCAAACAGAATATCAAACTGGTGAGATATAGTTTTTCCAACGGTTATGTACTTGATGAAAAAGGTCCATATGCAGAAATACTTTTTAGACCATATAGCCTCTACCTAACAGCTCTTTTTAACAACACAAAAGGTCAGATAGAAATACTTGAGGGAGTGCTTCCTGCAGGTTCAGACGACTATACCCCAGTACAAGACAGTTATACTCTCAGTGATAAGATCAGAAGACTTTATCTTTCGGGAAATGAGATAGACACAACCTGTACCTGTAACATCATTGGTGGAAAACTTGATATATCTGTCTACAAAAGAGGCACTCAGAGTATACAGGCTAACTCTCGTTTGACAGTCGAAGGAGACAATGGAGAAAAAACGCTCGGGGTAAATGTCAGCAGTACAACATATTTTTCTACTTTTCTAACCCTTTCCAAAAATTCAAAAAAATGGTTGCTTGTACCCCCGCTTGACATAGGTGGAGGAAAAGTAATGCCTCGAGAAGACAGAAGTCAATATGTTGCTTCTCTGAACGGACCGCCTATCAGTTCTGCGTGGTATAAATATTCCGACAGGGTATCCCCCTATGGACCTCCAAGAAAAGATGGAAACGCTCTCTCTAATGCTTTGGATGGAAGAGATCCTCTGACAACTTTTGGAACCAATCTTTTCAAGACGAAAAACATAGAGGTAAACTCTAACACAAGTGTTCTTTTTAGAAGTATACTTGAGAACAGACCACAGACAGATACAAACTTGTTACCAACTTCTGGAGCCCCTGGGACTTGTGTCTGGTGGGAGATTGTTGAAAATGATAAACATGATCAAGTAGGTGTAGTCCATAGCAATGACAAAATACTGGTGACAAATATCAATTTTGGAAGCTCTTTGACCAATCTGGGAAATTCTAATAGCGGTATGATATATCCAAATAATTTTCTAGAACCTTTTCTCAAATCAGTTGGAAAAAACAATGGTTTTTTGGATCCATCAAGTTCTCCTTTCTATAGTATTCAACCATGGCTGGGATACAAAGATGATTTTCAGAGGATTAGTTCTTTTGAGACATGGGATAGATACAAGGCAATGCTAAGCTATTTCATGGTAACCACGAAAGGTTTTAGTGTTAAACCTGGACAAAAGATAACAGATGGTCAGGTGACATGGCAAGTGACAAATCCACTAGGTCAGGTAAATGTTTTTGGAGCAGAGTATTTCCTTGATTCTAACAAAGAAGGGTTTTCGGTTACCGACTTTGTCGTGAATACTTCAGCTGGGAACATACCAAACTACAAACAAGATCTGAAAGGTTATGTTGTAAGCTTAGACTATAGCAACTATCAGATATCGGGTTCTTTTCAAACTGACGGAAGTTATAGTAATCTCAAACTTACAGGTTCGGGGAGTACGGGTTCTGGTTCAACCATAAATGTCACTGTCACTCAGGGTTCTATCACATCGGTAACCGTTGTAACCCAAGGTTCTGGTTATCAAGATGGAGATATTGGGTCTTTTAGTATACCTGTTCAGGGGAAAGATAGTATAGAAGTTTCTAACCTGATCATCAGCGCTAGTGATAGACTGTATTTTTATCCGGCTTTTGCAAAAAATTATGCAGGTCAAGATATCTACAAGGAAGATGAAAGCGGACCTGTTAATAAGATAATGTCATTTGGTTTTTTACTTGATCAGACAAAACTGACCATAGTCAATGGAAACATTAAACTGAACGATAAACCTTCAAACTGTATAATCTCAGGAGGTTATGGTTACAACACAGGAGATCAGATCGGGATAAATCAAGTTGATCAAGATGGAAATTCTACGGTAGATCCAGATCTTAGCAAAAAAGCATATTCTATTTTTAATGTTACATCTGTAGATACAGAGACTGGTACTATAAAAAGTGGAAATTTGATATCAAATCAAGTTCCTATTGACAAAGAAATACCATCTGACTATTTCAGTTATAATTTCTATGTTGCAGATCCTTCTCAGACAGAAAGCTTTTCCTATGGAAAAAGTCCACAACAGATAGCATATATACCAGACGAAGAAGAAAAAAATATGAATTCTGTGATTACCACAGGTACCACAAAACAGATAACTGACTATATATTCAGAGTTTCTCCGGGAGGAGTTACAAATAATGTTGGTCTTTTTACCCTCCAGTTCCCCCGCCTTAACTATTATCCAGATACTCTCTATGACCAAACAAGAAACAATACCATATCTATAAGAGAAAATCTTGTCATAGGAAAATTTATACCTTATTCTTCTTACTACTCAGAGACAATGACGACTACTAGAAAAGTTTTTGTATACGGCGTGCCTGTAACCGAAAAAATACCTCCGGTAAAAACCTATACATATCAAATATACAATGTCAATAATTGTAGATTTGTACCCATGGCTATCTCACAGATATACACAAGAAACATAAAGGATAGTTCTATTCCGACTTTTTAGACATCGGTTCTGTCCATTATACCATGGGTTTCAAGACTTTGTCTTAAATTTTCAAGTCTTATATACTGATCCATATCCTCTATCCCTCCAAAATAATCGCTTTTTTGGAGACATTCAAAACAACAATATACTCCCGTCCATCCACCATTTCTATATGGATATCTCAAAGCATGAGATTTATCCATGATACCCATATTACAGACGTCGCAAAAACCATCAAACCATTCAACACCGCTGTCCGCTTCTGTTTCAATTGTTCCATTTCCTCTACAGTAACAGTTAAGCATTCTACAAGGACCTATTTCATTCAAGTTGTAGGGACATTCTTTGTCTTTGAATCTGTTTTGAGGTCCAAACACTCTGTCGGCAATGTGTTCGTCTTGTTGATCTCCAGAAGCCACTGAAGAGATACTTGACAAATATGTTTGGACTGTTTTTCTGATGTCAAGGTCTATTTTTTCTTTTACAAATTTTTCTCCATCTGATGTTTTTTCAAAGGAATAGAATATATCAGTTGCTTCATCTAGTAGATCTTTGTATCTTTTTTCTGATATGTTTCCCCCTGGACTCACTGTTGTGAGAAGAGAAAGGTTTTCTCCTTCTTGAACATTGACCCAATCCGGCTTTTGAGCATACTGACGTTGTCCTTTAGAAACGGTAAGATAATGTATGACATCCTCGACTGGAACAAGAGTTTTATCTCTTAATCTGATCACTCTGGTCATCATTCTTTCTATCTCAAGAGAAGAAAGTTGTTTATCATAGAGATAGATAAGTGTTTCAAAAAAGAAACCAAAATTCTGTACTTTTCGCTGGAGAAGATATTTTTCTGTTAGTTCTTGATATGTTCCATGAACTTTTACCTTTTTCCATAAGATTTTAATCTTTTCTCTGGGTAGAAGATAAGAAGATATGATTTCAACAAATATGGAATCCAGTTCTTTTCTCTTCTCTTGAGAAAAAAGTTCTTCCAAATCTGAAATAGTTTTTTCAGAAGACTGTTCTTTTTCCACAATTTTTTCAAGTGAGTCCATACTTTTTTTGAAATCTCTTGAAAGTTTTTCTTTTCGTTTTCCGTATACACTTAAAAATGCAATCACAAGGAAATACTGATATCCTTAAACTAATGTCGGTGGCATTCAAGAATGAAAGAAAGGAGAAGATTGAGACAGAGATAGATTCAGTGATAAGGCTCTTTCTTGGAGCAAATACAAAAAGAGGAGAGGAACCACTTTCAAATACCTTTTCAGTTTTTTCTAACTATCTAAGAATGATAGTCAGAAAGAAACTGATAAGTCCTAACTATGTTCTTTCAAGTATAGTCAAGTGGTCAAAAACACATATCGGTTTGTTTTTGATCGGAATGGTGGTTAGAGAAGGAGCCAATCCAAATATATATCTCACTTATCCAGGAAAAGGAAATCTTCATATCCTTGCATGGGCTTCTGCTGTAAGAGGTCCAGGGGATCCCCTTTTTAACTATATATCGACCGTCTTGAGAATGTTGGGTTCGGATATTTTTAGACCAGCTCTCCGTTTTGAGGGAGATTCTAGCGATGTGGATGTTAGATTAATAGAGCAGTCTTTTGAAAGTCTTCAGGTTGATGAATCTTACTACTACAGAGCAGGTATGTTGGTGAAAGATTATGTTTCACAGAACGGATATATATATGACAAAACGGTGACCAGTTTTCTTAACAGCATGGAAGATGAATGGTTGTTGGATGTTCTTGTGGCTACTGATGATATCGGAAGATTTAACTCTGTCAGTAGTAAAGATGCTAGGAAAAACAAATGGGATTATATACAGTCTATACTGGATAGTAAGATCAGTCTTACAAGATTCATAATCGATCTTTCAACAGCTCACTCTATGAATATCATACTCTCAATGGATGAAGAAAGATATCCTCTTATAAGAGAAACAATCAATGGTCAGTCTGTTCCTCTTTTTGCAGCCTCAGCCTCTTGCGATAAAGATTTCTTTGACATATTTATGAAAAAAGGTTCTTCTGTTAAATATGTGACCATCAACACCATCATTACATTTTTCAAAATATTCAAAGAAAATGATATCAAATTATCCGAAGATTGTTTTAATATGTTGAATAACGCTGTCAAGATAGGGGCAGATATTGATCTCTACCAGTTTAACTTTTTTGTGAGCATAGCAGACTATGATCAGATAGAAAAAATAAGGAACAGTTATCAGACACCAAAATGGAAAAAACTATGCAGTATCAAAAATAATCTGGAAAACAGACCAGAACTTCGCCAGATAGCTTTTAATCTTAATCTTGATTATAGTATGAGTGATGAAAAAATATGTAAAAAACTTGAACAAATTGCGACTATTGGTACAGAACAATACTTTGAAAGTGCTGTAAAAAGACAAGAAGATAGAATTTCTCTTGAAGTAGAAGATCCAGTAGATGAATATATAGATGATGACTTTTCTATGGAAACGGAAGATGTAGAAAAATCTGTTATTCAAAAAACGAGACCTAGATGTTCAGAAAAAACACTTATTGTCAATAATCCTTATGCCTATAATGATGCAAGAATGGCTTTCTATAAAGATCATAAAGACGGAGAGATATGGTGTTTTACATCAGATACTTTTGCATCTCTTATCTCAAGTAAGGTAAATCCTTACAATGGAAATCCTCTTCCAGCAAAATTCATCGCTACTATCAAAGCTCATCTCAACACACTAAAAGAGATTGGAGTATACGAGACAAATGAAACAATAAAAGATTCTCTCAAAGAAATCTACTCAAGATCGGTGATCAACAACAAGAAAACAGAGTCTCAGTATGACACAGTGATGAAAGTTTTATCTCTTTACGGAGTCAGTCAAGAGCGTTTTGAGAGTCTGAGAACAGAAACCCTTCAGAATACAATACTGGAAAGCATAGCTGATGTCAATATTCTTAACTTTAAAACTCTTCCTATGGTTTTGAAACAAAGAACAACTACTCGAATTATATACAGTATGGCAAAAAAAGATACCCCTCTCGCAAGAGAAAGTGGGGAAATAACAGACGATCTCTCAGGTGAACTTTTCGAGTCTATATCAAGAGCTATTTCAGGGGACAGTCCTGTGTTAAAAAATTATACAGATGTTGACGCTCCAGGAGAAGGGAATATTCAAGACGAGTATATGAATATCTTTGGAAGGAATGTGTAAAATATCTTTTTTCAAGATATTTTAAGACATATGTTTTTCTTTTTTAAAGATAAGATCATCATGTTTGTATTTTCCATTATCTCTGAATTTTTCAATAGAAACTGCAATCATAAAACCCATGAAGATTATGTAGGCGGAATATAGATTAAGATAAAGGGTGGTTCCGTTTTCGGTTAACTCAGAAAGGAATATCTCGTTATACACGATATAACCAAGTAAAAGACTTGAGAAGAGAAGTATAACAGTCATGTTGCTATTTATATCATAATAGATACCCCATAGTATATTTGTGATGGATAGTAAAGTTGCTGTAATGTAAATATCTTTGTTTCCTATCTTATCTCCAAGATATATGCTATATCCGAAAAGGAAAAATGATGCAATATACATACCCATGATAAATGGAAGTGGAAGTGAAAACATATAGTCATCTGATCTAAGTTTAAATATATATGGATAAAACACATTGACCAATAACATGGAAGATACTGGAACAACAAACAACTCTACTGACATTTTTATAGTATCCTAAAAGATATGAACTGTATTGAAAGAAGTAAAATCAGACTCAAAAACTATCAAAAAAAAGTTATCTATTTTATGAGTTCAAGGAAAAATAGAAGTTTACTGGTTGTCCATCCTACTGGATATGGAAAAACGATCACTGCAGTTACCTATTCACAGTGTTTCCTTGATACTTTTCCAGATAAAAAGGTAGTAGTTATTACTCCTGCTCCTCTGGAGAGTAATTTCAAGAAAAATCTTTTTTCTTATGGAGTTGACAAAGATTATGAAAAAAAATATGAAATATATTCTTTTGATAAATTTCAGAAGATATATAAACAAATAGATTGTAAGAATAATCTGGTTATCATAGACGAAGTACATATTCTTAGAAACATGAGTCTTGGAAGTAGCACAACTGGTCTCAGGGCAAAAGCTGCACTGACTTGTGTTTTCAGAGCAAAAAAGATACTGTTAATGACTGCCACACCTTTTGTAAACGATCTTAATGACCTGATCAGTCTTGTGAATCTTGTTCACGGAACTGCTATAATCACAAAAAGATCACAAATCAAATCAGTTGACGATTTTAGACCTTATCTGAGAGGTTATGTTGACTATATCAAACCTATATATGATAGTAACTATCCTAAGTCTGAAGACCACGAGATCAAAATCAAAATGGAAAAAGACTATGAACAAGACTACTGTAAACTTATTAAAGGTCAGATAGTTAACCAGTCTGTTTTTTCAAGTCCGGCTTCTTTCTACAACGCTCACAGGAGAGCCGTGAATAGAACAGGTACTGGAAAAGAATATTTTTCAGTAAAGATGAAAAAAGTACTTTCTCTGATAGGAAACAATAAAACAGTTATATACTCGAACTGGATAGCTTTTGGTCTTGATCCCATCTGTGATGCATTGGAAGAAAAGGGGTATACTTTTGAAGGATTTAGTGGAAAAATAGGAAAAAAAGAAAAAGAAACATTGATCGAAGAGTTTAACCAGGATAAATATCAGGTTCTGATAATATCTCCCAGCGGAAAACAAGGAATTGATCTGGTTGGCGTGAGGAATGTTATTATCATCGATCCGGTATGGCATCCTGCTGATGTAAAACAGATAAAAGGAAGGGCTGTTAGATACGGATCTCATTCTCACTTGCCAAAAAACAAGAGAAAGGTTGATGTCTACTATCTTATACTAGAGACATCAAAAGAGTCTCAGAAAAGAGGTTGTCTTTCCGGAGACTCTATACTATATAAGATAATCGAGGATAAAAAAGAATTGGAAAACTATGTGTATAAAATGATGGAAAAGGTATCTATATAGAAGCTATTATCTTACCGGTTTTACAGTGAAAAAGGCAGTTGGTGGGGAAAATATTTTGAGAGGTGTCTATCAGTTTTCTACCCAATTCGGTATTTTTCTTAACACCGTCTCCCACCATATACATATATCCAACCGACAACATAGAACCTGGTATCCCAAAACTCTCAACATATAGTTTGTATGCTTTTCCTGGGTTTCTTTTTACTCCTTTTCCATATCTATACATATCTGCCATGTATCTTGTAATTCCTTTGTATTTTTTTCTGTTATTTTTCTGAAAAAGTTGAAAAGATTCTTTGAATCGTCCTAGTTTATAGTAAAGTGCCCCAAGGCATACCTCTGCAAAACTATTAACTTTTTCTTCTCTTTTTACTATTTTCTCAAGACCCTCTATCATAATTTCTGTCTTTGTAAAATATGGAGTTCTGCATACTGGACATTCTACAGAAAATATTTTTGCCATTTCCCTAGCGCAGACGCCGCAAATTTGTTGTCCGCATTGATAACAAACAATTGTATTATCAAAATAATTTTTGTTTTCCAAACATATTGGACACAAATCCATAATACTAAAAATTATTTCTTTCAAGAAATAATTTGTTTATACCTGATCTGCCATTTTTTGAAAAGCAAAACTTTTCAGGATATTTTTTTTGGTTATTTTTCCTTCCCTGAATACCTTAGAAAGTTTCAGAAATGATTTTTTCTCCCCGGCAATTCCGGATGAGATAAGAATTTCTACCGCTTCTTTAAACTCGCTGTATGGTGGTTTCATTTCATCTATCATAATCTCTCCAAGTTTGTAACCACAAAGGCTTGATCCTAGATCAAATCCTTTTTTGTACATCTTCTTACTTTCTTCAAAATAGTCTTTGATTTCGGGAAAGTATTCTATACATTTGAATGGGTTGACTTCGGGTTTTTTATGACAAAGATAGAAAAGATTTGCCATCACAAGAATACAGTTTACACTCCCTTTTGAAGAACCGCATATGTACATATATGTTTCTGTTACAGGGTCTGATATGGGAAAACCATCATGGTAGCAAAGTGCTAAATTGTAGTAAGCATCGGGGCAACCATCCACGGAACTTGAAAAAAGTAGAAAAGCTTTTTCAATATCTTTTTTTACACCAGGAAAACCATTTTTAAAAAGAAACCCGAGTCCATTTCTGGAATTACAACAGTTGTTGATGGACCCTTTTGAGTAAAAATCAACTGCTTTTTCATAGTCACCTTTTTCTTGATATATCTGTCCGGAAAAAAAGAAAGAACCAATATCTCCTCTCTTGCAAGATTTTTCGTATAGATGATGTGCATTTTCTTTATTTCCCTTTGCCATCTCATAGTCTGCAAGATATCTTATGGCAAACGGATTCCTTTTCCTGGCAGATCTACGATAAAAAGATATAGCTTTGCTTACTCTTCCATGTGATTCGTGGAAATTTCCGATCCTGAAAAAAGCCATGTGATTTCCAAGCTTGGCACTTTCCCTATAGTAGAACATTGATTTTTCGTGTTTTCCAAGTTTTTCATACTGATAACCAATAATAGGAAAAAGAGGAAATTTTTTTCCTGGCTTTTCTACTAACTCAAGAGCCCTTTTTAATCTTTCTTCTTCGGTTCTTTGTTTGTTGTCCCTACACATAGGGCAGCAAAAAACTTTTGAAATATTTTCTGGCATCATACAGACACCGCAAAAAGAATTTCCGCACTGAAAACAGACCACATATCCCCCATCTGTCGATTCGTTCTCAAAACAAATTGGACAGTTTTCTGTTGGACATTTGTCTGTTACCTGTTTTGACTCGACAGAACAAGTATTTCTGTGAATATCCCAGTCTAGTTTTTGACATATCCTTGAACAGTATCGAGTGTTTTTGCACTTCGAACATCTCAAAGGAGATCTTTTTTCTCCGCAAAATCCACAGTCCATTTTGTTTTATCTTGTCAAATTTCACATATAAAATCGTTTTTGTCCCTACTGAAAATGAAAACAGAAATTATGGATGAAAGAAAAATGTGGGATTACACAGACCTAACAAAGATGTTCAAAAACACAAAAACAAAGTCTGTTTTTGAAGCTCAAGATTTTATAGATAAAAGTATCCACAATATTCCTAGTGAAGGAATAGTCAAATTTTACAAAGGTTATTCCCTTGCGCTCTACAATAAAAACAAAAGTGAATGGAATGAACCTCCCATTTTTAGCCTAGGAGAAAGCCTTGGAAAGTCAGACTCTATCCCCCTGATAACCGAATTTCAATTCACATTCAGTGACAAAAACAAGAAAAATGCCCTGGACGAACAGATGGACAATGAAGATTTTGCAAAACAGATTATCGAAGTCCACCATCGCCTGATAAAAGAATTTTTCATCATTGATTTCAAACAATCAGAGTTTTTAGCCGTCGTTTGCAAAAGTAAACTTGTAAGAAATGGTCCAAAAATAATACTCAGAGTAAGATTCCAGTTTCCATACTGTAGATGCCCTGTAAAACTAATGGAAGGAAAGATGAGAATCAGACTTCTGGAATTATTAGAAGAACTAGATACTGACAGCATCTTTTATTCTTCTACACTAACTGAAGATACAGACAATGAATGGGAAAACTATATTCTTCCAGTCAGAAAAGTATATCCTTTACTTGGTTCAACTGATGACAAAAAAATTCCTCCAATAATGTATGATGGAATATATGGAATAGAAGAAGATGGAAAGATAGTAGAATTTGATCTGTCAGAAGCATATTCTTTAACAACTCATGGTTTGCTCACAGAAAAATACATAGGTGATGAAGAAATAAACTTTGACGACTATGAAGATGACTATGAGATTTCTCTTATAGGTCTTCCTATCTTTCTTTCCTTATTTTTTGGACAAAATAAATGCAAGCCAAGATACAAAGAAGAACTTGAAGAAGATAAATTTGAAGATGAAGATATTCAAGAATTTTCTTCTCAGTCAGTTATATCAAACAGTGAAAAAATAGCTGATGAGTACAATGATATATCTGATTATGAAATTTTTATCGAACTCGTGGAATGTCTTTCTCCAAAAAGATTTAACACAGAAATATATCTAATGGATATAGGAAAATGTCTTTTTAACTGTTTTGAAGGCAGTTTTGAAGGTCTTCAAAACTGGATTAACCATACCGAAGAGAAAAGCACTAAGTTTGACAGTAGTTTTTGCCATGAAAACTATCCTTCTTTCGGAGATGGTAACCATATCACAATCAAAACGATAGGATGGTATGCAAGAGAAGATAATATCAGACAATACAAGATATGGCATGAAAAATTTTGTCTTCCCAAGATGGAACAGACCATTACCAGAGATTCTTTTCCTCATGTTCTTGTGGCTCAAGCTTTTTATAGATTTTTTTGGCTTGATTTTATCTATGCCGGCGGGAAATACAAAAAATGGTATCGTTTTAGACAACACAGGCTGATGGAAATTTCTGACGATGAAGCAATCAGAAGAGACATCACAGAAAAATTCATTCCCTGTTTTGACGAATTTAGAAACCAGTATACAGAACAAAAAGTCTCTGTCAGCAGGAAACTCGGATCTTCTGAAAGAGCCAAAAGTATGAGCAGAGACTTTGAAAACACGATCAAAAGAATAGGAATGCTGATAGACAAGTTGCTTTCCGACGGTTATAGAGGAGCCTTGCTGAGAACTATCAGAGAATATTTCTTGGAAGATGGTTTTTATGACAAAATAGATACCAATCCTAGTCTTTTGGGAGTCACAAACTGTGTTATCGAACTTACCGGAAGTGGTGGTTTTGCAAGGACAGGCAAACCGGAAGACTATATAACCAAGAGACTTGGAGTTTCATATAGTTCAGAATATGACTATAATCACAAAAATGTCAAAGATGTTCTTAAATATCTAAGACAAGTTTTTCCAGAAAAAAGCATATTTGATTTCATGAAAAAAGATATATCTGCACTTCTCTATGGTAGAAATGTTGAAAAATCTTTTAGAGTTTGGATCGGAGACACCAATGGAAGTAAAAGTATCTTCCAAGCAATGCTGAAAAAGATGTTTGGAGACTACTACAAAGATCTTCCAAACGAATTCTATAGCGGAACCAAGATGACTGCAAGTGGACCGACTCCAGAGATGGCTCAGTTGACAGGCGCAAGAGTAGTATTTTCAACCGAGCCAGATGCGGGGATTAACTTTAAAGGAGACAGAATCAAACTGATAACAGGAAGTGATAGTCAGTTTGCAAGAGGTTGCAAAAAGGATGGAGGATCCATCAATCCTTCATATAATGCGGTGATGGTCTTGAATAGAATTCCAAATATTTCTAATCTTGACGAGGCAACTAAAAGAAGATTTGCTATGCTTCCTTTTGAAGGGAGATGGGTAGATGAAGATGACGATATAGATGTTCCAGATGCGTTCGAAGAACAGATAAAAGAGAAATTGTACTGGATGGATAAAAGATTTGAAAAACAGATACCCAGACTGGCCATGGGTTTATTATGGGTGGCTGTTGAAAATTATCAGAAATATATCACTGAGGGAAACAGAAAACCTCTTTACATGAGAGATTTTATGAATGATCATTGGAAAGCAAATGATCCATATATCTGTTTTATCGATGAGTTTATCATCAGAACAGAAAAGGAAATTGATTGTAAGAAATGTATTGAAAAAGAAGAAAAAAATTGTGGAAAATGCAAGAAAGGAAAAAAGATGATAATCGACAAGACCCATAAACTTCGTTCAAAAGAACTGTTCAAACCTTTTAAAAACTGGCTCAGAACCAGTGATTTCCAGATGAAAATACCGACTCCTGGTCAGTTTACAAAAGACATGAGCACTCGAGACAAGCTTGGTAAGCAAGAAAAATGGGAATGGCTTGGATATAAACTTAAAAATGATGAATCAGATGATGAATCAGATGATGAATAAAACATCTATGACAATCATATATGTTAAACGCAAATGTATATAAAATGAAAACATACTGTAATATCTATGTGGATGATGAGAAAAAGGGTACATGTGGAAACTACGATGAAGCACTAAGATGGGTAAAGGAAAACTACTCACATATTCTTCCCTATCTAACATGGGAACCAAAGGGTGCAGGAGGCGTGGATAGATGGGACAATGAAGTCAACAGTATAATGATCGAGAAGTACTATCCAGATGGTATTGATCTACATTATATCATACAACAACACCGGAAAGAAAAGAAAATATATGACGAAAAAGAAGAAATAGAAGAACAAATTGATCAAGAAGAGAAAAGAAAACTTCCACTAACACCTAGAAGGACCACCTTGAAGATGAAGAAAAAGAACCTAACAATAGAAAAGGAAGGTGTAGTAAAAGAAGCAGAAGATGGTAAAAAATACATATCCAAGCTAAAACCTAGCGGAAAATTGTACTGGGCGGCATATACTGAAAAAACATACAAAGGAGCTCCGGTAAAAGCCTCAAAAATAACAAGAAAATGTCCCCAGAAACCAGCAAAAGAATTTGAAACCGGAACTGTCAGAAAAGGTCTCGACGGCCAGTCTTGGAGCGTAAAAATGACAAAAACAGGTGTTAAAAAATGGGTCAGAAAAATGTAAACCAACTAAAATCGATGTAGCTATCAGTTTTTTAGATCTTCGGAAGGAACAAATCGATTCAGAACAAGACCAGAAAAAAGTAAAGATGCCAGAACTCCTGTTAAAAAATGTTTAAGAGAAAAAAAGAAATGGAAAAAAGTCAAAAAAGAAAACCTAAAATTTCAGTATAAAATTTTTAGAAAAAAGTTTTTAGTTCTTGTTAAAAAAGATGGTCAGTCCAACGAAAAGAAGATCGGCTCGCTCCCCTGCCAGAAAAGCACCAGCTACCACACCTAAAAGATCCACTAGATCTAAGAGAACCAGAAAAACTACCCCCGAGCTTACTGCTTCCAGGCGCGCTCTCATGGAAGTTGTCAGAATGACAAGGGGTAAGAAACCTGAAGAAAGAGAAAAAATAATGATGAAAAGTGGAATGTCTGCCAGAAAATCATCCCCTAAGCGTACCGTTCGCAAGGCGTCCCCTAAGCGTACCGTTCGCAAGGCGTCCCCTAAGCGTACCGTTCGCAAGGCGTCCCCTAAGCGTACCGTTCGCAAGGCGTCCCCTAAGCGTACCGTTC
>Ga0070754_10001324_pt1 | contig 20223 bp, 27 predicted proteins | sample VirMetDEL_Sep_01_FD_75181 | JGI IMG/M metagenome (GOLD analysis project Ga0070754, IMG submission 75181) | Aqueous microbial communities from the Delaware River and Bay under freshwater to marine salinity gradient to study organic matter... | ecosystem: Environmental > Aquatic > Marine >... | reverse complement strand
AGCTAGGAGATTGTATACAGAAACTACTGCATTCCTAAATCCAATGGAAGGTGTGAGAATGCTTATGAGGCCTGTAGCATCTGTGAATTTGGTGGAGGACGCATTTATGCTAGCTTATACTGGATTTAGGACTGCTCAGTATGAAATAGGTGCTTACTCTGATGAGGAAGAAATACTCAAGGATATACAGTACCAAAGAAGATCAGGAGCAAATCAGAAAGGAGACTCGAAGTTCATAGGAAGAATGAAGAAGGTGTTCCCGTTCCTTAGAACATGGGATACAGTTCCATGGGTTGATGGCTCTCCGGAAAGAGTTATGGCCAAGCTTAAGTTCTTCGAATAAACTTGTAGGGGGCGCAAAAAAAGGGGGGCTTCAGCGCCCCCCTTTCCTTTCTTTAGCTATTTGCAATAGTATTAGATATCCAATAAGATCTTTTATTGTATCCTCAGCTTTGTCATCGATACCCATGGTACTGATTCTGCTGAGTTTATCATCTATACGCACGCATATAGCGTCGATAGCGTCGCTTCGAGAGAACAATCTAATCGGGTTCAATGCTGAATCTCCGTAGGCTGTATTCTTCTCCCTGAGCATAACCTTTATCTCGTCGAGAAGATAATAAGCCCTGCGCAAAGTATGAATCTCTTGCTCTTCTATTTTTAGTTTATCCACTGTAGTGGAAGTATTCTGCTCCTGGAACCAAATGCCGTCGCTCATCTTCTGGGTATTTGAAAAAGTCAATAGGGCTTTCAAGATACTCATTAATCTTGACAAAGTGGTTACAACCAAAGAACCCAGCTGTACCCCCAGAGTAAGATTCAGCAGCCGGGTGGGGTGCAGTTAACACCCAATGACTACCTTCTTCTTCTGGGAATAAAGACAGAGTTTCTTCAGTATCAGTTACTTGTATTTGCTCAATCAGTGACTGCGCATCCTTACCCCACCCCACAAACACAATGTTATTATGTTTGGCGCGGATACGCTTGAGCACTTCTACAGTAAAGCCTTCCCATATTTTCTTATGGGAGTTAGGTTCCTTCTCTCTAACAGTCAATGACGTGTTGATGAGAAGTACACCTTGTCTAGCCCAGTGCTCAAGGCTTGTATCGAAATTAGGGTTCACATCCCTACCATGACTTTCATGTAATTCCTTTACAATATTCCTAAGACTGGGACTGAGCCTACCGTTGTTGGTTGCAAATGCAAGTCCAGTAGCTATTCCGTTATGATACGGGTCTTGACCGATGATGACTACACGGAGATCACGAAACTGAGTCCAGTCAAAAGCTCTGAATACATTACTCACTGCAGGGTAGCAAGTGTAGTTCCTGTACTCTTCGCTTAAGTCCTTCTTCAGTTTCGCAAATCTCTGTGAGTCAAAGATCGGTGCGAGGATTGGTGCCCAATCCCCTAACTGTTCTTTGATTTTGTCGTTCATAATATTGGTTTACTGGGAGAATAGAACTCTTGATTGAATACCTCGAGATCGAAACTAGGCTTGCTGTGCAGCTCTGCATCTGCAGGTAGCGTTACATCAAGCTGTCTCTCAATATGAGATCTTAATCCAGGGTCCTTAAAGAGAATCTTCCCAGTGTGTCCGTCGAAGTCAAAGCCATGAAACTCCAATATTCTCAGCTTCCAATCATCATCTATCTCAGAAAATCTTCCATCTACAAATGCTGCATATGAAGACTTAGCTTCCTCCGGAACATCGAACACAAATAATACATGATACGGATCAGGGTCGATACGTATCTTAAAATTCCTGAACGAACACAAAGCAGATTCGAACTTAGTAAACAAGGGATCGCCTGAAAACCGATATAGTAATGCAACACATTCAGGGTATTCAGGGGTACCCATGAACGCATTGACAAACAGTGAATGCCACAGCATCAGCTTTCTATTCCCACCCATCATCGGGAGAAGGAATATGCTCGAATCTGTGAGTCTATCCACTGACAAGTCATAGCACACTACTTGGTTGCGCTCACCAGTGCACGGTGTGATCACGTTGATGCGATAGGGGGACTTGGGTCTAGCCCTAATAGTCCCCCCTATCTTAATCTCAAACGTACAATCGTCGAGCTTGCAATCAATTCCTATGATTACATCTTGAATCTTCTTTGTTTCACACTTAGAGAGATTCCCAGTCAGACGTACAGTTCTCCCATTGATAGGGGTGAATTGTAGGTCCGGACATCTCACCATGGCTCTTCCTCTTCTATTAGTTGAGTAAGTTGCAGAGGTAGTAATGACCTTCCAGTCTCCCTACGCACGTCTTCTTCTGTCTTCAACAGATAGACGAGCCTAAAGGTTTCATGGAACTTCATCACACCCTCCACCATACCGAACTTCTCCACGAACTTCTTCAGCGCAAATGCTTCGTAGTCCTTGGTTCTGTCCTTCAACCAATTGTCAGCGGTTTTAACACCGACACCGGGAATGCCTGGGATATTGTCCGTACTATCACCCATGAGCACTTGCTTCCAAAGGAACTTAAGTGCTTCATCAGGTGAAGTATGCAGGAACTCTGCCTTACCATAGTTGTAATGCATCCCAACACACTGGTACAGAACGTCCTTGTCTGGGGAGCAGATAATCGTACTACGGTTATCCGTATACGAGTAATAGCTCACAAGGTCGTCTGCCTCCAGCTCCTTGATACCCCACATGTTATACTTCTGCTTGAGATGCTCACGCAGTGCATAGAACACAGGAGGTTTAGGTCGTCCTTTACGATTCCCTTTGTAGTTATCAGTCACTTCATACCTGAAGCAACGTCCTTCTGTAAGGAACCCAACGAACTTGGAAGTGTTACACTCTGATAGCATTGTTGCAATCCTCTGGTCTATTCCATAGATAGCATCCTCTAGGGTAGGCTTATCCATTTCATAGTACAACAGAGAATCAGCATCAATGAGACAGATGTTCCCATCTCTGGGTAGTCTCTCGATACTGCTCATGTCACAGTACCTTTATCTCCGCCGTCTCATCTGCAATCTTGTTGTATTCTGCAATGATATCTTCCTTCATCTCTTCCCACTGCTCATCAGTTAGAGCAGCATAGGACGAAGAATGATACATACTACCGTTCACCCCAACAAGGCTGGAGTGTACGAAGTATTGCAAACAACGAATGGCACCATCCAAGGAATCAGGGATAGCACCAATATGCATTGGGTCAACGAATATATTGTGAATCTCACCAGTGTACCATGCGATGTACTTAAGGCCACCGACATGCAAACCTTCTACACAAGATCGTGAGTCGTCTGTATTCACATTACTCCATGATGGGAGTCTGTGTGTACAACCAACTTTAATAAAGTGTTGAGGTTCTGCATATCCGTTAGCACCTTCACAGTAGAAAGCATCACCACCGCTACCCATCACTGAAGGTTCGAACAGTCTGTCCTCCACAATATCTGGGAAGCCTTCACTGTCTATCTCCCCAGTATCAGGGTTGAAGGTACGCTGATAGCGAGGAATCTCTTCCCCAGTCTCAGTGTCATACTTGTGCAGTATCTCACGAGATACTTTGAAAGCATTGACAAGACCCTCTTTGGTGATCTTAACTTGGTACATGGTAGCACGCTGTTCTGCAAGCTCTTCACTCAGACCGTGATCCTCCATCAGCTCACGCTTCAGGGTAGGATGCACATACTTCATGTCTACGAACTCACAGAATCGCTTGGTGAAATCTTCACCTTTACCGCTCCGCAATTTCTCACGGAGTATAGGATTGCGGCACCACCGCATCCAGAGCTTAAAGAGCGGAGTAACATCAGCACCCAATGCTTCTGACTCATAGATTCTATCTACGAATGTCTTAGGCATTGCAATGTCAATGATTCCCCCGTCTTTGAACTGAACGAAGTAACGTCCCGCAGGATCCTTGTAGAGAGTAGCACCGACAAAGTCAGCTTCTATACTTCTCTCACTTAGATCCTCAGTACACAACAAAGAAAACTCAGAGAGTATCTTGTTGTATTCTTCCACAGAATCAGCAGCGTCCGCTTGATTAGCAAGCGAAACCATCTGCTCGTAGATATCCTTCTCGAATGAACGAGAGTACGGGGTGTTGCCGTAGCTGCCGGATATCAATTCACCTATCACGTTGATGCTGATCATAATGGTGGGTTAAAGTTATTTCTGTCTTTCAGTTTCATATATGCTTCTACTTCATCCCAGAACTCAGTTCCACGATTAGGGTAGAAGTGCACAGAATCAAACAATGCTCTGAGTGGCTCGAGGTACTCCTCCATATACATACTCAGTTGTAAGATCTCATCGTTAAAGATAGTGCAATCGATGTCAGCTACCTTAAACAGTTCCAATGACTTAGCCTTTATTTGCTCAGGGTCATCTGTTGATTCCAAGAAGACTTGCATCTCATGCATCTTCTTCATCAACCTGATGATATCCTGTGCTGCTTCAGACTCAGGTGTTAAACTGTTCTTGTAGTACTGATACTTATCGTATTGCCTAAGCTTATCGTAGACATCCCCAAACTGTGGGTCGATATGACGAAGATGACCTACCCACTCAGGTAGATTGACGAGAGATGTTCCCGTCAGCCATTGTCTAGCTTTACTGTGCATTGTCCATTTATCGTTTTCAATGATAGAGAAGAACTCGCTAATGTGCTTGGCATTGCTACCGTTTAACACCTTAGCTGTCTTTTGGGAAACTTTGAAGATTTGTATATCTGGTTGCTTTACAGCATCTACAGGAGACAATCCTTGTGGCCAACCTCCAGCCCATTTGTGGAAGCGCACAGGATTGAATTGACTAAAGCATGGATGCCCATCAACTGCAGTATCATTACGATACGTCATATCCCACGGTGATGCTGCTGAGTAGATATCTTCCCACCTAGGAACTTGCGGAGCACATATGGTAGCAGCTAACTTGAGCAGCGCCTCATCTTCCTTAGTACCGTAGAAAGTTTCTATGGAAGAATTCTTGATGCTGTTCAGAGGTGCTTCTACCTTATCGAATACCCAAGCCTCTACAAACGTTGAGTATTTCTCGTCTCCAGCGTGTGGCCTCCGAAGTGTGTACAGCACATCGGTACCAGCTAGCTTCCTTCTCTCTTCTGCAGACATATTAGCAAAGTGTAAGTTTGCTATAGCTGCTTCTTCCATCGCTTCTAGATTCTCTTCAAAGTCCATGGGTACTTCCATCTCATCGTAGTCCCACTTGATAACCTTAGAGTCTTTAATCAATTCCCAGTTGCTGTCTCTAGCCATATCAATGGCATCGAATGCAGCAAGCTGAGTCTTGGTTGCAAACTCTGGGATTACAGGGTGGTGCTCGCTGATGATGGATAATGTACCATTCTGCAGTAGGTACATGTCTTTCACCTTGGACGCATTCCCAGATACGAAGTACAGGTTATCGAAATTGACCTGACTCCATCCAGCTTCTTCTCTCTCTATCGTAACCTTCCCTCCTTTAACTACTTTGCGCACGTTACGAACCTTGTAACCTTTGAGCAATACACTAGGTGCACCATATGCAATGTTCTTGTCACCAGGAAAACGTGGGCGCAGCTTCTCTTTATCAACGATACGACCTAGATTAGATAGTGCGGAATTGTTATGTTGCCCTGTATAGAGAACATCTCTGCACTTTCTCACCCATGTCATAAAGTCTTTCTCATCTAACGATTCCTCGATCATATTAGTAGCGTCTTGAGCTGCCCTCTCAATAGCTTCTTGTATGAACTTCTTCGTATGGTCATTCCATATAACTTTCTCCCTCGAAGGTGTGACATCAACGCCCTCTTGGACGATGACCTCCTCACCTGTTTCGCTGTCTTTGTACACCTGACGAGCCGGACACTTGATAGCGACCGAACCCCACAGCTGTTCCATCTCCAGCTCTCTAAAATCCACATAGCCGTAGTTAATCCCCGTAGTGGCTCCTTGGTTCTTAACTAGCAGTATATGTGGTTTAGACCATGCATAAGATTCACCTAGTATGAGGTTGTCAGAGTTGTACAAGACACTGTTTCCTAGTGTCTTATTACTCGTATGACCGTCCTCATACGTATAGTAAAACTTAACGTTTGGGATGTAGCATAGCTGATCCTGTACTGCGTCAACAAACTTCATACGATTGTGACGCTTGACACCGAAGGAAACTTCAGTGTAGTTCAGCATTGCTGCATCCTGGTAGTAAACGATAGTACCATCTGATAGTACCACACTCCCGTCTGCTTCCCACTTACTGATCAGAAAGTCAGTCTTGTAGGCATAGCAGTTAAACTTGAATAGCTTACCGTTATGTACGGTAGTTACAGTGTAGAAGTCTACTCCTGTTGAGAGTGGGACTTTTGCCCCAAGTCCGAAGGCTCCGAAGTTTTCTGCTGTGTTCCTCTTTGTCGAGAAACCCAGTTCGAGGTAACCTTCGAGTCTATTAGCGCCAATACCCACGCCATGGTCCATAACGCTAAACCGATCGCAATAACCTGTACCGTCTCGTTCATAATAGTTTACTTCGACTAGATTTTCAGAGCTAAGGTACTCTTTGTTATAATAACTAGGATTAAAGTTTGAGTCACGATACTCGTCTTCTGTACGTGTAATGTAATAGTCTTCGACTTTCTTCTCCCCGTTAATAATCTCTATAGCAATCTCCTTCTCGCGTTGTGAATCGCAGGCGTTAGTTACTAACTCACGCACAGTTGAAGCAATAGGTGTAGAGTATTGTGTGGATTGAAGAACATCAAAGACCAATTTCTCAGCGGCTTTATTGATCCGCTTTTTGACCCCCTCGGTGTTACTAACGACCGAGGTCCCAATTGTTTTGATACTCATAATGAAAAGCCCCTAACTAGTAGGGGCTATAATTTCTAGGATTTTCTGTACTGTCTCGATGTTCTGCTTCTGATTCCTCGGTACAAATAGCACCGGAGGATTCTCGCGTTCCATCAACAACTTCTTGAACATCTTCCACTTAAGTGGGAAACGCTCGTTAGCATAGCCCTTACACTCTATTATCCATCGACCTTGTGGGTCAACAAAGTCAGGAGTGTAAGTAATGTCTCGGACTTTATACTTCTGTTTGTCCAAGTATCCAGTTTTACCGTTGTCCTCATAAGAAGCAGCTTCATAGTAAAAGCCTTCGAGCAGCACAAACTTGTGCTTCTCGTAGTCAGACTTGATGCCTGCTTCTTTGAGTTGTCTGTAACAGTGGGCTTCTAGCTGAGAACGAAACTTTATTCCGTCAACCTCTTTCGCTTTCGCGTTCCGTACTCTGCTCCTTGAATTCCGTGCTCCGGTTCTCCTTCCCCGTGATGACATTCCTTGCTGTATCTAGTCCATGATCTCTAACTAGGTCAGAGATATCCTTACTGCGATAATACGAAGGAATAACTAGATTAGTAAGGTTGTACTCACGACAGATTTTCTCCCCCATCTCTTGCCCTGCATTACGCTTCTTATCGAAGTCGTTATCATACAGTACAATTACTTCTTTGAAGCGGGCTTTCGCTTCGGTGATAGTTTCTTGTAACGGCATGAGCATCTCCGACTGAAGAGCGAAGGCGGGGAAGTCAAGCACTCGAAGGCACATGATATCCTTAAGGGAACTTGTGAGAAATACAGTCTCACCACTCCTAGGTAACTGTTGATACCCCTGCAAGCAGTGAGCACCCACGTTAGAAGCCCATTTAAAATCTGTTTCAAGAGGACGGTAAATCTTATAACCGCAGTCAAACCTGTAACGATAACTGATACTAGTGCACGAAAAACGCTGTTCATTAATCCAATAGTGTGTGATAGGGAGCACATCAAATTTAGACAGAACAGATTTATCAATAGCAAACTGTGACCAGAAATCCAAGTCAGACTTTTCCCAGTCTCTTGTACGAACTTTTATCTTCGCCGGTCTTTTCTCTCTGATCTCCTTCTCCAGCTTTCTAACAGGAACGCGCATGCGACTGCCAGCGCTGAGCCCGAGACCAAAGTTCCGATCAATATGTCGTAGGGTATCATAAAAACTAAGGTTGTATTTGTATCCAATATAGCTGAAACAATCGAAGCTGTGTTCAGGACAACCAAAGTCTTTATACCAGAGTCTACCCCCGTACTGAGTGATAGAGACTGTAGGGTTGTTATCTTCACGAAGGTCGCTCTTAAACTTCTTGTTTGGTTCTTCGAAGTGAGAGCAGAAATACTGAAAGATCTGATACTCAGAGACTTTCTCTAGTATCGTATCCTTATTAAGTACATCTTCGCTTTTTCTTGACTGTATCATGATGAGTATTGGGGGAGAGCATCTTGTCCTACTCTCCCCCTCATCATCAACTCCAAGGATCGTCAGCCTCTACGGCTGCCGGCTCCTCTTCGTTGGGTGCTACTACATTAGGTGTGTACCGTTGCAACTGAAGGTCAGAGTTGTACTCAGCGTTAAAGGTACCATATTCATCGTTCAATCTTCTGACGAAGATATCATCACGCTTTGGCTTGAGTCTTCCGAAGCACTTGTTGTACACCTGCTGGTACTTACCGTCTTTGACACCGAGCATGACTCGGAGCTTGTTGTCGGAAAGAGAGGTAACAAGCTTCTTGAGTTCCTCAACCTTACCACTGAAGATATCATCAACGGTATCGAAAGCACACTCACCATCGTTAGGTATGTTAGCCCACGCTTTGACGAAGTCAATGAGAACTTCCTCACCCGGATAAGTACGACGTACACCTTCAGATTTGAACCAGTCCGGAGCTGAACTAGGGTCTTTTGCCCAAGTAACCTGACCGTAATTGTTGGTGATTTGGAACTTACCTGTTGCTGATTCCTTACGATGCTTGTCACCGATGAGGATCTCGAGTCTGGTGGTGAAGTTATGTTCGTCATTGTGCAGCCAGAATGCAAGCTTACCCGTCTTATCACCCATATCGACAGAGTATGTAGGCTCTGTCTTCATGTTGACACCGATGGAAGCTAGCTCACCCAAGTTAGGGTTGACTGCCACAACACGCACAGGTGCGATACCAGTAAACAGTGGGATACCCCCACCAGCTACTTGTACGTCAGAGGAGTTTGATTGAATTGCCATTAGTCTTGTATTTCAGATTGGTTGTCTTCAGTTTTTGGATCTTGAGTATCGTCAATCAAGGTAACACGGATAGTCTTGTACGTCTTCACACGTAGACCTTTCAGCTTCGGGTGAGAGAATATATCCTTCGCCTCTGCTATTGTCAGTCCATACTTCTTCCTGATTTCATCACGAGTCATCCCATCCTCTTTGAGGTGCTTGATGAGCTGTGAAATCGTCAGGGTTTGAGGTGTCTCCTCCTGTGTCGAGTTAGTCTCGACATCTACTCTTGCGTCAATAGACATTTGTTTGGGGTTTAGTCGATAAAGATTTTGCTCCAATCCAATTCAGCATCCAGGCCACGTAGATGCTCACAGCGGGAGCCTGCTGTGTCGTCGTTTGTAGAATCGAACGATATTCTGGTTTTACCCTCTCCATGGTACACATAACCAATGGCATCTGCATTGGCACAGGCTATCTCACGAAGCTTGCCGGACAGTGACAAGTCGTTAGCCTTCACCTCTTTACCATTCTTGGTAAGGTATTTATCCTTGAGGTGACCAACAAAGATGACATGGTCTGCAAGCTTGGAGAGATTGAAGAACCACTTCATGAAAGCCTTACGAAGGTACAGGTAACCAGCACCTTGGGGCAGAGTAAGGACAGACAATCCCTTGTTATCGGAATCGAAGTTCTTACCCATAGGTGTGGCCTTGTACAGTTTCTTTGCTTCTTCTTCACACCACACCTCGAGCTGTGTGATAGTGTCGATAGCAATATACTTGTATGGCTTTTCTTCTTGCATGATTTGCTTACCTATCTTACCTAGGTCAGCAATAGAATTTACTTTGATCTTGAGTGCGTCCACCATATCGCTCCCGTCCTCGAGATCGATGATGAGACAGCCCTCAAGCTGTGACAATGCTGTGGTCTTACCGATCTTGGGAGGACCATAGATTATCATGTTCTTAGGTGATTTGCGTGTGGCTTTAACCACCTTCTTGGGAAGTGCTAGTTCGCTCATTAATTGTAAAGGTTGATAGATCAGTTTCAAAGGGTATCATCCCGAGCAAACCATCGCGGTTTTTCTCTACGTGGACAGCCATTAAGCCACGTGGATCCTCACCGCAATAGGTGTCAGTGATACCATACAGGTCATAAGGACGCTGCAACATCATGACAACGTGTGCATCCTGACCAATAGAATCGCCCCCGAACAAGTCGGTCAGCATAGGCTGATATTGATTCTTGGCACGGAACTCTTGCTCAATGTTACGATTGAGCTGAGACAACAGAATAGTGATAGAGCTGTGCTGCGCTTGCATGTACATACACGTCTTAGACAACTGATTGAGTTTGAGTAACTCGATGTCTAATGTGCTGGGTACAAGGCGAGAGTGGTCAATCAGATTGATGACAGTAGGATCATGCAATTGTTGCCTAACAGTACGCACTGCCTGCTCTATATCATGTACATCCTGGGGCACGGAACAGAAGTATATAGGGTATTGCTTATACTTCTGTACAGACTGTACATAATTAGCATAGCCTTCAGATGAAAGCTTACCATCCACTGACAACAGCTCTGCAGTTTGAAGCTTAGTATGCTTCGAACCTGCACGCAGTATCTGCTGCTCACCAGGCATCTCGAAGCTCCAGTACAATACAATGACATTCTTGTCATGGTTCTTGTCTAGAACATCGAAGATGAGCTGGTTAGAAAAGGCTGATTTACCCACACCGGGTCTCCCAGCTATAACATACATCTTACCGGGCTGCAATCCCCCCATAAGATTACGGTTAAGTCTATTCCACTGAGTAGAAAAGACTTTCCTATTACCCTCTCGAGCATCTACCACATTCTCAATAGACTTGTCTACTGATTTAGATATATGCTCAAGCCCTAAAGGCAGTATCAGCCTAGAGTTGTCGGGTAATTCTTCTGTCTTGGTCGTTTGTTTTTCCGACATCCATGTCTTCGTATTGCTCCCACGTATGCTGGTTTACCCATGTCTGCAACATCTGCATAAACCCAAGACTGTTGTTGCTCTTACGAAACTCTAGCTCGTTTTTGAGACAGTTAACAATCTTGTTATGCTTTGCTACATTCTTCCCAATCACCTTGTGATAAGCTTTCTTCGCCTTCTGGTTGTTACGAGCGTCGGCATCCTTTGCGCGTAGAATACGCACATTACCTTTCGTATACACCTTTAGAGGAAAGTGGGAGAGGAGTTCAGACCACATCCTATCGAAAGAATCCTCGATATAATCAAGGAATTTCTGTCGTACGACATCGTCTTCCACATCCTCTCCCAGCTTAACGTACCCTTCCGTTTGAAGGAACTCAGTGTTTGGCTTGATAGACAACTCACGAATCAAATCGTAAGCTTTGGCATGCAAGAGATACAAATATACAAAGTCATCAGCACTTATTCCAAGATCGTTAAGAATATCTGTATCAATTTCTATATGCATTACTTGTCTGTAAACATAATTGTAATCTCAATACCCACGTTGGGCATTTTCATGATCATTTGCTTCGGGGATCCAGCTTCAGGAGCAGCAACTACTTGCTCTACAACTTGTTGAGTAGGGGGTTTGACTTCAGCCTTGAAGCTATCAGTCTCCCAATCATACCCATTACGTCTAAGCTCATAGCATTTAGCTCTAACACCTTGGTGATTCCCCTTTAGATCTGGGTAAACTTCTTCAAGAGCTTTGAGTGCTGCTTTAGAAGCATCTTCTACGCTCTTGTCAGACTTAGATCTTGACTCCCAGAATGTTCTACACATCAGGGGGTACATCTTAGGCTCGTACTTAGCCATCAGTCCTTGAAGATTACAGTGATCTTCTTGTTAAACCGCAGAGGAATAACAGCCTTCTTAGCACCTTGCTTACGAAGCTCTTCCACAGCTTCATCCAAAGTCGTGCACCTGCGTGGTTTAGGCTTAGGAGTTTCTTCGAACTCAACTTCAACAGGTGCATACGCATTGGTTGGGTAACGGCAGTCCATTTGCTTGACTCCAATGTACATCTCTACTCCGTGATACTCTTGAGCATCTTTGAGAGCTGTTATTGGGGACTTCTTGGGTTCTTCATCCATCTGCATGCCTCTGTAATAGTAGATATGCATAGGAGGATTAGGGCCTGCCAAGGTAGCCCATCTGTTCCTAATCCCACCTTCAGTTCTAGACTTGTCTACACTCTTTAGTTTGAGAGCTGACTTGATTCTAGACCTAACAGTAGCATCCTTAGGGCGATTAGCAATGTGCTTGTAGATAGCTAGATCTTCTTTTTCCGTATAGTTCATGAGTTTAAAATTGATGTGAGGTCTTCACGTTTTACATTACTGAGAGTTTTCGTGGCACTCTCTAGCCACTTTTCTTCTTGTGAGTTAGGGACATACAGGATATAGATTCTACCCCGCTTCCCTTCTTTGAACCTGATGAGTCGACCCACACGCTGTATCATAGACAACGTCTTGGACTCTAGACCTGCGATGATACCGACCCCTACATCGGGTACATCGAAGCCTTGATTCAAAGCTTTAGTAGAGCATAGTATACTCGTAGTAGACTTGTTGAACGCTTCAAGAATCTTTCTGCGTTGTGCTTGTGTCTTACCTGAGTGATACGCAGTAGCCCCAAGCCTATCAGCCATCAGATTTGTAAACTCGTTAGTACCACCGAAGGTCAGTATCTTGTCTTCGATATGATAGTCAGCAATTTCTTTTGCTGCCTCGAGCTTATTCTCTGCATGCTGAACAACTTGCTTACGCTGCCGTATGGCATTGAAGAACTGTGCTGCTGCACCTTTGTCACCGGGTGCACCTGCTAGTATAGATTGAGCTTGTTTGAATGCATCAAACCCACCCAGCCTGTACTTCATCTGTACAAACAAGTTGTTGGCTTTCTTGTATGCTGCTTGTTCTTCCTCTGTCATCTCCACAGGGATGCAGATGATATCGTATGGAGCTACAAGCCCTAGTTCTACACACTCATCAAGAGTAATCTTGTAGCATGTAGGAGCAAGCTCTCCCAATAGTTTCTTGTACTCATCCTCTTCAGGGAGAGTAGCAGTCATACATAGTAGCTTATCGTAAGTATTCTTTTCAAAGAACTCACGATATACTGGACTCAATCCAAGATGAACCTCATCACATACAACGATGTCATAGTGTTCATTTTCAAGCTTATGCGCTGATTGATAGCACAGTATTTCTACACGTGGGAGTATGTCTTCACATCCCCACTTGATGAACTCTTGCTTGAATTGATCCTGTAGTTGTGTGGTGGGGACTAGAACCAGAGCTCTACCTCCTGATCCAAGGATATGGCGTACAGCAAGGACACCACATCTAGACTTACCAAAACCAGTACCAGCAATAATGCTACCAATACCGTTCTGCGTCCACCATGCGTTGAGAGCTTTCCTTTGTTGCTCATCTTTAGTTTTAATCGTTTGGGTTTTCATCAGTAAGTTCTCCATCTAATATTTCTTCTTGAAGTTGCTCTACAAAGTCAATGTCTGGTTCCTCTAAGTCGTACTCCATCTTAATTATTCTGACGCTTGGGGATACACCTGGGCTCCCACTTCCGTCTGGGTAATAATCTACCCTAGGTTCACCGGGATCAAATTCATACTCAATCCTCAGTGTTCCGTTCCCTAGTTCCGTATTCAATGGGGCTTCCCAACTTTTGATACTCATAGTTTAGTTCATTATACATGATTATAAGTCTAACGACTTGACGTTTGAGTGAAGACAAGTCGTTGCGTAGGACTGCTACCTGAGCTTCCAACAGTTCTGACTTGGCTTCTAAGACCCTCATGGAGTCCTGTGTGTTCGAATCCATACTTATCTAATTTAGATTCTGCAGTTGATAAACATCTGTGATACAAATGGTTAAAGGACTTGTCGACTTTCAACAAACCCTTGGCGGTTTTAGTGTTTGATACTATTGTAGAATGATCTCTCTTTAGAAACTTACCGAGTAGCTTGACCCTGGTCTGTAGGATCTCTCGGCAAATCAAAGAGAATATCATTCTAGCCATGACTATGTCTTGAAACTTTCGAGTGGAAAAGAATTCATCCTCTGTTACTTGTGTGACTTCGCACACTACTTGCATTACGCAGTGAAGCTCTCCTTTGTCGAATGTGTTAATCAAGACGATTTCTTGTCGCTGTTCATAGCCAAGACCAGCGAATACTTGCGGATGTATTACATGTTTCATAAAATTTAGAGTGTGTGCGCCAGGCAGGATTCGAACCTGCAACCAATCGATTATCCAATCGAGAACTCTACCAGTTGAGATACTGGCGCATTAAAGATCCAATACCCAACACGTTTAAAGGCTGGCTATGGGCGGTGCTACCTACGACCGAGATATTCATCTCATTGGATCCCTTTTATGTTATTTTATTTAGTGCGCCCGGTAGGACTTGAACCTACGACCTGCCGATTATGAGTCGGATGCTCTAACCACTGAGCTACGAGCGCATAGAAAAGGCCACCCACGTTTGGATGGCCCTTTCACCTTAACCAGATTGCGACGTTTAAGAAGGCGTCACCCTTATCCCATATAGTATACTTTTACAGAAGCAATGTAACCAGTGAATGCATTCACAGCTTGATCATTTTCAGGATCTTTGACATAAAAAGCTAAGCCATAAGTACTTGACGTAGTAAATGAGACTGATATTGTAGACCATTGATCTGCTGTAGGAGTACCTGATTGAAAAGCAAGGCTTCCAATACTTAATTTTGTCCCAGTCCCATCTGTAGGAACATATATCTCTGCTTCAGCCGTGTATGTTTCTCCTTCAAAGGCTATAGAAGGAGAACGAAGCAAAACATCGTAGAAGCCTGCTACTGAAGTAAACTTAAGAACGTTGTTTTTGCCTTCGTACGTTACTCCTGCTTCTGTAGTCCATGTACCATTTACTTGGAAAGACCATCCATCTGCATCTTCACTGAAATCAGATTGATACACGTACTGTCTAGTCAACTGAGGACCAGCTGATGTAATGACAGGTGAAGATGAAGTAGATAAACCTAGCTTAGGCATTACTCCTTAGGAGTCTTGATACGATCTGAAAAGACCATATTAATAAGTGAATCGATATAACCGAACACTTGGTTGTCTTTCTCGGTCGGAGTGAGATTAACAACCACTTTAATCAATGCCATGAGCGCAATAATGAGCTCGGCAAGGTTATTCATGATAAATGCTGAAATGTCCATAACAAATTTGTTTAGGTACAAATATATACAAACATTTTGTACTCCCGGCGGGATTCGAACCCACAACCTACAGCTTAGAAGGCTGTTGCACTATCCGGTTGTGCTACGGGAGCTACCTGATTACTCAGGCTTCAGCCTTGTCTCGAGCTGAAACTTAGTGTAATCAATCGTAGTGATCTTGGTGATGATATAGATCTTCTTGTTCCCCTCGAACTCAGTCTCCTCAAGCTTCATCTCATCCCCAATACGCTTAGTATACGTAGGCTTCTTAAGACCATCACGGATAGTCTCATACAAACCTGCGTGGGTGGTGTCTTCATAACGTTCGATAGCGAAGACCGCACCGACAATGGTTTCATAGATATTCTTCATTTTTCCCAAGTTTCTGAAATATTAGTGTCTGCTTTTAGCAACCCATTCTTGACAATCTTCATGGCTGCTTTCTCCATCAATTCTGTCATTTTGGTTGCCCATTCATCTGCTATCTCACGCTTACAGATAGTATCTATCTGGTCGTGGACAGTCATTACAATTTTTACATCATTCTTGTAGTTCTCTTGTATCTCATCATAGATATAGATGAGAGCTAGTTTAGTCATATCAGCTGATGAGCCTTGAATTGGGGTGTTCTTAGATGCACGTTCGATGGAACCTAGTTCCCCCATCATCGTTCTATCATTCCATATTTTCGGATACCAATTGTCGAACCACCTCCTACGCTTGAAGGGAGGCATAGTGGTGATGAAACCGTTGTGCTTACCGTATCTACCTAGTTTATCTAAGAAGTCTTTGATGTTTGGGAAGGCACTGAAGTATTTCTCTATCAGTTCTTCTGCTTCTTTCTTACTTATACTAAGTGTGTCAGCGAGCTTAAAGGGCCCCATTCCATATGCCAACCCGAAATTGATTGTTTTGATTGTTGTTCGAAGGGTTTTACGAAGGTCACCATCAGCTTCCCTCCACCTTTGTTCAAATACGAGATCTGCACATACTCCATGCAAATCGGCTCCTCTTTCAAGAGCCTCGAGCCACACTGGATCTTGACTTCCATACGCTATCACATTCAGTTCCTGTGAAGCGTAATCTGACGAGACAAAGACCCATCCGGACGGAGCAACGAAACAGTTTCTAAAGGTATTATCACTGGGTATCTGCTGCATGTTGGGCTTGGAACTCGACACTCGTCCAGTATCCAAGATCTGTGAGAAATTTGTGTGGACTCTCCCATCGCAGTTAATATAGTTGAAGAACTTGGTACCATAGGCATTCGCAAGTTTCGTCCTTTCTTTATACAATATATATTCATCAATCAGTTTGTGTTTGTACCTGTACTTGCTGAGCTTCTTACCGTTGACATCCTCAAGCTTAGGTACTAAATGTTTAAATAACTCCAAGGTTTGCATGGGTGAGCTCCAGTTTATGGAGGTCTTACGCAACTCTTCTGGGGGAGTAAACATATCTGCTTGTATTGGTTGTGCATACTTCGCTGCAAGCAAAGGATGTTCCAACACAAGCTTATCTAAGTGTAACTCCTGTTCTCGCGCCAATCTGACATTATCTTCTGCCATCTTGGTCCATTTTGTCTCATCAATCATGAGACCCTCGTACTCAATCTCAGCAAATACTTTTACTGCTTTGTTTTCGAGCTTGCTAACCATCTCAAGCTCGTACGTATGTAGCTGAGACTTCTGAGCCTCCCATATGTCGATGAGATAGACAACGTCCTTCGCACCATAGGTAATCTGATCGACATTAAAGGGCGCTCCACGTAAGTCGATGAACTTGTTCCGAACTTCTTTGTCCAAAATGTCACCGCAATACCTTTCGACACATTTGCTGAGAGAATAGCCGTGGTCTTGCTTACCACAATGAATAACCCTCTCGGCCAGGTAAGTATCGTATATGTTCTCAACGTCGATTTTTCCCCAGTTCTTAATAAACTTATAGTCGAACTTGGCGTTGTGGAAGATTTTGATGGTATCTCTATCTTCAAGAACGGTTCTGAGTGGCTCGATTGAGATGTCTCTTGCATCAATTACGTATTGTCGGTCTTTATCTCCGATCTGCAACATAACCAATTTCTTGCAGGTGAAGTCAAAGCCCTCAGTCTCAGTATCAACACCGAGGACTGACTTCTCCTTACAATATGCCACACACTCATCTATGGTCGCTGTCTGGACCTCGTTCAACAAACTCTTCTGTCCTATGAATCTTATGCTGTTCACCTTGCATAAATATTAGTATCTGTTTAGCATCCATTAGCGAATAGATGCGACCACGAAAATTAATGCGATCTGAGTTCAATCGCACAGCCTTCTTGATAAGAGTATCAAGTTCATTCATCCCATCATCTTGCATGACGATGAAGATTTCTTTCATTCTACCCATTGTACATTGCCTAATTGCAGTTAAAAAAAAGAAAGCGTAGCGCCTCCTGCTGGGACGCTACGTTGATGCTTTCTATACAAATTATGCACTTAGCAGGATATAATGAGGTGCTTAGCTAGCAATCTCATTGGAAGCAACCCCAAACGGAGTTGCAGCAGCAGGCTGAGCTTGTGCAGACTCAGATGCAATAAACGTGTGACTGCAGTTATCTGCAAGCACCAAATCAGTGTGACGATACACAGGCATCTGTGTACCAGTCACGGGATTGGTGGCAACAACCACCTCACCAGTCGAAGGGTTGACCTTTGGGGTCTGACTCTTCGAGTAAGGATTCTTATCGAAGTTCTCAGTCACCTGAACAGCGAGCTGAGTTCCCTCGGGCATGCCGAGCTTCTGATAAAAATCGTCTGCAGTAAAGACAGGACTACCCATAGTCGCGTCACCTTCACGTGACCCGAGGATAGCAGAAGCCTTGTCTGCATTAAACGAACGAAGGGCAGTCACACGAGTGTGAGTACCAAGAGCCTCAGTGCCCTGTTCCAAACTAATCAACAGCGAATTTGCGCTGCTTGCATCGTTGGTAGGACGCTCGACTGCCTGTTGAAACTGGACAGTCATTTGGTTCTTGGTGCTGTTCGTATTGAACCACCACTTACGGATGACCACTTTGCCCGTGGCCAGGGCGTTCTCATAAGCCGGGTTATTCATGGCTATGATAAATTAAAAGAAAAGAATGGGGACACTTGATGGTAGTCCCCGACACCAATATCATTCAACGAGGATGACTAACTCGGAAGTTGTTAGTAAGCTCATTGTTCCAAACATGCCGAGTCAATCCGATACCATTGTGGTCACCATCAACCCCAATTGTGATGTGAGGTATAGGAAGATGCCGTTCGATACCAGGAAACAAAGCCTCCATCTTGTGATGGAACTTCAAGTGATGCTCTCCTGGTTCAATCATGTACACAAGAGACTTGCGAAGGCCATCGTCGTATTGCTTCTCAATGATACGCATCTCATCATCGTCTGATATGTGGATGAACCTCTCTAGATACTCATGCGTAGACATCATGAACTCATTGACTGCATCTATGTAACGAGGCTCAAGAAGCTCACGGTTGGCGTTAATATGCTCACTAATAATCTTACCAGCTTTGTACCCAAGGATGGTGATGTGAAGCTCCTCTTTTGCTTTGAAGCCCATGCCTTGAGCCTGGTGTCTAAAATGTGGCGTATGAACTCTTGAATGCTTCAAGAGTACCAACAGCGTGTGATTCTTATCATCAAAATCAATTTTCTTTTCCATCTGTATTTAGTTTAAGAATAGAGCACAGTGTGGAATCGAACCACAATACTTTAATAGTGAAAACCGATTCAACTATGATGCTGAAGTATCTCCAAGCTGTGCATAAAGATGTGTGCTATCCATGAGCTTATTGTTATTAACCTGACGTAAACCCTACCCGCAGGCAGTTCTCGGATTCCATTACTCTTCTCCGGTATATAAATAACGTATACTCATCTTGCGTGTACTTGACTGCAGGAGTAATCCTTTGAACCTGCACGGCACACATCTGGTCGTGTTTAACTTGACTGTGGAATTACGACCAATACCAACAGCTGCCAGGCATGTTTCAAGAGAGCCTATCCTCCTGCTGATTCCACAGCAATATTCGCACGGTACATAGCCCGTGACTAACTCATTCTTACCATCAGAATGTAATGAGTCTCCCCATGTGAGACCAAGGGTAATTCACTGTGTTTACAGATTCATGACGATGACTACAAGGAGCACAATGGCTCCCTGTATCATCAAGATGGCTGTTGACCTCCTCACAGCATTCTGAGTTGGTCATTGAGATTGTAGACAGAACGCTGTGCTCTGTCTGCAAATCGTACATGGTCAGCGAACTGACCAAGCAACGCTCCTTGGTTCTCACCTGCGTTGTAAAGAATTTTTTCTCGCACCTCATAAGCAAGCTTCGAGTGAAGCTGTTGCTTTTTGAGTTCAATATCGAGCTGCTTCTCGAGCTCTTGAATTTGTCCTTCTTTTGTTTTGCTAAGTAAAATCATGCTGTATGTTCTTGAAGTTTGTAAGCGATGATGTTGTCGATTTCTGAAAGCTGGTCAGCTATATCTCTAATGAGTTGCTCTGCTTCCTTGTTGTCATGTACTATGTGCTCAAGACCTTCATGCAGATCTTCTACGATTCCAATGAATTCGTAGTCAGTGTCTTGGTCACTGGCTTGCATTATATCTCTCCAGATCTTCATTGCCAAGAGCTCGTACTCTTTGAAGTTGAACAGCTTTAGGTTGTTTACATATACCATAGACAATAGGTATACAACACGTTCTGCAAGTTGTTTAGGTGTCATGATTAAATGAAGTTGATTGCTACGTAAATCCAGAATGCAACAACAACTACGAGAGCTGTGAATGCATAGCTAGTAAGAATGAAAGTTTCAGTCTTCTTGTCCATATGTTTGAAAGATCCCCAGCAGCCTCTCGTCAGAGGTGCCAGTTCCGCTCCTAACGGCTTT
>Ga0070754_10001321_pt1 | contig 20245 bp, 17 predicted proteins | sample VirMetDEL_Sep_01_FD_75181 | JGI IMG/M metagenome (GOLD analysis project Ga0070754, IMG submission 75181) | Aqueous microbial communities from the Delaware River and Bay under freshwater to marine salinity gradient to study organic matter... | ecosystem: Environmental > Aquatic > Marine >... | reverse complement strand
TTTGTATTTTTGTTGATTAAGTTGGTATCCGCGAGAAACAACAACTAACGGCTGGAGTGCTATTAGAAAGCCCTACAACCTACTTACAACGGCCCAGTAGGAATTTTCATAGCCCTCTACAATCAAAGAACTAACGACTTTTTAGGAAATTTGACTAGCTGTTGGTTCGTTTCTCAAACTCACCAACAATGCCGTCTCGTAGAACTCGTCAAAATCGTGCCCGTGCCCGCCGTGCGCAACAAGCACAAGAACTACCCATTGTTGAGGCTCGCCCTGTGAGCAACACCCAAGAACCAATTCCTGTGGTTATGGGTGAAGTGCTTCAGGCAGAACCGGTTGTCGCCGAACCGGAACCTGAACCTGAACGCACACCAGCCCCTCCTGAAATTATTCATGAACTCCTTCGTCGCCTAAACGATGCGGGTGCCAACCCTGAAAATGTAAGTCAGCATGTTCAGGAAATTCTCTCTCAAATGAGTAATGAAAGAGGTGAAAATATCAGCTTTGAGTTTTCACAGCCAAACCCAGAGTCTGGTGAAGATATACCCCTATACAGGGTTGATGCTGGTGTTAAGATTTATGAGGTTGGCCCCAACATCGCCGAACAAGTTTTGACCAAACTTGGTGAGCCTTCTCCTGAACCATTTAGAATGGCTATCCCTGAGGGTGAAATGCCCTGGGGTGTCATTATGGAAAATTGGTGGAAATGTGCCAGTGCTATTACTGGAACAAATCCACTAAATAAAAAATTTAAACTCGCAATGGTGTATGAGAAGTTTCCTGTGAAACTCCAATGTTGCGATGTTAAAGACCACTGGACCTTGCCTGGTGGTGGCCTTATCTGTGGTGGTTTGTGTTTCACTGATAATCGCATTGCTGGTAGGCCTTCTATGGTTTGCTCTGCGAATGGTGCCTGGTGTGAAACTGATATCAGTTGGTGGGACGCCCGCAGATATACCACTCTGGAACAATATATCGCTTCGGTTCAGGGGTGTTTTATCCAATTGACCCATTGTGGGCACCTTATCACCTCAATCACTAACTCAATGTCCGCATTGTTTAATAGTATTGTGAGTGGTCATTTCAGCGAACCAGCACTTACTGGCGTCGCATTGAGTGAATATTGTGGGGCGATTGAGGACGGCTGCCTCACTGACCACTTCGGCGCAGAATGGTTGAGGTTTTGGGGTGTTTATTGGTGTGTAGAAACCAATAAACTAAGTGAAAGAGAAAATGAATGGTGTGGAGGAAGGTTGTTGCCTATCCCTGATAAGGAGGCATATGATTTATATGAAAAGAATAAGGGTCGTTTCAGGAATGCCCGCGATATGATTGATTATTATCTGCCCGCAGAAGGTGGTGGAAAAAAGAAGGCAGCACTCGGCATTAAAATGGCGACATTTATGAAGGTTAGAGGAATTTTAGAAAAGGCCGAAGGCAAACCAATTATGAAGCATGCTTTTGATAGGGGTGTGTTAAGCAACTTTAAGGAATTTAAGAGAATCCCAAAACATTTGCTATATGATAATGGTGTGCCAAAGGAAGTTGGTCATTTTGACAGGTCAAGCCGTGCGTGGAAAATTGTGAATTGTATCCCACCAGAAGAGGTTATTATTAATTAAACACACCAACCATTTAACAAATTAACCATTTAAATTTATTAATTAATATACAATTATGTATATTTTTTTATGATTTTTTTATCAAAATGAAAGAGACCTGGAATGAAATATTCTCTTGTTGATTGAGGCATTAACTTTGATTTTTTTAATAAAAGTCCAAAAAATTATTTCATTCTCTTCTAAATAATTATAAGTGCCCATATTTGAGCCATGAAGGTTGTTATTTTGTAAGGCGTCTGCGCCAAGACCATATTGCCTTATGGCAAGATCTTTTAATTTATGGTTCATACAAAATTTTTTTTTGTAAAGTTTAGAAAGCACAAAGTCATCGCCCATAAAGCAAGAAAGAAGGTATTTGTTTATTAAATTATTATTTTCTTTTGGATTTAAACATTTATAATATTTTGAGAATAAATATACAATATTGTTAATATTTTGATAAGGAAAATGTATGCCTGAAAAGCCCTCAAAATAATCTGGTTCATATGGTGTAGGGTTATAACTTCCATTAAATATTTTAAAACCACTGCCAGAGCAAATAAAATTTCTTGGCGCAGAAATGGCAATGTGTTCTATATATGCCTTAGGATAGGTTATATCGTCGTCAATTATAAATAAATTTTCATTAATTTTCTTTGCCTTCATATATTCTATTGCCCCACTATATTTAGAAATAGGGCCATAATCATAAACCCAGTTAATTATAAATTTAGAATATTTTTTTAAAATTAATAATGATTGTTTATTTAATTTTATTTTTTGATTAAATCGTTTATATGTTTGACAAACATTAATCAAAACTAATGAGCAAGAAGAAGGTAATTCTTTATAAAAATTTGGGATAGAATATACAAAATTGTTAATTCTATTTGGTGTAGTTGCTAATGAAATAATCATAATATATCTATTCGGTTAATTTTTAAATTTAAAATAAACTCACTAATTATATAAAATGTCTGCCAATTTAAATATAACCTATCCAAAGGTCAGTATTTGTATGCCAACCTATAATAGAAATGAATTTTTGCCATTAATGATACAAAATTTAAAAGGGTTTGTTTATCCTGATAAATCACTTTTAGAATGGGTTATTGACGACGACGGCACTGAAAGATTATTTAAAAATGAAGCACATAAAAAAGAAGTAGAACAAGAAATTTATCCAATAACAATTAATTATTTATATAATAAAAATAAAAGAGGCATTGGTCAAAAAAGAAATGCTATGGTCAAGCAGGCCAACTATAAAACTATTGCCATGATGGATAGTGACGATTTATATTTGCCAAGTTATATACAATATAGTATAGAATTAATGAAAAAAAATCAATTAAGTTTAGTTGGTTCTAACCAAATGATATTCTGTTATCCTTTTGAGAATTTCGCCATGAGTGCCATAAGGTGCGAAGCAAAAAGACAAATTCACGAAGCAACAATGTGCTTTACAAAAAAACATTGGCAATCAATGGGTGGGTTTGCTAAGAATAGCCAAGGTGAAGGTGCCAAAATGGTTGATTTTAATGATAAAAAATGTGGTGTGAGCAGAATTGATTTATGTATGATATGTATTTGCCATAAACATAACACAATTAACAAAGATAAATTTTTAAAAGAAGATAATAGAATAACTGGTTCATTTAATCCAGAAATAAAAAAATTATAGAGGACATTTTTAACCTTGAGCCCCATGTTGATAATGGTGAGAAAGATTATGAGATTATAAATAAAAATTCTATCTAACACTTTCATCGCTTCGCTTTAATACTATTAATAACTTTAAAATTTTTTTTTAAGTAATCAACGCGTATTCTTTCCTCTTCTGTGGTTAATTCTGCCTTGTTATGGCAAGGATATTTTTTTATAATCCAAAAAGTATAATCATTATTAAATAATATAGGAAATGACGACCTGTAATTTCTATATTTTAAACTGCCATCGCCGTAAAAATGAGACCACCAACCTTTAAAATCTGCTATGTGCTGGTGCCTCCTTTTTGAGAATGGCTGTGTTGAGGAGCCAATATAAATCTCATTTGATTTATTACACTTTAATCCATAAATATATCCACGATTAAATTTACATATCATAATGTTTTATACTTATAGTCCTGTTATTTTTAAATACTAATCAAAATCAATAGTGAATTTGCCTTCTCTTTTTTTAAATATAGGTTGTTTATTTTTTTTTTCTTTTAATTTAAATTTTAATTCTTCTAATGTATAGGCGTTTAATTGTAATTTTATATGTTGTGCTGGTGGCAATGTTGTGTTAAATAAATATACAGCCCTACGGCAAGAAGGCATATCTCCACCTTGCTGCGCCAATAATTTTGCGTCAGCCATAATATCAGTTTTATCTCTATAAAAACTTCTTGTAAGATCTTGACCATTATTAACAAAGGCCATAACTTGCCTTGCCTTAACCATTAATAATTGTTTATCTTTTATTGATTTATAATCTTGTGCCTTTTCTGGTGGAGTTTTTAAATAATCAATTAAATCCTCAATGCCTTTTAATTCTAAAAGATTTTGCTCAAATTCTATATCCATATTGGTTAAAATCCATAAATCAAACTCCTCTAATAATTCTTGTTTGGTTAAAATATTATATTTAATTGGCAAATTTAAAAGTTGTATTATTTTTATTAAATGTTGTTTAGTGTGAGCCTTGTGAATAACTATGTTATGCTGGTCATTTTCCACATAAAAATTCATAAATAATATACAATATTGTAAATTATTTTAAAATATAAACTAATAAAAAAATGGCAAAAGAAAATGATAAACCCCTTTATAAACCCTTTCCTTCTAAAAGAGCTGGCAAAAAATTTAGTGTTTATGTAAAGGGTGCTAATGGCAATAAAAAATTAATTCACTTCGGCGCCAAAGGCATGGACGATTGGCGCAGTGGAACAGCAACAAAAGAACAAAGAAAAAGTTATAGGGCCAGAGCAGCAGGCATAAGAGATAAAAGTGGCAATTTAACATATAAAAATAAAAACACACCTAATTATTGGGCCTATCATTATTTATGGTGAATCCTCTTCACTTTCTTCACCACTGCTACTCCATGTTTCACTTTCTATTGATAACTCAGAGCAACTGCTTTCAGTATCACTTATATCTAAATCACTATCCTCTCCGTCACGCTCTCGCCCCTCTAATGCCAATTCTAAAACCTCCTTAACATAAAATAAGGGCACAGATTTAAGGGTATTATAAACTTCGTTGGCGTGCTCATTAATTTCGCCTTCGGCAAGAATTTTCTTTGGCATTGGATAAATTTATTAAATAAAAAAATTTTAAGTAGTTATTATTTTATAAAATATACAATTTTGTTAATTTTCTATTGGTTTAAATAGCATGCTAATAGGGCTTCTAACCTCTTAATCTTGTATGCCTGTTCTTTAATTATTAAATCTCTTTCTTCTAATTCACCCTGAAAATCCTCAATCTCCTCAATTGGCACTTGGTTAAATAAATTCTCCACAATATCACTTTCACTATCGCCACCACCACCCTCTGCTGGTTCTACAACCTCCTCTATTTCCTCCTTCGCCGCCAAAACCTTTTTCTTTGCTGGTTTCTTATGGTAAGAAGCACCAGTTGGTTCGGTTAAATATAAACCAAATTCATTTATTTCTTTAACACCTGCGCCAACCCAGGCTGTGTTGGTGCCGTCTTTATTAAGTGGGTTTTCGGCCCAAGCAGAATAATCCACGTGGTGATGGTTTTTGCCAAATTTAAATGTCGCCTTCACACATTCAGGATGTTGCTCTATTAAACTATCAAGTTTCTTTTGTATGCCGTCGCCCTTATAAATGCTGTCGGTGTTGCCACCTTTACAGGATTTAGTGGTTTGTTTATCAGCCAGAAAATTCTGGAATAACATATTTGCGCCACCAGATTTGAGCACACGTATTGACAAATCAGTATCCTCATTATATTTGCCCCTCCACCTTTCGGTTTTGAGGTCTTTATCTAAATCATTGCGGATTAAGATACAACTATAAATTCTTGTGTTTAGAATTACATTTGGTTTGTTTTGACAAACCTCAGGCACAAACGATTTGTATTGTAGGCCTGATAAATAAACATTATCATAATAATCTGTTTGGATTTCACATTGCCTCAAACATATTGGGCTTTTACACCTAATTCTTTTGTTATGATAAAAGCGATAGAAGCCGTCCATATTGTCGTCAAGAACCCAATGCTTCTCATGACCATTTTCCATAGAATGTTGCCACGCAAAGTTTCTTGCCGTTATAGAACCTTGCCCTAAATTATTTAATTCAGGAGGCATAACCAAATAATTGGTTTCATACTTTTCAGTTTCTTTGTAGAGTTTTTCCTCGCACTCCTCAATCAAAAGGTAAAACGGGCAACCCATTTCATTAAGGGCGTCAGCGGTTAGACGTCTTTCATAACGACCCTTTGATAGAACATATATAGGATACTTTGGAAGAACCTCCTCAATAGGAGCAGTGCTCAACCACTTTTGGTCGCCTGAGGCCTCAATCGCCTTATGAGGCAACCAAAATGACTTTATGGTCTTTTCAGGAATGTAATCAATTCCTGAACCCTCCGTAGAGGATATAATAGACCAGAATTTTTCCTCATTTTGCTCGGTGTTAAATACAACCATAATAAGTGCCCAGTCGTCAGGCGCCATAGCATATTCAGGAATACCCATAAACTTCACCGGGTAGTTGGCGGGGTCAGGTGTTTCGGTTTTGGGTTTAAATATGGAAACTCCGTCTTTTCTTTCAGGGAGAAAGAGCAGACCTTCGGTATCGGCAACCTTTAAATTAGCAACAAAGTCGTTTGCGTGCTTGGTTGTTGGAAACCGAATGCGAATAACCCCCTTTTTGGTATCATTAATCCTTTTGTCGGCTGGAATAAGAGCACCAGAGCCATAATAGAGGCAGTGCGACCATTTCTTGACGGGCTTTGGTGTAGGCATTTTATTTTAATTAATTAATTATTTTTAAATGCTTTTTTTTCCGCGGGCCGTTGTGGGTTTGTGAGTTGAGGAAACGAACCTACAGCTAGTCAAATTTGTTAAAAAGCCGTTCGGTTTATCATTGTATCAATGTATGGGATTTTCATACTGGTTGTCATAGACAAGTGATAGGGATTTTTCATATATACTTACAATCAACTTAACGGCGACCTGTTTAGGAATTTGATTTTTTGTTGGTTCAGTTCATTAAACAACAACACAACAACAACACCACGAACTGATTGTATAATCCTATTGGATTTTCATAGGGGTTGTGGTGATACAAGTGATAGGGGTTTCTCATATAATCCTACAATCAAAGAACGAACGACTCGTTAAGAAATTTGTATTTGTGTTGTTTCACTTCTCAAACACTCAAACAAACACCACCTACTGAAATTGGATATCAACCGCCTTAAATCCCTTTCGTTCGTCCTTGTCAATCACCCTGACGCAGGGTTTGATATTCAGGTGGTGTTTGAGAAGATTGTGAAAGCGGCCGCCTCAAAGTATCCGTTGGGTCGTTTGATTGGAGAACACAACGGAATCACTGAACCCACAATCCGTGAGGTTGGAGGGTTGTTCTCAATCCCTGCGGTCAAGGAGAACTTCTCTGTTGAGAAATGTGGAATTTTCATGGGTATCCAAGACCCAGATTTTCCTGATCCCAGAGTGTCTCCCGTTATGAAAAAGAACCGGGTCGCGGTGAATGGGTTGGACGTTTCGGGGTGTGGTGTTGCGGTGTTTCAGTTTGACACCCACAACCTGAAATCAATGTGTCCTCTGGGTTCGTTGAGTTGGGTTCCGTTCATAAATGGACGTGATATCCTTAGAAATCACCCAAGAGTGTCAAAACACGGTCCCAACATTGAGAGGTTTGGAAATGAAACAACCTACCTCAACGAAATTCACACAGGAGGAATTAACTCCTCCAATTTCACCCCTGAAAAGTGTGAAAATGATTTCATGAAGGCCCGTCGCACCTCCTTCATGAACGCGGTGTCAAGAACATTTGGACACTACCACGGACACCCATTGAGATACCGCAACACTCCACAAGGAGGAGGAACAGGATTACCCTCAACCTCAAAGAACCGGTTGATTGGAACAATCAAAAAGGAGGAGAAATTGTTCTGGTATGCCGCCTGGTTCGTTATGAAAACCAAAAGTCCTAACGGCGTCCTGGACACAACACCCTATAAGGGAATATCTCACAAGACCTTCTCCTGTTCTCCTGATAAGGGGTTTGATTGTCGCAGTGAGGAAATTTACTATTAGATTTAGAACTATACTTAACACATTATCCATTTATACTTTCTCCATTAGTTAGACCCCTTTTTTTTATTAAATAATATACAAAATTGTTTATATAGTCCTTATAAATGTTTCATATATTTAAAAAAAATAAGTATAAAACCATTTAAAAGTTGATTAATATTATAATTTGTGAATAAATGCCAGCCCCTGTTATGAGTGAAAGTGCCTACTGGGGAATGGTTTGGAAGACAAATGCTACAAAAAAGGAAATTGTTGCTTTACATTCATTTATTATAAGTTTAATTGAGGAGGGAAAATTGGCAGAAGAGGATTGTGAAAAATATAAGGAAATTTTAGAAATTCAGGAGAAGGCCGAACACGAAAGATTAAAGGCCAAAATGAAAAGAATTGGTTTAAAACATAGTTAATTTATAAACAAAATTGTATATTACTTTTTTTTAGTTTGCTCCATTATTTCTTCTAATATATTTGATACCGCTGGTTGGTTTCTTTCTATTTTATAAATAACAGCACTATTTAAATCACATTCAGCATATGTTTGGTCTGGATAGTGAATTGAGGTTGTAATGCTCGTTATAGTTCTTCTTTCGGTGGCGGTGAATTCTAAAATATTTTCACCACTGCTAAAATAATAATCACCATAGCCATTTATTTTATTTATTACTGCCACAACTGGCAATGCCTGGCCACTATCTTGGCCACCTAAATAATGAGATCTATCTACTAAATCACTTCTTATACAAAAATAAGGTTGTATCATTTTTTTAGGTTGGTTGCTAGCAACCAATTTTATAGAATTTTGCTCTTCTGTTATGGGTGGATAATTTTGTATCAAAAAGTTTGGCCTTGTGCCAAATGAAACATTAACATCGCTAGCATTATTATCAGCACCATACCAGGCAACAACACCTGGCACTTGTTGATTATAAACTGGCACACCCCATTCATTAGTTATATATTCTATGCTTTGGCCACTTGTTATATCAGCATTGGTTGTGGCAAAACCTAATGCCTTAACATTCTGCTCACTTATTCTTTTGTTAAAAGCATTATTTGCTGTTAGGTTAGAATTAAATTGGTTATATGTAAAACCTAAAATGCCCCACATAGAATCCTGCCAGTTGGTCTCATTCACACCAAAATCTTTTATAAAAATTGCTGATTTGCTATCAATAATAGAATATTGGTCAAAGTTTGGGTTCATGAGTGCCAGATTATATTCTGTTGCCCCACTGGCAGATAATACATAATTTGCTGTAAATGGCAACATTGCTGTTGTCCAGTTATTATTGCCAATTCTTTTATTTATTTTATAAACTTTTTTGTCAGCATCAGGATTTATAGGTATTGATATTGTTTCACTGCCAGAAGGTGTTGAGCCTGCCCTATAATCATTGCCTATATATTCTGGTGTATGTAGTTGAGATATATTAAATCTGCCAGTCACATTATCAAAATTAAATAATGGCTCATTTGCTCCTAAATATACTTTTTTAATTTGCTCTGTATATGGCGCAGGCGAAACATTACCGCCAGTGCTCCATACTGAATTAACACCATTAATCCATAAATTTTCATAATCAGGTGATAGATTACTAACATTTGAGCTACTATTTCCTAAATATGGTTTATCTACATAGCCATCGCACAAACCAACTACACAAGTGCCATAGGCGGTCCAATGCTCGTCCCAACCTAATAATGTATTTGAGCTAATTGTTGAGCCATTTGGATTGGCCCCGTCGTGGCTACCTGCCGAAGCATTTCTGTTAAAATATTCTAATGGTGGCTGAAACCCACCAATATCACCAACATATAATCTAATATATTCTTGACTTGTGCCAGCAGGTGTATATCTGCCAGCAAAACCATATGTTAAGGTTGAGGCATTCTCACCATTATTAACATTACTGCCACTTTGGCTGGCATTTGTATCATAATAAAAAAATAATGGCAAACTGATATAATTACTCTCACCATAATTTATTGAGGCTCCACTACCATTTATATCGTCAGTGCCAAGTGCGCCAAAACCACTTATATCAGCACCATTAACTCTATTTCTATATGGATTAATATGTAAATATCTATTTGTATCTACTGATATAATGCCCCTTGTGCCACTGCCAGACCAATGCTGAGCCCCATTGCCATAATCATTATATGGAGCATAAAATAATTCAGGATAATTTGCTTGTGCCTCAAAAAGTTCTTTTAAATTTAATAAATTTTCTTCGTTATAAAAAATAGAAGTTGGGATATAATCAGGGCCAAGCCCGCCATTATCGTCAATTGATATTGTGCCTCTAACATATGCCTGCTGACCAGATCCACTGCCTTGATTTGTATCACCAGTTAATTTGGCATTAAAACCTTTGCCAATATTATATAAATCTGGTCTTTTAACACCTATAAATTGTAAGGCACCTAACCAATCAACCACACTTTGAGGTGGCAAAACATTAAATGAACTGGCATTCCACTGCTCATAATTTAAATTATTCATATCATAGGCATTCATAGCATTAAATATTTTATAAGTATTGCTTTCTATATAACCTGATATAGCCTTGGACGGAGTAAAGTTTGGTTCATGAAGGGTTCTATCATAATAAATTTTTTTAAATTCACCAGTTCTTCGCAATTGATTTGTTATATCTTCGGCTACATTTGAGGGTGAATTTCTGCCAATGCCTATTTCTAAATCTAATCTTTCTCTATATTCTAAATATTGGACTCTGCTTGGTTCTGTTGCCCAATAATCAATTGGCGCATATTCAGTGCTAGCATTATCCACAGCAATAATTTCGGCACCTGTTGGCACTGAAATATTATTTTTCATAGTTAAAACACCTGACGAAGCATTATAGGCAGTTATAAAATTATTTTCCTCTAAAACACCATTTACTTTAATCATAGAGCCAATAGCAAAATCACCAAGAATACTTGTTAATGTTAATTGGACTGCTGATAAATCGGCACCTATGGCCTTGCCAGGATAAGAGCGGGCATAAAATACTGGATTAACAAAAATTGTATAGCTTGAGCCGTCATTGCGGAGTTTAAAAAAATCTTGATTTGCTCTATTGCTGGCATTAAATTGGTCTTGATATGTGTTTGGTGAATAATAATAATCACAATCAGCATAATAAAATGTTCTGCTGGCCCTAACAAAATAAGGCACCTGATGCCAGGGCAATCCACCCATAGATCCATAAGTGCCTCCTGATAATGTATTGCTAACATTTGAGCCTAAATGAGGACTGGTTTCTTGGGCATTCCATATTTGCCTTTGGATTTCTGTTGTGCTCCCATTTATAATACTTTCTAAACAAGTAAATTTTCTTGGCATTTGGATATAATTCTCACCATTCATGGCCTTTTGATAACCAATAACAATTGAGGCTTTATTATCATATAATGGCACTGAATCCGTTGTTTCAGTATATTCTATTTTTTCATAACCGGCAGGAATTAAATCACTGGCATTTGTATCACTTCTGGTTAAATATGTTATTGAGGCATTGGCATTTAATGATTTGCCATTAAATTCTATAATTTGGTCGCCTGCGCCAACTTCATTAACAAATGCTTGCTCAACCTGAATTCTGTCGCCTGGATTAATTGTAATGCCAGTGCCTAATTTATTGTGCCACATTGCTGGATTTTCATTATTGCCAGTTTTAGCCTCTTCACTATTAACTCTATTACATTCTAAAATTGATAGATTTACAAAAGAATTCATATACAATAATGTATATTTTTATTAAAAAAAAAGATTATAAAATTTAGGCATAATAACAATCAAAAATGCCATTCTTTAATGTAGCAGTGCGAAGTAGCTCAATCCAAGTGCGTTGGGTGTAGTTGAGTGCTCCACCAAGATCTGGCAATTCACTATATAAGGTCTCTAACTCAATGCCACGGCTATTAATTCTTTCATTTTTATTTAATCTGTGTGCTTGATAGAAAAATTTGCCTCTTAAAAATAAATTCGGTTGGTGACCATTATATTTCTGGACACTTAAACCACCACCGGCAGTGCCACCACCTTCACTATTAAATTCGTCTCTGGATATGTGTGGCACAAGGCTCTCAGTTTGGACGATATCATGAAACAAAATAGCAGGATTGGTTCTGTCAATTGGATATAAATATTCGTCGTTGTATCGCACGTTAGTTGTGAGAATTTGGTTATTGCCACTAGCATTAATGCCTGGATCTTGTGAAGAATAAACATTGAGAAGATTGTCCTGGCCTTGGTTATCATTAGCCATAGCAGTAAATAATTTATTTACAATACGGCCAGCACCACCAACATTAATAATTTGTTGAGTTTGTGCTACTGCGCCAGATCCATTGTAGGTTCTCTTGGTTAATCTATAATCAACATAATTAAAATTCATTTCAGCATTAGCACTGGCATATTGTGCCATGATATCTCCGTCAAAGGTTAAATAATCAGCAATTAATTTAACACTACCCTGCTTGATATTAAATGACTGAACTGCGCCACTTACACCTTGGCGACATACTCTGCGGTTATCACCCTTCGGTGCGAATACTAAATTAATGCTTACTTGTTCAGCCATCATATATAGCGGTAGCTGGTTAAATCTTAAAAAGGGGAAAAGGTCTGCTAGAGCAACCTGAAGTTCTGGTTCATTTCTAACAAGTAAATTATCTCTGGGCACCACGCCGTCAGTGATAAGGGTGGCACTGGCAGAAGTGGAGGAGGTTGGCACAAACATTTCACTGGCATTGGTTATGGTTTCATATGGGAAAGTGCCATTATCAATGCCATAAGAGGAGGCATTATAATCATTATTATAAACAAAATTGTGGTTTAGAATGCGGCCACTGAGGACAGCCTCTCTTTCTTTATTAATTTGGTTATCAATAAACATAGATTTATAGCCCATAAAATGGTTAAAATCCTCAATCTCGCATATTGTTTTGCCACCAATCATTAGCGAGGCTCTGTCAATCAAGCTATGAATGCCGACACCAACTGGAAAAGTCATATTGGCATTGGCCCCACCAATAGCATTGGTTGTGGCACTGGCACTCTCAACCTGAAATGAAATTCTACTTAATGAATGTAAAAAACCTATATTTTGTAGAGTAATTCGGCAAGTGTTCTGGTCAAATACAACTGGATCAGTTATGATAGTTTGGACGTCCTGGGCCATTTCTGTTTGGATTGCGCCTACACGCATAAGATCTGGAACTTGTGCTGACATATTTTATAAGTTAAACATAAAAAATTATCAAAAATAAATTTAAAAAAATATACAAAATTGTTAATTCTTTAATTTAGAACCTGAAGCCCGTTGGCATTAAAAATTAATGTGTTTTTATTTCTAACAAACAAAAAGATTGTTTGAGGGTGGTCAGTGGTTAAACCAAGCTCCATTTGGATACCTAAATTAACACTGCTGAAATCTACACCTTGATTACTAATATTATCAAAGGCAGTGCCAACGGCAAACATAGTGCCAGCATCAGCCTGATATTTGTCGTCACCATCAGCACCTATATCACGAGTAAATGTAATGGGTGAGAATTGAGTGTTCTTAACATCGGCACATGGCATAAATGCGCCAATAACATTTCTAATAACCTGAGGATCCTCAACCTGATATGGCACAGCTAGGGCTAAATCTTTAACATTGGTGTCAATATTAAATTGATAAGGATATTTAACACCGCCACGCGTCCAAACCAACTGGTTAAGGCGAGCAACCGAACCATCACTATTGGTGAATGGCAGACAAGCAAAACCATTAGCCCTTGTATTGTTGAGGTCTTGGCTGGGAATAACATTAAAAAATGCGCCGAGTGCCTTGCTTACGCCAAGGTTAAAATTAACAATTGCGTTTGTGCTATTGACGCTGGTGTAATAAGAGCTAATAGAGTTGTATTCTAATGAGCCTTGGTTTTGGTTTGCCAAAGAGGCAAGAACGTCAGCAGAAGGATTTACAACCTCACAAATTAAATTCATATTGCTAAGTTGATAAAATACATTGCTGAGAGTTGTTCCGTCATTTGAGCCAAATACTTGGCTATCATTTTCTAATGTAATTTCTAACAATAAACCGCCAGTGCCCCAGCCATTGGCAGACAATGGGATTGGTTCTCTGCTATTTAATAAACCAGAGGGCAAATGAAGGCAGAAAGAAGAGCCTTTAAATTGAGTGCCAGTGCCATTGCCAGAACCATTTACATTATTTACTAAACCAAGTCTTTCACATTCGGCATTTGGGATTGAGCATTGAGATTTATTCATATGACCAATGCCCTCTTGCTTTGAGGATAGAACCGGCAGATAACTGGCCAAGAAACGGCCATAATGACGAATATGCTCTATCTGTTGCTTAGATCTTTGGCTGAAAATAGCAACCTCACTAATTACAGAATAAACACCTAACTTTGGATCCATAGCAGCAGTGCTAGCATTAACAGGAGGCCTGGCAGCAGCACCTACACCTTCTAAAATCTCAATATTACCAGTAAATCTTAATGAATTGCCAATTAAATATTTATCTTGTTCGCCAATTATAAACTGAATAACTGGATTGCCATTCTTAAAACTAACAACACCAGTGCTAATAATATTACTGGGCTGGATTTGTAAATGCTCTAATCTTCCGTCCATTTTTATTATTAGCAAGAATTAATTTTAAAAGAAAATTTTTAAAAATATACAATTTTATATATTTTTTTAATTAAACCTCAATAGAAATATTTTCACCTTGGATATTCATTCGGCGAATATGAAAGACAAAATTATTCCATAATTTAGGTTTGGTGGGAGCAACGGACTCTTGATAATTGACCTGAAGGTTAAAATCTTTATTTCTGGCGTCATAAACATTATTCTTGCCAATAGCAACTGCTCTGCCAATCATGAAATTTTCACTATATTTAGCCATAGAATGGGTTTCTATTCCTGCCGCAGTTAATGCCTTGTCAAGCTCAATTAATCCCTGAGCACTGATTGAGGTTTGGGTTGAGGTTCTGGTTAAATCAACACGGCGAGAGGGCTGAAGTCGGCCGTCATAAAACCATGAATAATTGGTGATATTATCACTAATGCCAACAAGGTTTGAGCGACCAGAGAAACTGAAATAATCTCGGTTGTAATTTGGCGCATATTGATAAGTAGAATTGCCAGAAAGGGCATTGCCACCAATAAGATTATCCTTGAGGTCATAAACGGTTGCGTCAGTTGGCACAGATATAATTGATTTCATGCGAGCATTATTTAGAGGGAGCCTAATGTTGGCCACTCTATCACTTACAAGTTGAGAATATTTATAATTCGTGCAGGATAAAAAGTCATATGTAATTACACCACCTTCATTCATTTTAGCCATCATGCCTTGCTCGTATCTTTGGTCGGCTGTAATCTGCTGACAAACCATTTCTACATTGCTGATTGTATAAGAAGCATTAAATGGCACAGTTAATGGCTCAATTGTATCGTCATGAACAATCCAATCACCAGCAGTGGTTATTGTGGCCCCTGTGGCATTTGTGACGGAGGCAGATAATGTATATTTAATTAAACCACTATCAGTCTCAATTCTGGCAATTTGTGGATAGGCCTTGGTTGTAGAGCCAGACACGGTGAATGAAGCACTTGTGCCATCACTGGTTTTATAAAAATTAATATATTCACCAACAACAAATGGAGAGCGGGCAGCAGAAGTTTGGTTGTTTGCCTCATAAGTATAGAAATGACCAATATCACTGCCATTTGCTAAGGATCCAGAAGTGGAGGCATTTGTGCTGAAAAATACTGGATTTAATGTAGTGCGCCTATCTAATAATACACTATCAAGCATTCTAAAAACCTTTCTATCCTCCTCTAATGTTATGGATAAATGAAGACCATTTGTTAGCATTGTGGGGAAAATAGCATCGTTTTGGAAAATGCCTGTGTGAAGAGGCAGACAAACCTTGGCTGTGCGCATATTATCAGCATTGGAGAAGCTGGTGGTTGCTGGATCGCTGGCATCGTTTGAGAAATAAGGATTATTTACAAATTGATTACACATAGATTTACTTGTGCCACGAGTGCCACGGCATTCAGGAACTTCGGCAACCTGTGCTCCTTCTAACATTGCCCTTTTATTCTTTAAACTATCATTGGTTTCATAATCATATTTCATGGCAACTAAAACATTATAATCTAAATATTCTTCTAACAATTGATTTTTATTTCCGTCATAGATCCTCAAATCTTTAATAAGGCACTGAGCACCAGTTTCTCCGTCCAACATAGTTCTAATGCGGCCCTTATCGCCAGACTCGTCGTTGGCAAGTAGCACGTCAAACTGGAGATAGCATTCTTTTGGATTTATAAATTTAGTGCCAGCAGGAATATTTAATTCTATTGTTTGGGTGGAGGTATAGCTAAGGCCATTCTCACTTGGGATTGATACGGATTGCTGAAGGACAGGCAATTTATCGTCGGCTACGAAATAAGACATTTATTTATATTTTATAAAAAAAAATTAAAAATTAATTTTAATTAACAATTTTGTATATTTTTAAAATGCTCCTGTGCCTTGGATAGCACCTTGGCTATCTGCTTTGCCAGCATATTGACCTTGTAGTGAAGAACTTTGATATGCCAATGTCTGGTCCATTGTCGGTTTTTGAGCCGTTTGAGCCTCGGCACTTGATACACTTGATTTATCACTTTTTTCTTTTGTTATATCGTCAATAACACCACCAATTAAACTGGTGGCCCCAGCAACAGCACCTATTACTTGTAATGGCACACCAACAACTGCGCCGACGCCAGTTAAATCTAATCCTGCTCCTGCGGCTTCTAAACCGGCAGTGACACCACCACCAATTAATGGGGCTGCTTCGGCCGCACCAGAAACCACACCAGCAGCATTACTTAATTTGCCCCACCCATTATCTCCTTGTAATCCTTTATGCCTTATATCCTGAACCAAATCGTATGTGCCTGAGGCGATATTGGCACCCTTTAAAAAATTATCAAAACGACTTGAGGTTTTGGCAACACTTGATAAACCACTTACAATGCCACCTGCCTGGCTCTCAACTTTACCAGCATCAGCAACCATATCTGCTACACGAACATCGCCATCAGCACCCGGTGGTGGCCCTTGTGCCGTAAATGCTGCTCTTCTTGATAATTGTTCTGCGCTTGGCTCACCTTCTGTTAATGCTGCCAATCTACTTCTGGATCTCTGTGCCAATTGTTGAGGATTTAAATTAAATTCATTTGGCCTATAACCTAATATATTTCCGTCGCCAGTGTTTGAGTTCTCAACTGCTCTCGGCAACTCAACATCGCCTAATTGACCCCTTGCCTGCCGAGCATCAATTCTTTCGCCAAATTGCTGGACTGCGCTTATACCCTCACCTGCCGAAGGTGTAAATGTTTGCTTTGGCGCAAAAAATGGTGTATCAGGCAAGGCACCTGCTGGCAATCTTCCTCTGCCTACTGATTTAATCATATCACTTACAGGAATTGAGCCACGGCTGGCACTCTGGACTGCCTCGGCTGCTTTATTTACTTTGCCTAATACGGCATTGCCTTTCTTAAAACCATCGGTAATATGTTTAATATCATTTGCCATAATTAAACCCTCACCGGCTTCTTTACTTCTATCAACTGCTTCGTCCTGATCCAGTGTTTGTTTTGCTCCATTAACATTATTTATAATGCCTTGCTTCTCCTCCTTATAATCTTTTTTAGCAAGCATATTTCTTGTCATAATGTTTCTATTTATTTCAGCAATTCTATCATTCATAATCGCCCCCATGGCTGGGGTTCGTGATAATCCAAGAGCATCCGTCATTTATTATTATCAACATTATTTAACTCCTCAATTTTTTTAAGTTCTTCGCTTTGAGAACCTTCATTGCCAGATACTATATCAACACCCTTGGCGACAAGCGTCTCAAAATTTCTGTATGCCAAAGGTGGATTTTCTGCCAGATTTAAAAACATAAAATTATATCTTTCAGGGCAACATATCTTATATATTTTCTTTATATTTTCATAACCACCAAAACTATCCCCATATTCCTCAAATACTTTATCTAACTCTTGCTGGTTTGGAAACGGACTGCCAACAATCACAGCTGTAGCATTGGTTCTTATAACTGGTGAAACATGCCTAAATTTTTGTGAGCTAATCATAAGTAATTTAATATTGTAATGCCTAAAACGACTGGCCAAATGATTAACCTTTGCTTCACGCCTAATTGTGCCAAGGCAATCGTCAAGGCAAATTGATATAGGTGGCATTAATTTTTTTTCTTTAAAATTCTTTTGGTGATCTATAATATCCTGAATTACTTGGTCGCTATAGCCATCATAACAATCAAAGGCCTTTAATAAAAATCTGCTTGTATCGTCATTATGAATTGTTGGGCTCAATATATGAACACTATCAAAATAATCTTGGCCGTAAAAATTATCATTTAAATATAGGTTTGATATAATAGTGCTCTTGCCAGTCCTAATTGGACTACATAACAACATTAAACAAGGTGGCTTTGGCAAATTTGGGTGAAGTGGCTTCTCTGGTGGCAAATCGTCCCTATCATTAACAGGCAAAATTGTAGGTGTTTCTTTTTCCTCGGTCATTTGTATAAATTAAATATATTATTTTGTAGATTTTTTTTACAAAATAAAAATATTTTTATAGAAAAAGCAATGGATAGAATGCCTGATATAACGATGCCAGAAGTAGAAAAGAGCGAACTTGACGATGTGCCGGAGGAGGTAAAAGAAGAATTGGCCGAAATGGCAACGGAAGATTTAGAAGTAGAACAAGAAGACACTGAGGCGCAGGAAATGCCAAAACCTAAAATAGATAATAATGAGGTTTTTAGGAGAACAACTAAGGCTAGCAAAGAAGAACAACCATTAAAAGTTATAGGTGTTAAAAAACCAAAAAAACCACTTAGTGAAGAACACTTAGCCAGATTAGCAAAGGGTAGAGCCACGGCTCTTGCCAATCGTAGAGCAAAGGCAAAAGAAAGGGAAGAGAAAAAGGCACAAAAAAAGGCAATGCGTGAGGCAAGCCCTGAGCCTGTGTTAAAAAGTGTTGAGCCAGAACAAATAAATAATCAACCTAAAATTGTTGAGAGGGTTATAGAAAAGGGACCAACACAGGAAGATATTGAGAGTTTAGTAGCAAAGGCAAGTCAAAAGGCAGTAGAAAATTATGAATTTTTAAGAAAAGAAAGAAAGGCAAAAAAGGCACAGGCACAAAAGGAGGAAAAAGAAAGGCAAAATATTAGGCAAACAATCCAACGTGCTACAACTGCTGGCATTGACCCAAATAATCCATGGGCAAATTGTTATTAAAAAAAAAATATACAATAAAGTAAAATGAAAGCAAAAGATTTAAATGATTTATTTAAGAAACATAAGGCAGTATTAAATGTGCCACCTGGTTTTGGCAGAATGTCAAATGCTGAAAAGATTAAAAAGTTTGACTCGCTGGCGAGAGGAAAATCACCTGGTTTGGCAGGTTTTAAGAAAGATTATGCTGATTTAAAAGCACAATCAAAAGGAACAATCCCAAGAAGTTATGGTGGAAAAGGTGGAAAAGGAGCAAGCACTGCCACAGGCAAACAAATTAAAACATATGCGAAAAAACCAACATTTAATAAGGGTCAGGGAAAACCACCAGTGCCACCACCACCAAGACCAAAGAAACCCAAACCAGAAGAAAAAAAGACCCGCAGAGAAAAATTTGACGACGAAATGGCAAAATATGTTAAGAAGCCTAAAAAGAAGGTTGAGAAAGGAAAAGAAAGAGAGGCAGCAATTAAAAGGGCTACTAATCCAAGACCACCAACATTTTTAAAACGACAGCAGAGATTAGGTTCTCAAAAAGGTTTTAAGAGAGTAGAACCAAAAAAATCAAGAGAACTTGACAAAACGGTTGATTACAAAGATAAAAAAGGCCCAATTCAGTTAGGCAATTATAGAAAGGGTTATAGCAAAGAGGGCAGAAAAATAGACGCACCAAGCGAAAAAGCACTTGTAAAGAATTATGAAGAGCATCAGGATGTGCCTAAGGGTTCATTAATGCTCAAAACTAATTACGACCAAGGCCCTTATTATTATCCTGATGGCACATTAGTTGGTCCTAATGAAGTTGGTTTCGGTCCCTCTATTGGTTTTAATTTTCAGCCAGCCCACAAGCAAATACCACATAAAGAACGTCCTGGACGTGCTAAAATATATACAAGAGATATTAAAGTGGTTAAAAAGAAGGTTGAGAAAGGAAAAGAAAGAGAGGCAGCAATTAAAAGGGCTACTAATCCAAGAC
>Ga0070754_10001320_pt1 | contig 20253 bp, 16 predicted proteins | sample VirMetDEL_Sep_01_FD_75181 | JGI IMG/M metagenome (GOLD analysis project Ga0070754, IMG submission 75181) | Aqueous microbial communities from the Delaware River and Bay under freshwater to marine salinity gradient to study organic matter... | ecosystem: Environmental > Aquatic > Marine >... | reverse complement strand
TGAGCGAGATCGTGGGCTCGGTGCAGCGGGTCAGCGACATCATTGGCGAAATCACGGCGGCGGCGGGCGAGCAGAGCGACGGCATTGGCCAGGTCAACGTGGCGGTGACGCAGCTCGATCAGATGACGCAGCAGAACGCGGCGCTGGTGGAGCAGAGCGCGGCGGCTGCCGAGAGCCTGAAAGACCAGGCCGCTCGCCTCGGCCAGGTGGTTCAGGTGTTCCGCCTGTAAGCCACGCCATCACCGAACAAATGAAAGCATTGCGACCATGCACGACTTGATGCGCCAGTTTTCCATTCGCACCCGCATGATGGGTGCCATCGGCGTCGTCCTGATGCTGCTTCTGCTGGTGGGTGGCGCCGGCCTCTGGGGCATGGGGCGTCTGCATGCGCTGAGCAGCGAATTCATGAATCATGCGTTCAAGGAAACGGTGACGCTCTCCCGACTGCAGGAGTCGCTGGGCGATCTCGGTCGCTACGAGAAGGACATGATCATCGGGTACGAGAAACCCGATGCAGTGGCCAAGGCCAAGGCGCAATGGCAGGGTGCGCGCGACAGCGCACTGCAGCAGATCGAGCTGATGCTGGTGGGCGAAGAGGACGAAGACAACGCTCTGGTGCGCGAGATGAAGGACCAGCTCGCCAGGTATGTGGCCTTCGTGGAACCCGTGAGCGCACAACTCGAACTCGGTGGATACGAAACCGCCACCGTGGCCAACCGCGTGCTGGGTCGTGCGCACGAGCAATACGACGGTCTGATCCAGAACCTGGAAAAGGTCGAGGCGGTGCTGGTTGCCGAAGCCGCCCTTCTGGAACAGGAAGCCGAGACGACGCGTGCCCAGACACTGGCCTTGTTCGGCGTGGCCGTGGCCCTGGCCGCCGTGGTCGTGGTGCCCAGCACGCTGCTCAACATGCAGAGCATCTGCAGGCCGGTGGAAGACGCGCAGCGGCTGGCAGATGCCATTGCCCGGGGCGACCTCACGCAGCCGGTGCATGCGAAAGGCCGCGACGAACTGGCCATGCTCATGAAGGCCCTGGGCGAAATGCAGGCCTCACTGGCCAGCATCGTGGGACAGGTGCGCAGCTCCACCGACAGCATCGGCACCGCCAGCTCGCAGATTGCCAGCGGCAATCAGGACCTGTCCAGCCGCACCGAGCAGGCGGCGAGCAGTCTGCAGCAGACCGCCGCCAGCATGGAACAGCTCACCAGCACGGTTCGCCAGAGCGCCGATGCGGCTCGCCAGGCCACGCAGATGGCGGCTGCGAACGCCGAGGTGGCGGCGCGCGGTGGTCAGGTGGTGGGCCAGGTGGTCACCACGATGGAGGAGATCAACCGGAGCAGCCAGAAGATCGGCGACATCATCGGCGTCATCGATGGCATCGCGTTCCAGACCAACATCCTGGCCCTGAACGCAGCGGTGGAAGCGGCGCGTGCGGGTGAGCAGGGGCGTGGGTTTGCCGTGGTGGCGGCCGAGGTGCGCAACCTGGCGCAGCGCAGCGCACAGGCGGCCAAGGAAATCAAAGGCCTGATCGAGGTCAGCGTGGGCAAGGTGGAGAACGGCTCGCGTCTGGTGGCGCAGGCCGGCAGCACCATCGGCGAAATTGTGGCCAACGCAGAAAAAGTCTCTGCCTTCATTGGTGACATCACCACCGCAGCCACTGAGCAGTCGCAAGGCATCGGGCAGGTCAACACGGCGGTGAACCAGCTCGACCAGATGACGCAGCAGAACGCCGCGCTGGTGGAAGAGAGCGCTGCTGCGGCGGACAGCCTGCGCGATCAGGCCAGCCGGCTGGCGGAAGTGGTGCGGATCTTTCGGATCGCTTGACGCGAACACCCCCCTGCGCCGCTGCGCGGCTCTGGGTAGGGCTGCCTGCGTCCCCAAAAGCGGCGCGCCTGCCTATACTTGTTCCCGGGCCACTGCGGCGGGGGAATGTTCCCCGAGGCGGGTCGACCCCCACGACTTCGGAGACCACCGCCATGAACGCCCGCCTGCCCCACACCGCGCTCGACCCGGCCGCCCTGCAGGCCCATGTGGAGGCGAGCTGGTCCAGCACCATCGTCCCTGAGCTGGTGCGGTACATCGAAGTGCCCGCCAAATCGCCTGCGTTTGACGCCGATTGGGCGAGCCACGGCCTGCTCGACCGCGTGCTGCACAGCGCCGCCGACTGGGTGCGCGCGCAGCGGGTCGATGGCCTCACGCTGGAGATCGTGCGGTTGAACGACCCGCACGGCAAGCCGCGCACGCCCGTGCTGTTCTTCGAAGTGCCGGCCAGCGCCGGGCGCGACGGTGCGCCAGCACCCGCTTCCGGCCAGACCGTGCTGATGTACGGTCACCTCGACAAACAACCCGAGTTCACCGGCTGGCGCAGCGACCTCGGCCCCTGGACGCCGAAGATCGACGACGGAAAACTCTATGGACGCGGTGGCGCCGACGATGGGTATGCCGTCTACGCCAGCATCGCTGCCCTGCAGGCACTGAAGGCACAGGGCGTGGCACACCCGCGCATCGTCGGCCTGATCGAAACCTGCGAGGAAAGCGGCTCGGGCGACCTGCTTCCGTATGTGGATGCGCTGCGCGCGCGCCTGGGCGATGTGGGTCTCGTGATCTGCCTGGACAGCGGCGCCGGCAACTACGACCAGTTGTGGCTGACCACCAGCCTGCGGGGCATGGCCAGTGGTGTGCTCAAGGTGGAGGTGCTCACCGAAGGCATCCATTCGGGCGACGCCTCGGGTCTGGTGCCCTCGAGCTTTCGGATCATGCGGCAGGTGCTTGACCGGCTCGAAGACAGCGCCACAGGCCGCCTGTTGCCCGCCAGTTTCCATTGCGAGGTGCCCGCCGAGCGTGTGGCACAGGCGAAAGCCACAGCCGCGATTCTGGGCGATGAGCTCTACAAGCGCTTTCCCTGGGCCCACTACGACTGCGGCGGCGCCACCCAGTTCGCGTTGCCCACCACCACCGACCCGGTGGAGGCCCTGCTCAACCGCACCTGGAGACCCACGCTTTCAGTGACTGGCGCCGAAGGTTTTCCGGAGCTGCGCAACGCCGGCAACGTGCTGCGGCCGTACACCGCATTCAAGCTCAGCCTGCGCCTGCCGCCGCTGGTGGATGCACCCGCTGCGGTGCAGGAGCTCAAGGCGCTGCTGGAGGACAACGCGCCCTACCAGGCCCGGGTGACCTTCGAAGGCGAAGGCGCGGCCAGCGGCTGGAATGCGCCCGCCACCGCGCCGTGGTTCGAGCAGGCCCTGCAATCGGCCTCGCAGGCACACTTCGGTGCCGGCTGCGGCACCATCGGCCAGGGCGGCACCATCCCGCTGATGAACATGCTCAGCAAGGGGTTCCCCACGGCTCAGATGATGGTCTGCGGGGTGCTCGGCCCCAAGAGCAACGCCCACGGTCCCAACGAGTTCCTGCACCTGGAGTACGCGCGGCGCCTCACCGCCACGGTGGCCCAGGTAATGGCCCGCATGCCCTGAACGGCGGTCGAGACCATGTCGGAAACCACCCAGGCTCCCTTCACCCTGCGCGACGGGCTGAACCTGGCGCTGTACGACTGGCCGCTGCCGATGCGCTGGCGACCCCGTGCAGTGGTGCTCATCGTGCACGGCCTGGGAGAGCATGCCTGGCGTTACGACCCGGTGGCGCACCGACTGAATGAATGGGGCTTTTGCGTTCGCTCCTACGACCAGCGGGGGCACGGGGAATCGGGCGGCGCGCGCGGCGTTCTGCCCGATGACGACGCCTTGCTGGACGACCTGGCCGAAGTGCTCGAGGACACGCGGCGCCACATCGCCGAGCCCTGGTCGTGCCCGCTGATTCTCATGGGTCACAGCATGGGTGGGCTGGTGGCCGCCACGTTCGTGCAGCGTGGCATGGCGGCGGTGGATGGCCTGGTACTCTCATCGCCGGCATTCGATGCCGGCATCGGGTGGCTGCAGCAGAAATTGATCGGCCTGCTCTACCGCCATGCGCCCAACTTCGCCATATCCAACGGGCTCGATGCGAGCAAGATCTCGCACAACGTGGCCACGGTGGAGGCTTACAGGAACGACCCCCTGGTGCACGACCGCATCACCGCCCGTCTGGCCCGTTTCATCGACAGCAATGGGCCGCGCGTGGTGGATGCTGCCCCGCGCTGGACCTTGCCCACGCTGCTCATGTACGCTGGCGCCGACGATCTGGTGCGGCCGGCGGGCAGTCGCGCCTTTGCCGCCGCCGCACCTGCCGACAAGGTGCACACGCAGCCCTTTGAAGGCCTGTACCACGAGATCTTCAACGAGGCCGATCCATCGGCCGTGTTCGGCACCCTCAAGGCCTGGCTGGACGTGCAGGCCCCTGCGGCCTGACAAAGGTTCAGCGGGACGTCGTGGCCTGACGGCGCGACCAACCGAGCCACAAGAGCGCGAACCCGGTCAACGCGACCGGTACCAGTGAACCCACGTTGAGCCACTGCCAGCCCTGCGTGGTCACCAGCGCACCGGAGGCGAATGAAGTGAGCGCCATGGTGGCGAACACGCAGAAGTTGATGGCGGCCTGCGCGCGGTCTTTTTCTTCGGGTCGGTAGGCCTGCAGGGAAAGCGTGGTGCTGCCGGTGAACAGGAAGTTCCAGCCCACACCCAGCAGGAAGAGCGCAATCAGGAACTGGTGCAGATCCACGCCGGAGAGCGCAATGGCGATGCAGGCCGCGTTGAGCACCACACCCACACCCATGATGGGGAGCACGCCAAAGCGCTTGATCAGGTGACCTGTGAAGAAGCCCGGTGCGAACATGCCGATCACGTGCCATTCCAGCACCAGCGCAGCGTCCTCAAAAGGAAAGCCGCACACCTGCATGGCCAGCGGCGTGGCAGCCATCAGGAGGTTCATCACCCCGTAGCCCAGCGCGGCGCCGGCGGTCGCGACGATGAAGATCGGTTGCCGCATGATCACGCGCAGCGGACGGCCCTGGTCGGCCTTTGCGACCTTCGGGGGCACCGGTGGAAAACGCATGAACGCGATCACCGCCATGGAGAGCAGCGCGACCACCGCCAGTGACACATAGGCGCCAGCGAACGGCACAGCCATCCAGTCCTTGGTGCGGGTCGCCAGGTTGGGCCCGAGCACCGCCCCCGCCAGGCCACCCGCCAGCACCAGCGAAACCGCTTTCTCGCGGAATGCCGGCGCGCTCAGCTCCGCAGCGGCGAAGCGGTAGAGCTGGCCATTGGCGCTGTAGTAACCCGCGATCACGGTGGCGGCCACCAGCAACCAGAAATTGCGGTCCATCACCGCCCATGCGCACAGCAGCGCCGATGCCAGCGCCACCAGCAGCCCGATCTGGAAGGAGGCCTTGCGCCCCAGCGCGCTCTGCGTGCGCGCCACCAGCGGCGTGGACAGTGCACCGCCCACCACGTAGCCCATCACCGGCAGCGTGGCCATCCAGCCCAGCGGCGCCAGCGACAGGCCCACCAGGCCATTGATGGCGATGAAGACCACGTTGTTGGTGAGAAAGAGGCCTTGCGCGCCGGCCAGCAGCCAGAGATTCTTGTTCATGGGGTTAACGAAATGACCAGGGCAGAAAGTGCAGCGGTTTCCGCCCGCAACACACGCGGGCCCAGCGTGACGGGTACGAAACCTGCGGCCAAGGCCAGCGATTCTTCGTGCGGATTCAGGCCGCCCTCCGGCCCGCTGAGAAACCGCACCGGTGAAAGTGCAGAGGCGCCCTGCAGCCATTGGGCCAGTGAACGGGTGCCTTCGGTCAGCGAGAGCAGGCATCGCAGTTCGGGAGACGCCGGGTCGGCAGGGGGAAGTGCCTTGAGCCATGTCGCCAGATCGGCCACTGCGAGCACCTCGGGCACGCGGTTGCCGCCGCACTGTTCGCAGGCCGCGACGGCGACCGACTGCCAGTGCGCCTGCTTCTTCACCGCGCGTTCGCCTGCCAGGCGCAGCACGCTGTGCGCGGTCTGCAGCGGTTGCAGACTGGCCGCGCCCAGCTCGGCGGCCTTCTCCACCAGCCAGTCCATGCGTTCGTTGGCCGGCATGCCCAGCGCCAGATGCACCGCGCGATGGGGTTCGCGCTCGATGGCCTGGTGACTGAGCAAGTTCACCTCCACATCGCTGCGGCCCATGCGGGTGATGGTGGCGTGCCACTCGCCGCCCCGGCCATTGAAGAGCGTGATGCCCTGACCCGGCTGCAGGCGCAGCACCTGCACATGGCGGGCCGCTGCAGACGGCAGCATCAGCGTCTGCCCCTCGACCAGGGGTATGGGGCAGTGGAACCGGGGCATGTTCAGACGCGACCGAATGCGTAGCCAGAGGCCGCCTGCAGGCCCTCAACTTCGTCGATCAGCTTGAGCAAGGGCGTGAGCGCGCGGTAGCGGTGCGCCGTGTGGCGGATGTAGGCGATGAAGCGCGGTGCGTCGGCGAGGTACTTCGGTTTGCCGTCGCGCAGCGTGAGGCGCGCAAAGATGCCGGCCACCTTCAGATGCCGCTGCAGGCCCATCCATTCCACGCTGCGGTAGAAGGCGCCGAAGTCGCTGTGCCAGTCCTCAAAATCCATCAGCCCGGCAGCGCGGGCCTTCTCCCAGTAGCGCACGGTCACGTCGATCACGAAATCTTCTTCCCAGGTCAGGAAGGCGTCGCGCATCAGACTGGCGATGTCGTAGGTGATGGGGCCGTGCACGGCGTCCTGGAAGTCGAGCACGCCGAGTTGTTGCGCCGGTGTGGGACCGGGCTGCAGTGGCAACATCAGGTTTCGGGGCATGAAGTCGCGGTGCACATACACCTGAGGCGATGCCAGGTTGTGCGCCACGATCGCATCAAACGTCTTCTGGAGCGTCTGCGACTGCAAATCGCTCAGGGTGAGCAACTTGTGCTTCTGCAGATACCAGTCGGGGAAGAGCTGCAGCTCCCGCCGCAGCAGGGGCTCGTTGTACGGGGGCAGTACGCCGGGCCGGGACGCCAATTGCCAGGCCAGCAGTGCATCCAGCGCCTGCATGTACCGCGCGTGGTTGGCCTGCGCATTCTCCAGATCCATCCCGTCGAGCATGGTCTGGTGACCAAGGTCGCTCAGCAGCATGAAGCCCTGTGGCTGGTCCCAGGCCAGCACCTCGGGAACGAGCAGTCCGGCTTCGTGCATGAGACGGGCGACTTGCACGAAGGGCTCGCAGTTTTCGTGCTCGGGCGGTGCGTCCATCACGATCAGGCTGCGCCCCGCTTGCGTGTCGATGCGCAGGTAACGCCGAAAACTTGCGTCGGCCGACGCCGGGCGCAGGGTACCTGGCAGCACGGCGAACGGGCTGCCCACCTTTCCCATCCAGACCTGGAAGGCGGCTTCGCGGGTGGCATCGGACCACGCAACGGCGGGGATGGGCAGGGTCATGGTGGTGAAGGGTGTCTGGCCGGCCGTGGGTCGGTCTGATCGCGGGACGGGCAGTGGATAATGCCAGCTGATTCTACAAACCCCCTGCCGGGCAGGCTGCCGACTCCCGCGCGTGTCCAGGCAACCGGGCCAACGAAGTCTTTCTCCTTGAACCGTCGTACCGACCCGCAGCGCCCAGGCCTTGCTCACCACAGCAGGCGCGCGCCTCTTTTCGTGGCTGCACCCGTTGCGCGCGGCGTGCACGTGCTGCTCGCCCTGCTGGCGCTGGGCGCCTTGACCTCCCCCGGCTGGGTGCATGCGCAAGCCGGCGATGGTGATGAGGCACCTGCCGCACCTGCCGCACCTCCAGTGGACCTCAAGCCCAGTGGCATGCTGTTGGAGACCCTGCCGGAAGGCGCCCGCCAACAGGCGCCCACCTTCATATCGGGCGACCGCATCGAAGGCCATACCGAGGGGGTCACGGCGGTGGAAGGCGCTGCCGAGCTGCGTCGGCACGACATCGTGATCCGGGCCGATCGCCTGCAGATCGACCAGTCCAACAACGAGTCCCGCGCCACCGGCAATGTGCTGGTCAACCGCGATGGCAATCGCTTTCGTGGCCCCGACCTGCAGCTCAACGTGGACACGTTCAAGGGAACGTTCACCCAACCGACCTTCGAGTTGCTGGAGAACGAAGGAAAGGGCGACGCCAGCAGGGTCGATTTTCTCGACAAGGACCACGCCGACGCTTTCGATGCGCGCTACTCCACCTGCCCGCGCACGCCCGGCGCGGACTGGATGCCCGACTGGATGGTGCGCGCTTCGCGCATCGAGTTCGACAACGTGGAGGAAATTGGCAAGGCCACCAACGGGGTGCTGGAGTTCAAGGGCGTGCCCATTCTGGGCGCGCCCTACTTCACCTTTCCGCTCACCGATGCGCGCAAGTCCGGCTTGCTGCCCCCGACACTGAACATCGACAACATCAGTGGCCTCGAGTTCACGCAGCCGTACTACCTCAACCTGGCGCCCAACTTCGACGCCACGCTCTACCCCACGTTCATGAGCAAACGCGGCGTCGATCTGGGGGCCGAATTCCGTTACCTGCGGCCGAACTACTACGGACAGGTGCGTGGGGCGTACATGCCTTCGGACCAGTTGCGCGATGCAGATCGATGGGGGTACACGCTTCAGCACCAGCAGAACCTGACCAACCTGTCTAACCGCCTGGGCGCCAATGGCACGGCCGGGCTGTACCTGAACTTCAACCGCGTCAGCGACGACGACTACTGGCGCGATTTCCCGCGCGCCACCGCGTCTCTCACCACGCGCCTGCTGGCCAGCGATGCGGTCGTCAACTGGGGGCGTGGCCCCTGGGCGGTGAGCGCGGGCACCTACAGTTGGCAGACGCTGCAGGACATCGACGCACCGATCACACCACCCTACGACCGATTGCCTTCGATTGCGGCGCGTTACAGCCGGGGCGACGCCCGTTTCGCCGGCCTGGGCGGCTGGGACTGGTCGGTGTTGACCGACTTCACCCGTTTCGAATCGAACCCGCTGCTCACGCGCCAGACCAATGGCTCGCGCACCATGTCGGTGGCCGAAATCAGCCGCCGCTGGCTCGCGCCGGGCTGGTTCGTCAAGCCCAGGGCGCAGTTGCACGCCACCCACTACAACTTCGACAATCCGCTGGCCAACGGTGCGCGCAGCGCCAGTCGCGTGGTGCCCACCATCAGCCTGGACAGCGGGCTGATCTTCGAACGCGATGCCCGCTACCTGGGCCGCAATTTTGTTCAGACGCTGGAGCCGCGGGCATTTTTCACCTGGACGCCGTTCCGCGATCAGAGCCTGCTGCCCAACTACGACTCCGCCACCAACGACTTCAACCTCGCCTCCATCTTTTCCGAGAACGTGTTCGGCGGAAACGACCGCATCTCCGACACGCGCGCCGTCACCCTGGGCGTGAGTTCTCGCCTGCTCGATCCGGGCACCGGCGCCGAGGTGCTGCGCGTCGGCGTTGCCCAGCGCTACCTGTTCGAGGACCAGAACGTCTTCCTGCCCAACGCCCGTGGACTGCCCGGTGGCGACCCCGTGACCGAGCGCCTGAGCGACATTCTGGTGGCCACGCGCGTCCAGTGGAGCCCGCGCTGGTCGATCGACACCAACGTCCAGTTCAACCCGAGCAACCGCGAATCGGTGCGCACCACGCTGGGCGGGCGCTACACGCCGGGGAACTACCGCGTGTTCAGCGCCGCCTATCGCCTGCAGCGCGGCACCAGCGAACAATTCGACATCGGCTGGCAGTGGCCATTGAACGATCTGTGGAGCGCGCCCTCATACAACAAAGTGCCCGGCAGGGGCCTCGGGCCTGGCCAGTGGTACAGCGTGGGGCGCGTCAACTACAGCGTGCCCGACAAGAAGATCGTCGATCTGGTGGCCGGCTTTGAGTACGATGCCGGTTGCTGGGTCGGGCGCGTGGTGCTCGAACGCCTGCAGCGCAGCGGTGCCACCGCCAACCAGCGTATCCTGTTCCAGCTGGAGTTCACCGGGTTCTCGCGCCTGGGCTCCAACCCACTGAGAACCCTCAAGGAAAATGTGCCGCGCTACCAATACCTGCGCGAAGAAATCAACCCGCCCAGCCGGTTCCAACAATATGACTGACCGCTTCACTTTTTACATTCGCCCGCCGGTCTGGCTCGCGTGTGCCACGCTGTTGTGGTCGCTCTCGGTGCATGGCCAGGGGCTGCGGCCTTCGGGCCAGCTGGATCTGCCTCGCAGTGCGCCGGCATCTGCAGGCGCTTCCAATGTGCAGGGCACGGCCGACTACATCGTTGCGCTGGTCAACTCAGAGCCTGTGACCAACAACGAAGTGCGCCAGCGCCTGGTGCGCGTGGAACAGCAACTCGCTCAACAAGGCGCCCCGATGCCGCCGCGCGACCAACTGGCGCGCCAGGTGCTTGAGCAGATCATCAACGAGCGCATCCAGATCCAGCAGGCGATCGAACTGGGCATCACCGTGAACGAGGCCGATGTCAGCCAGGCCGAACAATCCATTGCCGCGCAGAACCAACTGAGCCCCGAACAGTTTCGCCGCCGTCTGGCTGCCGAAGGCATGGACATCAACCGCCTGCGAAACGACTTGCGCAGTCAGATCCTGCTCCAGCGCGTGCGTGAGCGGCAGGTCGACTCCCGTGTGCGCGTGACCGACGCCGACATCGACGATTTCATTCGTGAGCAACAAGGCAGCGACGTCCTGTCCAACCTCGAGCTCAATCTGGCCCACATTCTCTTCATCGTACCCGAGGGCGCCAGCCCGGAGCGCGTCAAGGAGCTGCAGGACAAGGCGCAGGGCGTGGCGGATCGCGCACGCGCTGGTGGCGATTTCGCCCAGATGGCCCGCGAGTTTTCGGACGCACCCGAGCGCGTCAACGGTGGCCAGTTCGGCATGCGACCGGCCGAGCGTCTTCCTTCGCTGTTCGTGGACGCCACGCGCTCACTGAACGTGGGCGCCGTCGCCGGGCCGCTGCGCAGCCCCGCAGGTTTTCACATCCTCAAGGTGCTCGACAAACGGCAGGCCGGCATGCCCGACGTCAACGTGACCCAGACCCGTGCGCGGCACATTCTGCTGCGCCCCGATGGCCAGCTCAGCCAGGCCGATGCGGTGGCCCGCCTCAATGACTGGCGGCAGCAGCTTGCCAGTGGGCAAGCCAGTTTCGAGGCGCTCGCCCGCGAGCACAGCCAGGATGGTTCAGCCAGCCAGGGCGGCGACCTGGGCTGGGCGGGGCCTGGGCAGTTCGTGCCCGAGTTCGAGCAGACCATGAACAGCTTGCGGCCCGGTGAAGTGTCCGCCCCGCTCGTGTCGCGGTTCGGCGTACACCTCATCAAGGTGGAGGAACGCCGCCAGACCAGACTGTCGGCGCGAGAACAACGCGAGATCGTGCGTGGCCTGGTGCGCGACAAGAAGACCGAGGAAGCCTTGCGGGCCTGGGGCCAGGACGTGCGCGGCCGCGCTTTCATCGAATACCGCGAAGCGCCCCAGCGGTGACGCGCAGCGTGGCTTGAAACACATCGCACGCAAGCGCTTCGGTCAGCACTTCCTGACCGATGGCGCGGTCATCGAGGCCATCGTGGCGGCCATCGCACCGGAAGCTGGTGACGCCATGATCGAGATCGGGCCCGGGCTGGCCGCGCTGACGCAGCCCTTGGTCGAGCGCCTGGGGCGACTCACCGTCATTGAACTCGACCGCGATCTTGCCGGGCGGCTGCGGGGCAACGGCTCGCTGGAGGTGATCGAGTCCGACGTGCTGAAGGTGGATTTCACCGCGCTGGCGCAACGGCTTGCCGTGCCCCGGCTTCGCGTCGTTGGGAATCTCCCCTACAACATTTCCACGCCCATCCTCTTTCACCTGCTCGACCATGTGAAGGTGGTGAAGGACCAGCACTTCATGCTCCAGAAGGAAGTGATCGACCGCATGGTCGCCAGGCCCGCCACGTCGGACTACAGCCGGCTCTCCGTCATGCTGCAGTGGCGCTACGCCATGGAGAACGTGCTGTTCGTCCCACCCGAGAGCTTCGACCCGCCCCCCCGCGTGGACAGCGCCATCGTTCGCATGGTGCCGCTGGCCGATCCGCCGGAAATCGATATCGCACGCTTTTCAGAGATGGTGCAAGTCGCATTCAGCCAGCGCCGCAAGATCCTGCGCAATACGCTGGGCCGCTGGCTCGAAGCACAAGGCTTCGAAGGCGAATTCGACCTGCAGCGCCGAGCCGAAGAAGTGCCCGTGAGCGAATACGTCAGCTTGGCGCAAAGCACGCAGGCATGAAAAAGCCGCAGCAAGTGCTGCGGCTTTTTCAGAACACCGCAGATCCGGCTTCGCCGGTCTGCAGGTGTTGCCCCCCAGTGGGGGGTGACGCACCCCTAGGCGCGGCGCGGGGGGCGTCCCATCAAGCCGCCGCCAGCCAGTAGCCCGCGTTGAACGGGCTGCTCATGCGCAGCGCCATCGGACTCACGTCCAGGATCTTGTCCGTGGGCATCGGCTCGTCGCTCTGCACTTCGATAGGTTCTTCGCCCTTGGGCGAACGTGCCACCGAGAACGAATAGAAGCAGCGGAAGGGAATCTTGCGGTCAGACCAGTAGTCGGCGGCGTCGCGGAAGATGTCGAGCAATTGCTCGCGGGCTTCCTTGTCGAACCTGGCGTGCGCGGGAATGTGCTCCAGCACCACGATGAACCCCGTCTGCGGACCCGACTTGTGAACCATGTCGGTCATGCAGTCGTAGAGTGCATCGAAGTTCTTCCCGAAGTGCGAGGGCAAGGTGTACTGAGCAGCAATCAACTCCAGCACGTCCTGCTTGCTCTGGGCCTTGGCCAGGTTGGCGTACAGGAAGTGATGCCCCAAGTGCTCGGCCGCAGCCTGCAGGTCTTTCACGCCATGGGCGCGAATCGACTGAACGATATTGGGTCGTACGTTACGAAGTGGCGTGTCCATCTCCGCGTCTCTTTCTAAGGTCAAAGTTAAAAAATCCACTCACATCACCCAAGACCTACTGCACCACCAGCCGGAAGCTGGCGTAATGGTCTTCGGTGTAATAACACGCTTCAGGCCAGCGGGGTTTGAATCCGCCGCACACGATCCGCCGGGCGCCCCGGTGACTCAGTCCGGGGGTGGGTACCGTGTATTCCCGGTAGTACCCACGCTTCTGGCCCGGCAGCAACCGTTCGCGATTGCCAAATACCGAGCCGTCTTTCTCATGTCGGAAGGGGCCACCCTGCCGGATCAGACCCATCACTTCACGGCCTTGCACGGGCAGACTGGAGATCGCCACCGGAACCGGGGTCAGCGCCGGAGCGATGGCTTCGGGAGACCGGGCTTGCACCACGAAGGTGCCCACCGTGACCACCACCGTGGCCACAATGGCCCATGTGGCCACTTTTTTCGCGCTCCCGATTCGAGTCCGGATCTGCCGCAGATCCATGAAAAGTCCCCAACTTCTGATGCAATCAACCCGCCTTCGACACTCCTGAAAAGTAGCTATTTAGCATGCTTTATCGAGGTGTTTTGGGGCGGGTTAACCCTGAAATCCAAGCGCGCTAGTGTGCCTGACGCAGCTCGAAAATGCAAGGGCCTGCTGAAAAAGAGGGCAAACCCAGGCGATCGGAATTGTGTGTAAAAGTTAGCGCTTGCTTTTACAAGAAGCGTCAACGGGCAACGTTGGCGTCTGCCACGGTGAGGGCGGTCATGTTGACGATTCGGCGCACTGTGGCGCTTGCGGTCAGGATGTGAACCGGCTTGTCGGCACCCAGCAGAACGGGGCCGATGGCGATGTTGCCGCCTGCCGCTGTCTTCAAGAGGTTGTAGGCGATGTTGGCGGCGTCGATGTTGGGCAACACCAGCAGGTTGGCCGCACCTTTGAGGGTCGAATTCGGCATCAGGGCCTGGCGGGCGGCGGCGTCCAGTGCCACATCGCCGTGCATTTCCCCGTCCGCCTCCAGCCAGGGCGCCTGCTCGCGCAGCAGGGCCAGGGTTCGCCGCATTTTCACGGCGCTGGGTTCGTCGCTGGAACCGAAATTCGAATGAGAGAGCAGCGCCGCCTTGGGCTGCAGCCCGAAGCGCAGCATTTCCTCGGCCGCCATCACCGTGATTTCGCACAGCTCCTCGGGGCTGGGATCGTAGTTGACGTGGGTATCGACCAGGAACACCTGGCGCCCTGGCAGCATCAGCCCATTCATGCACGCGTAGATGCGCACATCCTGCGCAGTGCTGGGACTGCCCCCCTCGCGCTTGCCGATCACCTCGTCGATGTACTTCAGGTGCGTGTGGGTGGAGCCCCAGGTGCCACAGATCATGCCGTCGACTTCGCCCTTGTGCAGCAGCATGGAGCCGATCAGCGTGAGGCGCCGGCGCATCTCGATCTTGGCGAGTTGTGCGGTCACGCCCTTGCGCTCGGTCATGCGGTGGTAGGTCTGCCAGAAGTCGCGGTAGCGGCTGTCCTGTTCTACGTTGACGATGTCGTAATCGAGTTCTTCGCGCAGGCGCAGGCCGAACTTCTCGATGCGTTGCGCAATGATCTGAGGGCGCCCGATCAGTGTGGGGCGTGCGAGGCCTTCGTCGACGACGATCTGGCAGGCGCGCAGCACACGCTCTTCTTCGCCCTCGGCGTAGGCCACGCGCTTGCGCTCGGCCAGCTTCGCCGCGGCAAAGATGGGTTTCATGATGGTGCCGGAGGCGAACACGAAGCTTTGCAGGCGCTCGCGATAGGCCGGCATGTCGGTCACCGGGCGCAGTGCCACCCCGCTGTCGGCCGCAGCCTGTGCCACGGCCGGCGCGATCTTCATCATGAGGCGCGGGTCGAAAGGCTTGGGGATCAGGTACTCGGGTCCGAAGGCCAGCTTCTCGCCTGCGTAGGCGGCCGCTACCACTTCGCTCTGCTCGGCCTGCGCCAGCTCGGCAATGGCGTGCACGGCAGCAATTTCCATCTCGTCGGTGATGGTGGACGCGCCTGCGTCGAGCGCGCCACGGAAGATGTACGGGAAGCACAGGACATTGTTGACCTGGTTCGGGTAGTCGGTGCGACCCGTGGCCATGATGGCGTCGTTGCGCACAGCCTTCACGTCTTCGGGTGAGATCTCGGGATTGGGATTGGCGAGCGCCAGGATGAGCGGGTTCGCGGCCATGGCCTTGACCATGTCCTGCTTGAGCACGCCACCGGCGGACAGGCCGAGGAAGATGTCGGCGCCTGCAATCACATCGCGCAGCGTACGGTGGTCGGTTTTCTGCGCGAACTGGATCTTGTCTTCGTCCATCAGTTCGGTGCGGCCCTCATACACCACGCCTGCGAGGTCCGTCACCCAGATGTTCTCGCGCGGAATGCCCAGCTTGACCAGCAAGCCCAGGCAAGCCAGGGCAGCGGCGCCCGCGCCCGAGGTGACCAGCTTGATCTTCTTCGGGTCTTTCTTCACCACCTTCAGGCCATTGAGGATGGCCGCGCCCACCACGATGGCGGTGCCATGCTGGTCGTCGTGGAACACCGGGATCTTCATGCGCTCGCGCAGCTTGCGTTCGACGTAGAAGCAGTCGGGCGCCTTGATGTCTTCCAGGTTGATGCCGCCGAAGGTGGGCTCGAGCGAGGCAATGATTTCCACCAGCCTGTCCGGGTCCTTCTCGTTGATCTCGATGTCGAACACATCGATGCCCGAGAACTTCTTGAACAGCACGCCCTTGCCTTCCATCACCGGCTTGGCCGCGAGCGGGCCGATGTCGCCCAGGCCGAGCACAGCGGTGCCGTTGGTGATGACGGCTACGAGGTTGCCGCGGCTCGTGTACTTGAATGCGTTGACCGGGTCGGCCACGATTTCTTCGCAGGGAGCAGCCACTCCGGGCGAGTAGGCCAGCGCCAGATCGCGCTGGTTGGTGAGCTGCTTCGTGGCGGCAATCGCGACCTTGCCCGGGATCGGGAACTCGTGGTATTCGAGCGCGGCCTTGCGCAGTTCGGCGCGTTTGTTCTCTGGGCTGTTGTCCATGGTCATGCTCTTGTCTCCGGCGAGTTGTTATCTTGCGATGCGGAATGGAATCGCGCATTCTAAAGCGGTGACCGGGAAAACCCTAGTGCGTAGAACCGCGTAAAGCGGTGCAACGCCTGTGACGATTCAGGAGGGAATGTGCCCGGCCAGACACCGGCTTTGCAAAGGCGCAGTATGCGCCAGCGTTTCAGGCCGTTGCGGCCTGGACAGAGAGTTCGGCGGGATGCAGCTTGATGTGCGCCACGGCCTGGTGCGGCGTGCATTCCGACCACAGTGAGCGCGCGCAGGTCTCGCACTGGCCGCACTGCGTGGCCACCCCCAGCTCGAGCTGGATGTCATCGAACGCCATGCCCGACCGCGCACAACGTGCGATGGTGTGGTCACTGACGCGATGGCAAACGCAAACGATCATGATGAGCTGCAGGTGGGTTGGGTGGAAAAGCCTGCAAATGATAATTGATCGTATTCAAAAAACAAAAGAAACCCCGCACCATGGCGGGGTTTGCGGGAGGAAGGGGCGTGCCGACGTCAGCTCGGCGAGCCCATCTGGCTTTGCAGGTAGTTCTGCAGACCCACTTTCGCGAGCAGGTCGATCTGGGTTTCCAGGAAGTCGATGTGCTCCTCGGTGTCGTCCAGAATGTCTTGCAGCAGGTCGCGCGAGACGTAATCGCGCACCGATTCACAGTGGGCAATTCCGTCCTTGATGGTCTGCTGTGCGCCAGTTTCCAGCGCCAGGTCGCTCTTCAGGATTTCGGGCACGTCTTCGCCGATGTGAAGCTTGCCGAGGTCCTGCAGGTTGGGCAGGCCGTCGAGCATGAAGATGCGATCCATCAGCTTGTCGGCGTGCTTCATCTCGCCAATGGATTCCTCGTATTCCTTGTGTGCCAGCTTGTCCAGACCCCAATGCTTGAGCATGCGGTAGTGGACGAAATACTGGTTGATGGCGGTCAGCTCGTTCTTGAGCTGGGCCTGCAGGTGGCCGATGGCCTTGGCGTCGCCTTTCATGGGCTCTCCTTTCAATATTTCTGGAAACAGGGTCGCATTGTGCGCGTTGCCGTCAGGAGGTCCAGTCTTGCGAGTGGATTCTTCGCGCAGGTCGAGGCGGAAATCGAGGCGGCGAAAGACGGGCCGTCGGAGCTGCCAGCGCTGTGGCTTTTCCCGCCCACTTTCATGCAGTGACCACGTTGAGCGAGGAGTCAGGTCAGATACTGACCCAATGGTTGTCGAACTGAAGCTGCACGTTCGAGCGAGCCTGTGTGCCTTCCGGTGCACACCACACACCCTCTGAACCACTCGCCCACCAGTGACTCCTGTCGGACGCCAGGGCATACGCCGCGCGATGAGGCTGGCTTCGCGACCAGTGAGCGTTCGCACCAAACAGGGCCAGTGCGTCCGCGCGTGGGCAGCTCACCGCGAAGCCGCCGGCGGGCAGGGCACAGATGTCGCCACCATACCCTTGCATGTCGGGTTGTCCCCGCGCCGCCTGGACGCGCAGGCCGTCCCAGACGGCGAACACCGGTGCGCGCCGCTTGGCTTCCGCATCGCGGTGTTCGGCCTGCAGCGCGATGCCCACGGTGCGCGAAACCGGATCCCAGGCGAGGTGGCGAATGCTGAGGTATGGATCGCTGAGGCGCCACTGGCCGAGCCGCGTGCCATCGCGCGGATGAAGCGCCACCAGCGAGGCATCCATCCGATCGAGCGCGCGCTTGATGCGGCCGGTTTCGGGAAGGGTCGGGATGCCGCCGTTCGCCACGATCAGGCTGCCGGCGGGGACGTCGCCCACCGGCTGGGGCAGCACCAGAAACTCGTGCGGATCCATACCATGGGTGGCCCACTCGTCGCGCTTCTCCAGCGTGTTGGCATCACGCACAGCAAGGCGCCCTTCTGCATTGGCCAGGTCGGTTTCGGTGGTCCAGATCGTGTGTCGATCCGGGCTGGTGGCGGCGTGGCCGTTGAGGCGGCGGTCGTCCTCGATCCAGTGCCATTGCGTGTGGCCTGAGGCGGGAAGCCAGCGCAGCAGCCAGTCGCCGGGGCGGCGCGCGGTGGCAAGCACACTGCCGCCCGCCTCGACCATCAACCCGTGGGCACGCGTCGGCACAGCCAGTTCGCGTTGCACCGACCAGCGTGCGCCGTTCACGCCGATCACGCCAATGCGCTGCTCGTTCGACGCCTGCCAGGCCGCGAGCAGGCGCGTGGGGCGTGCAGACCCTGCGGCCCAGGCGGGAGCCAGGCCCAGCGCGCCGACAGCCAGAAGCCAGTGGCGTCGGGAGAGGGGTGAAGTATTCATGCCACCGGCCCTCACCCCAGCCCGCTCCCGGAGGGAGAGGGAGCTTCCTCAATCCCCGTCGGCATCGGAGAACCCCAGCGGCACATCGAGCGCAGCGGCCACTTCGTTCTGGAACAGCACGGTCACGGCCTTCATGGATTTCGTGACGGCAAGCATCTCGCGTTCGCTCGATCGGGGCGTGAGCTTGTCCATGCCAGCCGTCACCTCGTCCAATGCCTGTCCCCACTTCTGCGCCAGTGCCAGTTGGCCCTTGCCCATGAGCAGCGCTTCCATGGGGACGAGTGCATTCCCCCCAACGGGTGGTGGCGAACCCGCGGGTAGCCGACCCTGCGCGAAAAGACTTTGCCACTGCGCACGCCAGTCGAGCAGACCGCTTTCGCGGTCGAGTCGGGCATAAGGCACGGGCGTTCCCTTGGCCGCGTTGCCGGTGGTCTGGTGGCTGGTGATGGGCTTCTCGATGTGCGCCCAGCGAAGCCGTTCCAGACCGGCGAGCCACTGGTTCACCCATTCCGCCAGCGAGGCGGTGGTGAGCTCCGGTTCGTCGTCCCATTCCTTGCTGGCCCAGATGCCCAGTTCGTCGAGGAGTTCGCGCGCTTCGGCGGCAATGCCCTGCGACACCAGTTCGGCGTAGCGACAGGCCACCGCCGGGGCCGGTTGGTGGCTCGCGGCCCATCGGGTCATCAGCACCTCGAACGCCGGAAAACCTTTGGCCGGCGTGCCCACCCTTTCCATGTCGGCCAGTGAGGCGGGGGCCTTCTCCAGCGAGCGGCGCAGCAGATCGGGGCGTGTCGGCCAGAAGTCGATCTGGCGCTGCGAGCGGCGGGTGACCACCGGGCCCACGGCGGGCGTGGACAGGGATTCCCAGCTCACCAGCGTGCGCTGCCACTGTTCGCGCAGACTGGCCAACGGGGTTTTGCCCTGGCAATACTGGCCCGTGGTGTTCACGAGTTGATCCGCCTCAGCCTGGAAGGCGCGCGCCAGCGGCGGCAGGTGGTGGGTGTAGAGGCCCTGCATGGCCTGCTCGGCCGAGTAATACGGCGCGGCCACCACGGGCGCAGTGACTTGCGCAGTGGCCATCGAAAGGCCGAAGGACAATGCGACGGCGGTCAGTGTGCGAATCCACCTGGTCATAGCGACTCCACGAATTTCACCAGCGCCTGACGTTCACTCGGCTTCATCCTGAGCACCTGCTTCTTCGATGCCTCTGCCTCGCCCCCATGCCAGAGGATGGCCTCCAGCACGCCGTTGGCGCGGCCGTCGTGCAACAGGCGCTGGTGGCCATTGACGTCGCGAATCAGGCCGATGCCCCAGAGTGGCGGCGTCTTCCACTGGCTGCCGCTGGCCAGGAAATCCGGGCGGCCGTCGGCCAGGTCGGGCCCCATGTCGTGCAGCAGCAGGTCGGTGTAGGGCCAGATGCGCTGGCCTTTCAGTGCGGGGCTGGTAAGGCGTGGAAACGGGCCTGCGGCGGTGGTGTAGCTCGGCCGGTGGCAGGTGGCGCACTGGGCCTGGGTGAACAGCTTCTGTCCGCGCAGCACCTGCGGGTCGCTCGCCTTGCGCCGCGCGGCCGGCGCCAGCGTGGCCTGGTAGAAGATCACGTTGCCCAGCGTCTCGTCGTCGATCTCAGGCGGGGTGTTCGGCGCCGAGGATGCGGGAACGATGCCGTTGCTTCCATTGGTTCTGCCGCCCCCGTGGGGCGCGGCCAGGCAGTCCTTCTGCTTCGGCGTGCAGGTCTCCAGCGGTGAGACGTTGGACGTGATGCCGATGTCGCCATGAAAGGCCCCGGCGGTCTGGTGGGCGATGGTGGCGACGTTGGCCTTCCACCCAAAGCGACCGACGCGCTCATCCTGCGCGAACACATCCCACACGCGGTTGGGTTGGCCCTTGATGGGACCCGGTGCGGCCGCCTGCTCGCTCGCGTTGCGCAAAATTTCCTCTTCGGGGATCGCCTCAAGAAGCCCCACGCCGGCAATCTGTGGTGCGATGCGGGGGCTGACCATGAGGCCCGGTGCGAAGGGGCCGTAGGCGAGGTCGGTCAGCTTGTAGACGGGTTTTTGCAGCGTGTAGCGCGTGCCGTCCGCAAACCGTCCTTGGAGGGCTTGCTGGTGCATTTCCAC